>Ga0214923_10002182_pt1 | contig 26446 bp, 22 predicted proteins | sample LL1510_MetaG_FD_177993 | JGI IMG/M metagenome (GOLD analysis project Ga0214923, IMG submission 177993) | Freshwater microbial communities from Lake Lanier, Atlanta, Georgia, United States - LL-1510 | ecosystem: Environmental > Aquatic > Freshwater > Lake | place: USA: Georgia | collected...
GTCCAGCGCGCTGCAGGTTAGCCATACCGCGGGCATCATGCCGGTCACATCGCGCGTGAGGACCGGATCAGAAGTGCGTGCCTCCAGAAGTTGGCTATATACCTGCCTAGGAAACATCGCTGTCTGCGATGACGGATCCCCGTTCGCGATGGCCGTTGGGTTCGCCAATCTAGCCACATTGCTATAGGTGACTACCACATCCAATCGGCCGATTTCCTCGACCGCGGCCGAGCGGAGCGAGTAGGTCAACGTATCGCCAGTTGCAAGCGACGCAGTGATCAGGATCGTCGAGATCATCAAGCCGACCACGATGAGGGCCGACTGAGATGGCCTCCGGGGCACTTGGCGCAAGGCAAGCGAAAGCAGGATGGGTCGATGTCTGGCGAAGTTCCCGAGACCGGCGAGGACTGTGACAAGGACGACGATCGCACCCGTCGCAAGATAGGCGGTCGGGACACCGAAGAACGATTCCAAGTCCTAATTTCCCGATCCCGGATCGCGCATTGATCCTGCAGGACCAGTGCTGTTCGGCCCGAGGGCACCGGTGATTTCCTCGTTGAGGATCAGGCCATCCTTCATGTGGACGATCCGGTCGCACTGAAGCCCGACTTCCCGGGCGTGGGTCACCACGAGGAACGTCTGTCCTCGGGTCCGGTTCAGTTCACGCAAGAGCGCCATGAGCTGTCCGGCACTCACGCTGTCGAGGTTCCCGGTCGGTTCATCTGCCCACACGATTGCGGGGGATGCAACGATGGCGCGAGCAACCGCCACCCGCTGCTGCTGTCCACCCGACAGTCGGGAAGGTCTATGGGCCTCCCGGTCCGAGAGATCGACGGCGCGCAAAGCATCGCGGGCACGCTGACGTGCCTCCGCTGGCGGAGCCCCGGTGAGCAAGAGAGGGAACTCCACGTTCTCGACCGCAGTGAGCACGGGCAACAGATTGAAGCTCTGGAACACAAAGCCCATCGACTTTGCGCGGTACCGGGTCAGTGTGGCGTCGTCCATGCGCGAGAGCGAGGTCCCGTTAATGAGAACGTCGCCACCATCGATGGCGTCGATCCCGGCGAGGCAGTTCAGCAACGTTGTCTTGCCGCACCCACTCGGACCCATGATGGCGACCATTTCGCCACGTCTGACCCTGAAGTCGACACCGCGGAGGGCCGGAACATTTGGTTCGCCTTCCCCGGTGGCGTATGTCTTGACAAGACCGATTGCTTCAACGATCCAATCCTGGGTGCCATCCGAAGAGGCGTGTGGCGCGCGAGTGCCCGTCCGAACGGCGGTCATCTCATCTCCCGATTGTCTTGTCGCCATCATCAAACGGTACACCGCCCGTCGGTGACAGTGTGTGGAGAGCGATGGCATACGGTTGATCGCGTGCAAGGCGCAACGGGATCGAAACGCCTGACGAGTGATGCACTGAGACCGGACCCTTATCCTGCGGGCCCTCACTGTTACGATGCCAACAGGTCTCCGGAATGTGTGGCGCTCGGTACCGTCAGGCACTTTCGCAGGGGCCGACTGACTCGCCTGCGGTAATCGGTGCCGTGTGCGGGAACGGTCTCGGAGAACCCCTTCATTTATGACAGATCAGGCATGGAATTGTTGAAATGAGGGTCATTTCGAAAAGCAGTGGCTTAGTGGTGGCAGTGACCTTGGTCGCCCTGGTGATTCAGACCGTCTCATCCGCGCCGTTGGCTGAAGCGCATCAACCGATGCATAACCCCGGGTCCCCTGATCCGACAGCACCTTTCCTCATACCCGCGCCTGCGGTCTCCCGTGCCATCCGGGGCGTCCTCCCGCCGGGTGGGAGCGACTTCTACGCGTTGGACCTAGCCCGCCCGACCGCGATCACGCTGTGGCTTCTCACTCCAATGGTGGACGCCTGTGACGGGTTCGAACCAGTCATGCGCATCTGGCCTGAGGCCGCTCATCGCTCGATCGCCGACCGATGGGCCGGAAACGTTTGGTTCCGGGCGGTCACTTCAGTTCGGTTGGACGAGGACAGTGCGCGCGGGCTCGTTGCGATGGCATCGCCGTGGGGAAGGTTTGTACATGGCGGTGACCGGTCGAATTCTGGGCCATATCTCAAGCCGGTCTTGGGCCCGGGAGTGGTTCTTGTAAGCATCGAGGCACCGATCAGCCGCGGAGGGGCATATACATTCGCTCCAGGCGATCTGGAAATTCCCGGCGGTTATGTCGACCCGGACGTGCAGGCACGCTGGCGCGCATGTCCGGAAGCATGGGATCAGCCCGCCACGACATGAAATCTGGCACGTCCTTAGACACCTCAGGTGGTTTGCACGGATCATGCGGATAGGCTTGTCCCTGCATTAAGGACTGCCGTAATGCAATGCAGCGATTTGGAGGGTCGCCCGTGATCATCGACGTGCACACGCATACGCCCCGGTACCGCACGAAAGCGGAGGCCGACGCCGCACCGCCGACAGGCATGGCCAACGCGCCCATGCGTCCTGATCGTCCGGACCCGTCGCGAATTACCTGGGACGAGTACATGGAGGCGATGCAGGCCGTGGACCGGGCGATCGTGTTCAATATCGCTGGTCCTCCCGATGGGGATCAATATCCGCCAGGACTTCCCGAGGACGGGATTGTCAAGCGAGAACAAGCACGGGCGGTCAACGATGCCACGGCCGCGATTGTCCAAGCCCATCCCGAGAAGCTGATCGGGTTCATGAGCGTCCATCCCCGAGATCCGCAACTGCTCGAGGAGGTGGACCGTGCGGTTGGCGACCTCGGGTTGCGTGGGATCAAGCTTGGCCCGAATTACCAGAACTTTGACCCACTAGGTGATGAAGCTTCGGTACTCTTCGCCCGCGCTCAGGAACTTAGATTGCCAATCCTCCTGCATCAGGGGACAAGCCCTGTGCAATTCGCTGACCTGGACTGGGCGCACCCGAGGCATCTTGACCGGGTCGCGACGCGCTTTCCAAGGCTACGATTGATCATCGCTCATTTCGCGCATCCGTGGCAGGTGGACGCTCTGGCCGTCATCCGCAAGCACCCCAATGTCTGGGCGGACATCTCCGCCCTACACTATCGTCCGTGGTCTTACTGGACCTCCCTGCGCTTGGCTACGGAATGGGCGGTACTGCACAAGCTCCTGTTCGGCAGCGACTTCCCGGTTGCGACCCCGCAGGAGACCATCGATGCGATCCCTCGTATCAATGACCTGCTTGAGGGGACCGCGCTGCCCCGTGTGCCCGTCGATGAGCTGATGCAAGTGGTTCATCGTGACGCATTGGACATTCTCGGACTCGACTAGGTGCCAGAGAAGTCTCGGGACTTGCGGGCGGTTCCTGAAAACCAGAAAGGCGAGACCCCCATCTCCGCAACCGGAGAGGGGGTCTCGTGTTATGTGGTGTGGGGCGGACCCGTCGGCGTCAAAGCCTCGGACCCGCCCCGCGGTGTCAGGCGGTCCGGATGCGTGCCTCGTGCACTTCACCGGGGTGTATCAGCGTGCCCCCATGCCACGGTGTTCCAAGCATCGGCAGCACCCACCGGTCGGCACCGTAGTATCCCGCGACCTTCCACGCCATCATGAGGCCCACTGCAAGGACCATGAGGAGCGGGTTCGTGCTTGCGGTGCCGGCCATCATGAAGTTCCAGTTCATGAAGGCGCCGAAGAAGGCCGCTATCCCCGTGAAGAAGCCGAGGATCAGCCCGATCCCGATCAGTACTTCACCGAATGCGATCAGTTTCGCGAACCAGGTGTAACTCTCGCTGGCGATCAGGAAATTGAGGAAGTCCCGATACCAGTCGTACGTGATCGCGGGCTTGGCGGGAGCCGGCGGGATTGCTGCTGCGCGCACCCAAAAGCCCTTCAGCGCCTCACCTGTCGTCGTCCAACCCGGATCGGACACCTTGTGATAACCGGCAGTGATCCACTCGTAACCGACGTACAAGCGGATAGCCAACCAACCCCAAGCCGCGATCGTATTGCTGAAAAGCCAATGGGCGACCGGTGGATCCTCCACCGTCACGTACTTCCCAACTTGCCGAGTAATGATGCGGGCCATTGCCGTGCACCTCCTGACAAGATTGTTGCCGGTGTACCGGGCAGGCGGTTCAGGGATTCCCCTGATTGGCCATCATGGGTCGCACACGGGGGACCAGAGGCAGAACCGACAGGGCCCCGGTGCACGTTCAGATCAGTGGCGCGGGGGTGGATTGGCTGCGAGGGCGTTGCGGTACGCCTCAGTTATTCGTGCCACCTCGGCCGGATCAACCTGGATTTCACCTCGCTGCGCTGCCGCTTGAAGTCCGAAGACCGCATAGAACCGGGCATCCTGAGCCATCGTCTCGTACTTCGGCACCATGTGCAAGTGGAAATGAGGCGAGCTCTCGTTCATTGAAACCGTGTAAATCCGCAATGCTCCAGAGACTTCCTCCAGAACCTTCTCAAAGTGCCGTAGGTCCGGTCCGAGCCGGGCTGCTTCGTGATCGTTGAAATGCGCGATGCCTGGCGTATGGCGGTGGCTGAGAATGGTCATCCAACCGGCAACGCCGTAGGGAGCGGGTGCGTGCCAGATCAACCACAAGTCGTCCTCGTAGATGGCGCCTCCCTCGATTTCGGCTTCGCCTGACGCAATCCGGCACACGCCGCATCCCTCGATCTGGCTAGGGTGTTTCATCTCCAACCGTCCTTTCGTGCCAACGCAATAACCCGACGTACCCGGGTCGCGCTTGCACGACACGGTACACGGCCGCGCGACCGGACGCGCACCGCCATGTCTCATTGAGCGACATCCTCGGTGCAAACGACCACGCCCTTGAAGACCGCAAACCCGGTCGAGGGTTACAAAACTGCACAGTTGCCTAGAAGCCGGTGGTCGCGTCAGTTCTGGCGGGGTAGCGTCCGGAGCCATGGTCAGTATGGAGACTGAATTGTGAACGCGTTCCGAGCCCTGTTCGTCACCGTTGTCCTCGTCGCTTCCGCGGTTGCACTGCCCGGGGAAGCGTCGGCCCACCAACCGCGCCTTCCGAGTGGCGCCGACGTGACCATCCCTGATCCGGAGGTCTCCAAGGCCTACTACGCCACTCTTGATGGTCGTGGCCACACCTATCGAATTCGGACGGCCGTCGCCTTCGACCTCTACGTCTCTATCACGGTGCCTGACATCAGTGGGCAGGGCACTGACATTTCTGCGGTGCTTGTTCGGGTGGATGGACATGGCGGAACTATTGGGACGCTCAATGGTGTCGCCCATCAGTGGACGAAATTCTTCGAGCCATTCGGCTTCAGTGACTATCTCCAAGGGCCGGAGTATCGAGGGCGCGCCGAACCGGGTGACTACGAGATACGGGTGACCAGTCCGCGCAATGACCGGAAATATGTGCTCGTTGTCGGCGAGATTGAGGCCTTCGATTTCAAAGAGACGGTGAATGCGCTCGACCTTGTGCCATTGATCAAGCGGGACTTCTTTGGAGAAACTCCCGCCACGTTTCTCTTTTCTCCCATGGGGTTTGCCTATGTCGTGGCAGTTTTCGCCACGGCGTTCGGGGTGGGTGCGGCTTTCCGCAGTCTGTTGCGCCGAGTGCGATGGGGAGGGGTTCGCCGACCAATCCGCAATATCGGTTTTACCGACCGATCCCTTCGGTTGTGTTCTGGCGTCGCCTTGTTTGCCTGGGCGATCGGGACCACATGGGACCCAATCACACTCTTCATGTCCGGGTTCTGTCTTTACGAAGGAGTGTCACGATGGTGCGTACTGCACTCCGCAATTGGCCGGAACACATGTCCTGTGTAGGCGCGACCTAACGGCCATTCGGGGTTCACCAGCTTCTACGTCGCCTCCGGCGGTTCGGGGCAATCCCAACGATCACGAACGTCATGAGCAGGTGGGTGAGTAGTTCATCGAGTGTGGCTTTGGTATTTTTGTGTATTAGTTCTGCAGGTGCGTCAAGGTCAACCCGCCGGCCTCTTCGCCAAACTTCCCGGTCCCTGCAGGCGTTCGGCTTTTACCGTGCATATCAAACCCAACTTAATTCCTAAGAGATACCCTTTCTAACCAAAGACCCCTTATGCCCTCAGGACCGGTGGGCCAAACCAAGGCGGGTGGCGTCAATCGCGATGGTCCTCCTCCAAACCCCAGCGGTTTGCGCTAGTCCGGGCAGTATTACTGCTTTAAAATGCAAACTTAGTGTGAAAGTGAAATAAGCATGAATAGAAAGTCACAAATAAATCACAAAATATGATTATAACATCGTTATTATTGCGGTAAGAAGTTTGGTGTGAAACGTCCAACGAAAGAAAACGTTCCGAGGTGGCCGACGCGATTGGAGTGTGCGCCGGCGTGACAACGGTTCAGTGCTTAATTGAAGTGTTGTAACTGTTTTCCCCGCTCTCCATATAGCGAACGCCTTGACCGGACCATTCCCAGGTTCATGGTTGCCCCCTTCATGTTAGGGCAATGTATCCGCATATGAGCTGCACGTCAATCTACATGAAGTTACTAGGTGACCCATGATTGTGTCTCGCTGCGTCATGCAGCGTTTTCGCCATAATCAGTCCAAACCGTCTCCCCGTGGCGCGCTACCCGACGATTCTTCACGCAAAGAATGTCAAACGTGCCTGTCAAAATATGACCATGTGGCTCATCTGGATGGGTTGCGCCGAAGGTCGAATGTGAGTTTCGACGCGGACCATGAATAGGTGTTCGGAGACGCAAGCCTGCCCCGCAAAACGTTGGCTGCCCAACGCGGCAGGGCAACCCTCACTCAGCTTCCCGCCACATTCAGTCGCGCCACCGAATAGTGGCGAACGGCGTCCATGTCGAATTCGCACCCGAGGCCTGGCGCGTCGGGTACGGCTACATGACCATCCGTGAAGGTCATCGGTGACTCCACCAACATGTGTTCCCGCACCCAACTACCAACGAGGTCACTTGGGAGGACACATGCGTGGGCTGCTGCGCAAGCGTGCAGGTACGAATGTTCGGCCACCCCAAGGTCCACACCGGATCCGTGCCAAACGTGTGAACCGTAGGCGGAGGCCATCGACGCCATTCGAACGAACTCGACCATTCCTCCGCCTAGGTTGAAGTGGTCACACGCTTCGGACTTGATGGCGTTTACAACGTCGCGCGGATTGCCAAGGTGAAGCGCGAGGGGGACGTCGATCGCTGCCCGGATCTGCCGGTACCAATCCAGGTTCCACTTGGGGACTGGGTCCTCGTACATCGCGATTGTCGGAAACCGCGCCAACCTTCGCGCGAGGCCAATCGCCTCCACAGGGCGGTAGAAGCGCTCGTTCGGGTCGAGAGTTAGCGTGAAATCCGGCCCCGCGGCGTCGAGTATTGCCTGGATGCGATCCTCCCAAGGATCGTCAATTGCACACTTCATCTTGAGACCGTGGAACCCCCGTGCTTTGGCCTCACCAGCGGCCCGACCTGCGTCATCAGGCGACATCTGCCCAATCCAGAAGTCGATAGCCACTTGGTCGCGAACCTTCCCTCCCAACAGCGCGTGCACTGGCAATTGAAGATGGCGTCCGACAAGATCAAAGAGGGCCATCTCAAAGGCGTCGTACGACGGGTTGATGCGTCCGGTTCCGTGAGTGCCTTCGTGGGCGCGTCCGGTCGGGGCACCTTCGGCACGTCCAATGTCGATTGGCAAGTCTTGCAACGGAATGCGCAATGGATCCAAGCCGATGAGCGACTGAGCGGCGGATTCCACGGCCGAGCGGCCCACCCCTCGTCCTGTCTCGCCGATGCCATAGACGCCGTCATCGGTCTGCAAGCGGATCAGGTGCTTCGGAACGTGGTCCCAAGTGGCAGCCCCGAATTCGGGACTGTTTACCGTTCCGGCCTTTGCGCGGACCACAACTGTCCAGATCTCACATGCAGTGATCTTCATGGAACCCCCCTTGGCGTGCAGGATAGCCGCAGGGTGTGGTGAATGGGCCCCCATGGAGAGGCCGGGCACTAGGTACATGAAACCGTGCGCTGATTGGCGTGAGATTGCGGTAGTCGCCCGCTAGACGATCTTGGCATCCCTAAGGGCTTGGCGCACGGTTTCGGCAAGGACGCGGTACCCAAGAACCGTCGGATGCAAGCCATCCGGGCCGATGTACTCGGGGTGTTCACGGACCGGCCACTTGGTCCATAGGTCGATAAGTGTGAGCCGGTGTCGCGCAACAATCTCCGAAATCGCTGCATTCCATTGATTGGCCACGGCGCGTCGCTGTGGCGCGGGCAAGCCCAGGTATCCCGAATTGTCCGGCGAATCCGGCACGTTTCCGATGGCAATCTCGGCTGATGTTTCGGATTTCAAGCGGGTCAGGAGTGCATCCAGGTCACTACGGTAAGCAGCGAGCGGGACACTTCCGAGGATGTCATTCACCACCAGCCAGATCGTGATGAGATTTGGTTTCGCCTCGATTGCCGGGCCGGTCTCAACGATCGCGGCTTCGCGCAGCCGAATGCCGGGTATTCCTAGGTTCACTACCCTGGTCCCCGGTGGAAGCATCGTTCCAAGAACTGGCACCCAACCATCGCGTGAAGGCTGTTCAACGCCAACACCTGCTGCGTCGGATGCGCCCATTGCCACGTAGGTAACTGGGCCCTTGATCTTGGCGTCGACAAGTGCCGGCGCAGGTGCCGGGGCGAATGCGGTGCATGCGGAAGTCGCCGGAAGTGCAAATGATGCAATCCCGCCCACAAACGTGGTGGCGAGCAAACTTCGCCTCGTTCCGGTGCGCGCGCCGTCTGGCACGTCGTTGCTCGCGCTCATGGTCAAATAGTATCGGGGTAATCGCCCTGCCGGTCCGACATCGGTGGCCAATGGTTTCCCCGTGACCCAGTCGCAACGATAATTTCGAGGGCGTGTTTTCACGAGCGAGGCCGCTCTCTGGCACAATCGCACCAACCGCCTGATGCTGTGCATTTGGCGGCGCGGATGCGCGGGCGGTCAGGCGGGTTCTGCGCGACGACGCAATCAAGGCAAACCGGCTCCCAAGCGCATGATCTGGCGGGGGAATTGCCCGATCGTGATTTTGGTGGCGTGCACGGAGGAGTGAGGCACTTGAAGAGTTCGCTTTCATCGTTCATGAAGCGTCCGCTGCTTGGCGCGTCGGCTGCCCTGGCGGTTGCCGGGTTGGCGCTGACACCCATGCCGGCGGCAATGCAGGGAGCGCCCTGCAAGGTCGCACAGGTCTACACCAGCCCCACGAATGACAAGGGTTGGTCATGGTCGCATGAGCAGAGTTTCCTTTCCATCAAGAAGGACATGCCCAGTGTCGACCTCTCGATACGCAAGGACAGCGTGCCGGACGACAACAAGCAGGCGGTAATCGACCTCTTGGAAAGCATGGTGGCACAGGGTGCGAAGGTGGTCTACACCACCAGCTTCGGGTTCATGGAGCCGACCCGTGAAGTCGCGCGGAACCACCCCGACGTAATGTTCTTCCACGCTTCGGGCTACCCGGATCCGTCCGATCCGCCGAACATCGGCTACTATTTCGCTTCAATTGAGGAAGGTCGATACATCACGGGTGTTGTTGCCGGGATGGTAGTGCCTTCTGGCACCAATATCGGCTACGTCGCCGCCTTCCCGATACCGGAAGTCTTCCGTGGCGAGAACGCCTTTGCGATTGGGGTGGCGAAGACCAACCCGCAGGCAAAGATTTTCAACAAGTGGACGCTGACGTGGTTTGATCCAAAGCTTGAGAAGGACGCCGCTGAGGCCACACTTGGCGCGCCCATCAACGCGATGCTGGTCACCCAGCATCAGGATTCAACCGCTGCGCAGGTTGCCGCGGAGGCTGCGGGACGCTACGGGGTGGCGTATCACGCTGACATGAACGAGGCCGCCCCGAGTGCGACCTTGACGGCTGCGACGTGGAATTGGACTGTCCATAACAAGCCAACCATTGAAGCCGCGTGCAGTGGCGCGTGGTTGCAGGGCGGGAAAGTGGTCATTCCTGACCAGTGGCGCAACTGGAGTGGCTCATTCCAGGACGGCACCGTTGGGGTTGCTCCCTTGAATGAGGCTGCATTGGCCAAGCATCCGCGCGCCACGGAAATCAAGGCTGCGTATGATGCCGAAGTTGCCGCTTTCAAGTCTGGCGAGAAGAACATGGTGACCATCTTCACGGGCACCATCAAGGACAACACCGGCAAGGTGCGCATCGACGGCGCGCCGGACATCGGAAAGTTGTACGACGACAATGGCATGTGGTTCGTAAGTAACGTTGTTGGTTCGACCCAGCCCTGACAACCGGATGATCGTCTAGCGGTTCCCGTTTTCACGGTAGCGAGCTCTCGGGGCACCCCTTGTGGGTGCCCCGTATCTATTCCGGCTATGATCCCCCCGGCGGATTGCCGCCGAGGCGCCCTAGATGCGCGGCAAGTGCGCTCAATCACCGATGTCGATTGCCCATCGATGAATGCAACGAGGCCCGAACCGATTTTGGATGTGACGGATTCAGCACCTACGGCTGGTTCGAGGGATGTGGCGGCCGTTTCGTTAGCAGGCATTGTCAAACGGTTTGGGGATGTCGTCGCGAGTGACGGTGCCGACTTCGAGGCCGGGCCTGGAGAGATTCACGCCCTTCTTGGTGAGAACGGTGCGGGCAAGACCAGTCTCATGAATGTCCTGGCGGGGGTGTATCGTCCAGACGCCGGTGCCATCCGGATTGATGGGCGGTCTGTGTCAGTCGGTTCTCCGCAGGCGGCGAAGCGACTGGGTATCGGCATGGTCCATCAGGAGCAACGACTCGTCACCAGGTTCACCGCGCCGGAGAACATTTCGCTCGGCCACCGCTTTCCGGTGTGGTTCACGTTGCGTCGACGCTTCCGTGATCTCGCTGGCCGGCTCTCGGCCGAATTCGGGCTGCCAATTGATGCCGAGACCCCGGTTTGGGCAATGCCTCTGGGTCGGCGCCAGCGCGTTGAGGTGGTGAAGCTCCTGCACCATGGTGCGCGGATCATCATCCTTGACGAGCCAACCGCCAATCTCGCACCAACCGAGGTAGAGACCTTTTTTGGTGCCTTGCGCGGACTTGTAGGTGAAGGACGCACCGTCATTTTCATCACTCACAAGTTGGACGAGGTCCTGCGCTACACGGATCGCGTGACCGTCATGCGTGGAGGGCGTGTATTCCGGACCCTGTCGACCCGCGATGCAAGCCGGGAAGTCCTGAACCGTCTGATGGTCGGGGAATCCGTGTCTGTCAGTCCGCGGGAAGGCTCGGAACCTCAATCCCCCATCGAGACGACTCATGATCTCTATGGTGGGGATGTCCGTACCAGGGCTGTGGCGGCTCTGGGCGACGTGGTTCTGAAACTCGACCGCGTTTCCGTAACTGACCCTAGTCAGCCGGTAAACCTTACCGATGCGACACTTTCGGTACGGTCTGGCGAGGTACTGGCCGTGGCGGGGGTCGCTGGCAACGGCCAGACCCAGCTTGCCGAAGCAATAACCGGACTAGTGAAGACTGCGTCTGGAAGGATCCAGATCGGCGTCCGAGATCTGCGAGGTCTTTCGGTACGTCAGATATCAGACCTTGGGGTCGCTTACGTGCCCGAGGATCGCAGAGAGGTAGGGCTTGTCCTTAGCCAGACGGTGGCGACAAATCTCGCACTCCGCCGCTACGACCGCCGACCATTGAACAGGTTTGGATTTGTTGACCGTGGGCGGATAAGGCGTGACGCGATCGAACTGATCGACCGGTATGGAATCCGGCCTGCCGACCCCGACGTGGTGGTAGGCCGATTGTCCGGGGGGAACCAGCAACGCGTCATTATTGCGCGTGAGTTTGCGGGGGCGCCCCGGCTGATCATCGTAGACAACTTCACGCGTGGTCTTGACCCGAGGTCGACCCTACAGTTCACCGATGAACTCTTCGCGCACCGCGACCGCGGAGCGGCGGTGATCTGGATCACCAGTGACTTGTCTGAGGCACTTGAGTGCGACCGAATTGCCGTTGTGAACCGGGGACGTATTGCGGCCGTGCTCGACCGTGACGATGCGACGCGCGAGCGTGTTGGCTTGCTCATGTCGGAAGGGATTTCCTCTGGAACCCCGGATCACGATCCTCTGTCTGGTCGGGCAACAGCAGTGACGTCGAGTGACGGAACCACCCCCAAGGTGTCGTCGTGATCGGACACTTTGCAGCGGGCACGCCCGCAGGAGTGGTCGCTCGCCGGACCCTTGCGTGGCTGATTGGCATGGGCGGCGCCCTTGCGATCTTCGCCGGTTTCGTGATCTTCCTTGGGAAGGATCCCGTGGCCGTGATCATGGCCACGGTCAAGGGAGCTTTCGGCAGCCCATTGGGCATCAGCCGCACAATCGGACGCTCGATCCCGCTGTTGCTCCTTTCTGCGGGCCTTATCCCGGCATTCCGTGCCAGGTTCTGGAATATCGGGCTGAATGGGTGCATGCTCATGGGTGCAGTCGGGGCGACTGGGGTAGCACTCTACGTCCCCACCGGTACGTCCGAATTGACCGGTTTGCTGATGTTCGTCGGTGCAGTTGTGTGTGGGGCTGTCTGGGCGCTTATCCCGGGATTACTTCGGCTGCAGTTCCAGACGCCTGAGATCATCGTCAGCTTGCTTTTGAATTACGTCGCGCAACGCATCGTGGACTTCCTTGTGTTCAGTGCGTGGAAGAACCCGGCTGGGCGAGGGTTCCCCGGAACTGCCAACTTCGAGCAGTCGCTGTGGCTGTCCCGGTGGGACGTCACGAAACTCGTCCTGCCGTCGTGGCTTCCATTGCCAGATGGTTGGGGGCCACCCTTGCAGGTGTGGATGCGTGGACTTGGAAACAGCAACATTCACACTGGCCTTGCAGTTGCTGTCATTGGGGTCATTGCCATCTGGCTGATGATGAACCGAACAATCTGGGGATTGCGGATTGACATCGCCGGTCAGGGTGCGCGGGCGTCGCGTTACCTCGGGCTGTCGACCGGTTGGGTGATCGTGCTCGTTTCAGTAATCGGTGGCGGGTTTGCGGGTATTGCCGGATGGAGTGAAGTGGCAGGTCTCAACCACCGCCTGGAAGCTGGCATCTCGCAGGAACTCGGCTATACCGCCATTTTGGTGGTTGCGCTCGGCGCGTTGCGTCCCGGATTGACTGCAGGCGCATCGGTGATAGTCGCCGGACTTCTCATTGGCGGATCACAATTGCAAGTGCAATTCAGTCTTCCTGTTGCCATGGCTGGTGTCCTGCTTTGGGCGATCCTCTACGGGGTCATGAACGCTCAGAACCTTGCCGAACGATGGGCTCGCCCGGGATTCCGCACGCCGGCAGTGCCTGCTGCGCCTCATCCCGGAATTCCCGGCGTCGTGCCCGTGGTGGCGGAAAAGGACTGACCGGCCTATGGACGTTGCGTCACTGAGTGCCTTCTTGGCTGTAGTCGTCAGTTCCGGCGCGGTGCTCTTGCCCGCGACCCTTGGTGCCATTGTCACTGAGCTTTCCGGTGCAACCAACCTGGGCGTGGAAGGCATCATGCTCTTCGGTGCGATGGTTGCATATGGAACAGCGTTCACGACCGGCGATGCGGTCCTGGGGGTGATTGCGGGTTCGCTTGCCGGTGGCCTGTTGTCACTCACCCATGCAATCCCCGTTGTTTATGGACGTATGTCTCAGGAACGCCAACTTGTGCTTGGCCTGATCCTTGTCTACCTGGGCGATGCCCTTAGCCGATTGCTCGGAACGCCGTACATTTCCAAGGCGTCGAAGGCGCTCGATGTTCGGTGGGTCATCCCCGGTCTCAGTGATCTGCCGGTCGTTGGCGAGGTGCTGTTCCGCCAGTACGGGCTTGTCTACTGGGCCTACGCACTGGCCGCTGTCCTGACGTTTGTCCTCTACAAGACCCGATTGGGCTTGCACCTTCGGGCGACTGGGGAGGACCCGGCGGCGGCCGACGCCGCCGGCATCCGGGTCGACCTTTACCGGCTTGGGGCAATCTTCGCCGGGGGCGTACTCATGGGATTTGCCGGTTCGGTGCTGTCACTTACCGTGGTTCGCACATGGACGGAAGGCATGACGCGCGGGCGCGGTTGGATCGCCCTTGGACTTGTCACTTTCGCAAACTGGAACCCCCTCTGGGCGGTAGCGGGAACGCTGCTCTTCGGTGGGTTTGAGGCTGCCCAGTTCAGGCTCACCACGGATATCCCTGGCGCGCAATACTTGCTTGGCATCCTCCCCTATCTTGCGCCGATCATTGCGCTCCCGATCGTCGGTCGCAGGTTGGCCAGGAGACGGGCAGGTGCGCCTGCGGGTCTCGGCCGTCCATACCTGCGGGAAGCGAGGGGCTGACCAAATCCTGACTGGGTTTTCAGTCAGTGCGATCGTCCGACGTCACGTCATCGTCGTTGTCGACGACGCCGGCAACCACCGTTGCCGGTAGCGATACGGTGAACATGCTGCCGGCGTTCAGGCTGCTCTCGACAGCGAGTGTGCCTTCGTGGGCATCGGCAATCCAGCGGGCAATTGCAAGCCCGAGCCCGCTGCCGGTGGTGTGACGCGCGCGGTCGGCACGATAGAACCGCTCAAAGACGTGAGGAAGGTCATCGGAACCGATCCCGACGCCGGTATCTATCACACTGATCTGGGCGGTCACCGTTGGTGGCGCTTGCCTCTGGTCGGGGCGCTGAATGGGTGGCATTGAACGATCCGCCGAACCCCTCGGCGTTCCGTGCGTAACTGATCGGAGCGCTAGGCTCACCGATCCCCCGTCCGGCGTGTACTTGATCGCGTTATCCGCGAGCGCCAAGACCAGCTGGCGCAAGGCGTCAGGGTCGCCTTCGACCATCAGGTCACCATCGCCGGTATATGGCACAACCGACACCGTGAGACGTCCGGCGGCGAGTGTCCGCGCTTGAAACCCGACTGACTCCAGAAGGGGTCGCAACATGACCGGCTGCCTGACGATGGGAAGACCGGCGTCGGCGCGGGCCAACGTCAGCAGGTCCGTGACCAGGCGCGACATCCGGTCAGCTTCGCTGGAAATTTGCGTCACCATCTCGCGAGTGTCTTCTTCAGTAACCCCGGCACCACGTGCCATCAGGTGGGCATTGCCTCTGATGGTTGTCAGGGGAGTTCGAAGTTCGTGCGACGCGTCGGCAACAAAACGGCGCTGAGACTGGAGCATCGCTTCAAGGCGCGAATTGGCACGCTGCACCGCTGCGAATGAGTCTTGGAGCCTGTCAAGCATCGCGTTGAAGGTGGTGGCAAGGCGTCCAACTTCGGCTGCACTTTCGCTCACATGGTCTGAAAGGCGCCGATTGAAGTCCTGATCGGCACCGATTGATCCGGCTTCCCTCGCCAGGTCGTCAATCGGGCGGAGTGCCCCTCGCGCAACTACCCAGGCGAGGATGGCGCACACGATGAGGACAATCCCACCAACGCCGATAAGAACGATCTGAAGACCACCAAGAACCAATTCCGTTGGACCAAGCGGACGGGCGACGAGCAGGACGCCCAGGGTGTCGCCGCGCCAGACGAGTGGGGCCGCGTGGACGCGAAGTTGCACCTGTTCGACCGTCACCGTCTCGAAGAAGACCTGCCCACGTTGTGCGGCCGCCTGTGCTCCGCGCGACACCTCAAGCGTGACCCGACCGAGAGACGCGGAACGAACGATGGTTCCGTCAAAGCCCGTCACCTGGACGACCGCACCACCGGCGGCTATCGCGTCGACATCTGGCAACTGGATCGAGAGGCCGTCCGGAGAGGCGTTTACCGTGATCGAAGCGATGACGACCCGGGCACGGTCGGCAAGTGCCCGATCAACCTCCAGGCTCAGGGTTCTGTCAAGCGTCAGATAGACCAGCGCCCCCGACAGGATGAGGCCGGTGGCGAGGAGCGCGGTGGCGACGGCGGTCAAGCGAAGACGAAGTGTTGGTCCGTACCGGGCGGGTCGTCCACTGGCGTTCACGGGGTTGGTTCGCGCAGGACGTAGCCGACGCCTCGCACGGTGTGGATCAGCCGAGGAAGGCGCGTTCCTCCCGACCCCGGCATCGTCTCGAGCTTGCTGCGCAGGTAGCCGACATACACCTCCAGGACATGGGTGTCCGCATCGAAGGTAATGCTCCAAACGGCCTCCAACAAGCGTTCGCGGGTCAGCACAATCCGCGCATTCCGAATGAAGTAGGTCAGGAGCTCATACTCCTTGGTGGTGAGTTGCACGTCCCGTGTGCCCCGGCGCACCTCGCGTGACGCGGTGTCGACGGACAAGTCGGCGAATCTAAGCGTGCGCTCGTTGTCTGGTTCGCGCCGCCGACGCAAGGCCCGCAGACGTGCCGTGAGCTCCTCGATTGCGAACGGCTTGACCAAGTAATCGTCGGCACCCGTGTCTAATCCGCGCACGCGGTCTGCAACCTCGTCCCGCGCCGTGAGAAGGAGAACCGGCACCATGTTGCGATCGCCTTTGCTCGCGCGGACACGCCGCAGGACCTCGACGCCGTCGTATCCGGGAAGCATGATGTCCAGGATCACGAGATCAGGCGACAGTCGGTCAATTTCTCGGTTTGCGTCGGGACCATTAGACGAGGTCTCCACGTCGTACCCCTCGAGCGTGAGGGCGCGTCTGAGTAGCGCGGTGATATTGGCATCGTCGTCGACGACCAGTACTACGGGACGTGCGAGTGGAGAGCGTGAGGTCATATTTTGTGTCCGCGAGCCGCTGGGCCAAACGCAGCAATCAACATATCCGAGGCGAACGATCGGCCGTTCCGGATCGACGACTTATCCGGCACCTGAACCCGAAGGCCGGTCTTGGCCTCGAACCCGAATGCTACGGCAATCAGTCACTCTCGTGTGCTTAGCGCCGATGGGCTGGAGACCTGCCCACCTATTATCCGCCAAGGGGGCCAGCAGTCGTGTGAGGTTCGCCCCGGAATCCAGGGTTGTTTCGCCAAATAACCCCTCAGTTTCTCTATCCTAATGTGATGGATTTCGTCGTGCATGGCGCCTGGGTCGTTGCGGCGCGTGGTTTCCGCGTCAATTTTTCAGGGCCAATCGCACGCAAGGGATGCGTGGAGGCGGTCGCGGACCAGAATGGTTCGTGGCCGAAAGGGCTTAATGGACATCGAGACGCTTGCCGGGCTTGTGGCGGTTATCGCCTTGGTTCTGGCCAACGGCTTCTTCGTCGCGACCGAGTTCGCGATCGTTGCCGCGCGACATAGCCGACTTGAGCAGTTGCGTAACGAGGGCGTCCCCGGGGCAGGCGCTGCGCTAAAGATTGTTGATCACCTCGACCAGTACATCGCCGCCTGTCAGTTCGGGATCACCTTGGCGTCTCTCGCACTCGGTTGGGTGGGTGAGCCAGCGATTGCTCATATCTTCCTCGGGTTTTTCTCCGGGATTGATGACGCAACGGCCATTGTCTCTGCACACACACTTGCCGGTGGGATCAGTTTCGCTCTCATCACATCGATGCATATTGTCTTGGGCGAACTCGCTCCGAAGGGTGTTGCCTTGCAACGCCCGGAGGTAACGGCGCTTTGGGTGTCCCGCCCAATGACAATCTTCACGGTGGTTTTCCGGTGGCCGGTGGTCGTGCTCAACGGCATTGGCAACGGCATGCTCAGACTTGCGGGGCTGAATCCCGCATCGGGCCATGAGATGGTCCATTCGGTCGAGGAGTTGCGCCTCCTGGTTACCGGCAGTCAAAGGGCAGGCGTTGTTGAGGCAAGTGAGGCGAGGATTGTCGCCCGGGCCTTCAGTTTTGCCGACATCACGGCAAACATGGTCATGACCCCACGGACGGAAATTGACAGTATCCCGATCGAGGCATCGCGCGCCGAAGTCATTCAGGCGGTGATCCGGAGTGGGCATCGGCGGATTCCCGTCCGGGATGGGTCGATTGACCGGGTTGCGGGAATCCTGCACGCGCATGACGTCCTGTCGGTTCTCGCTAACGGACCAGATGCGCCGATCGATCTCCGGTCCCTGGTTCGGCCTGTTCTGGCCGTGCCCGGATCCAAAGGGATTGATGACTTGCTAGACGAGATGCGCGGGTCTCGCCAGCAAGTGGCAATCGTCCTGGATGAACACGGTGGGACGGCCGGACTGGTGACCTTGACCGATCTTCTCGAGCCATTAGTCGGCCACTTCCTGGAAGAGGCGGTCAGGCCGGGTGATGCTCCGGAACCTCCTCCGCTCGCCCGTCAGGACGACGGGTCAATCCTGATTGACGGACTGCTTCGCTTGCCGGAATGGGAGGAAGCAATTGGTACCAGGCTCCCCGCAGGAGACCATGAGATCGCTGACACAATTGGCGGACTGATCATGGCAAGGCTCGAACGCATGCCGGCTGTTCTGGACCGGGTCGAGATCGGCGGCCTACTTCATGAAGTCGTGGCGCTCGACGGGCGGAGAATCGACCGGGTCCGAATACTCAAGCGGCAAGCGTAGGCGTGCGAGGCGCCCTCGGCAGCAGAGTGAAATCGCGGGAATGGTCCGGTCTTTTGGGGGAAGTGATGAGTGGGTCAGATTTTCCTAAACCGACCGGAAATGTCGGGTTCCGGGCGTTCACGGCTGATGACGTGCCGGCCTGGGTTGAACTGCATGCCCGCATCTTGCCAGAGCACGCGCAGGATTTGGCTGATGTCGTCCACCGCGAAGCGACGTGGGATGGTGCGCGTTTTTGGCGCAACCGCGCCGTCGCGTTCACTCCAGATGGCCGGGTGATCGGAGTCGGGATTATCGAACATTTGCACTGGCAGTTCCATCCACACCGGTATGCCGTGAGGGTATTAGTTGACCCGAACCACCGTGGTCTTGGGATCGGTACGTCACTTCACGCATGGATCGTCGGGCAGGCGTCCCGGCGGAATGCGTGGTCTCTCAGGGGTGAGGTGCAGGAAAAAGACGTGGCAGCCGTTCGGTTTGTCACGCAGCGTGGATATGTGGAGGCACAGCGCAACTGGGAGTCCCGCCTCGACGTGGAATCGTTCGACCCCGATCAATTTGCGAACGCGGAACGCCGAGTCACTGGTGCAGGAATTAGATTGACATCGCTCGCAATCGAGCTGGAGCGTGTTGGAGCGGCTGGCAGAGACGCCGTACTCCGCGCGGTGCATGACGTTGAATGCGAGGGCTCAACAGATGAACCGTCACTTGATCCAATTACTCCGGCACCGTTCGAGCGGTGGGTGGCAGAGGTTGTCGAAGCACCCGACGCGCTTCCCGACGCGTTCTTCCTCGCTGCGGACGACACGCGATATGTTGCCTTGTCGGCAATGATGCAGCGCCGTGCCACGCCGGGTGTGCTCGGTCAAGGGTTCACCGCCGTGGTCAAGTCGCATCGCGGCCGAGGGATTGCCATGGCGCTCAAGGTGCGGACTGTGGCGTATGCGCGCGCGAATGGCTACCGTGAGATCGTGACCTGGAACAATTCGCGAAATCGTCCGATGCTACGGATCAACGAGGCAATGGGGTTCGTAAAGCAACCAGTATGGATCGAATACACCTTGCAATTGCGTGAGCCCGAATGCGTGGAACCGGGAAGACCGGATGACCCTTCGGCGCTCCAATGAGCGATGACCCGGGGCCTGAACCGGTTCATGAAGTGGACCGCCAACGCGCGAAAATGGAGCGTCGGCTCGCAATCGGTGGGTTTTCAATCCTGATCGGCGTCGGTGGCTTGATCCTCTTGGTGATGTACGGTGGGATCGCGGCCGTGGTGAGCGGCGTGATCATCCTGGGCGGCGCAACCATCCTTGCAGGTCTCTGGTTCCTCTTGTCTCTGATGGAGTGGTGGGCAAGTCGGCCAAGTAGCTGAACTGCACCCCACACTAGATGTCATGTGCGAGCAAGAAGCTCACGGACGTCGTTTGCTGGACCGTCGTGTGAAAGGGTGCGGAGGATGACCGTGCGGAGCGAAGTGATTCTCGTCTCGCTTGCCCCCCAAGCCACCGTGCGTTCGGCAGACGCGGCGCCGGTGGAAACCGCGCGCAGTTGCGTCGCAGCAATCGCTCCGATCAAGAGTGCATGGGCGTCCAGTTCATTGACATGCGACCCCAAGTCGCCAGTGTGGATCTGAGCCAAAGCTTCACTGAACTGTGTCACCGATGCGGGTGTGAGGGCGGTCCGGAACCGTCCACCCGGCACGCCGGATTGCACCGACATCGCATATTGCGCGAGACGGCGCCCCGGCCAGTCGTACCCGATAGCCCCCAAGTCGACAACCGATAGACGAAAGTCGGAATTGCTGACGACGACATTCGACGCGTGATAGTCGAGGGGGCCCGCCGTCAGGGATGCACTAAGAGCTGTCTTGACAACGCGATCCACGGCCATTCGCAGTTGATCAGTGGCTTCGCTCGCGAACAACCAGGCGAGGCCATCGGCAGCATGGTCTGCCCACGGTTCAAGAAGCTTGATGGCCATCTGCCTTGCCGCATCAGGAACGCGTTGGCGAGTGACTTGCGCGAAAGCCCCTTCAATCTGCGCAACAGCACTTGCAAGTTGAAGCCCAGCAAGGTCGGCTTGTGTCTCGGTGCATTGGTCAAGGAACTCGTCGAGAGTTCGGTTTCCGCCCCATTCAGTCGCAATCCATTCCGGCTCGCCGACGGTCACGCTTGTTGGGATGACGGCGGGTACTGGGCACTTTGCGCCTTTAAGGAACCGCAAGGTCGAGACTTCGCGGGCGAGAGGCGCCGACGGGTTTCCGAACTTGACTGCAAAGGAAAGTCCGGTCACGGTTTCGACACGGACAACCCGTTTCGACACGGGTCGAATAGATGAGATCGAAGCGTTCGCGTATGCCTGGATTGCTTCTGATATCGCGTCCCAGTTACTCCGCAATTGCGGCAAATGCGCACACGTTGCGGCCAAGCACTCTTCGAGGTCCGGATCTTCGTCTCGTCGCGAGAGGGTCATCCGGGTCGCAACCGGGTCAGTGACCGGCGGGTGGTGGGAGATGGTTCATGAGATCGGCCATTTCAATGGCAGTCACTGCAGCCTCATATCCCTTGTTGCCCGACTTGGCGCCTGACCGGTCCATTGCTTGGTCGAGGGTCTCGGTCGTGATAATTCCGAAGATCACCGGAACGCCAGTGTCGATGGATGCGCGTGCCACTCCAGCCGCCGCTTGCCCGGCCACGTAGTCATAGTGCGAAGTCGCGCCTCGGATCACTGCACCAAGGCAGACGACTGCAGCGTAGTTCCCGGAGATGGCAAGGCGACGCGCAACGACGGGGATTTCAAATGACCCTGGCACCCAAGCAACGTCGATGCTTGCTTCATCTACTCCGTGCCGTGTAAATGCATGCAGGGCACCAGAAAGCAGTTCCTTGGTAAAGAACTCATTGAACCGGGCAACGACTACCGCGTAACGTTGTCCCTCGGAGGCGATCACCCGTCCTTCGAATCTCTGTCCCATAATGCTCTTGACCCTCCGCGGTCCGTATGAGTTGCCCTCAAGTGCTGACTGGGTGTCCTACCGGCACGATAGTAGCGGCTACTTCAGGAATGTCACTCCAGAGTTTGAAGCGTAGGTAACGCGGTCAACCGCCTAGCCAGCGGTCGTGGCGTCTGGAAACGTAAACGTTGCAAGGTGTCCCATTCGGTCTCGCTTTGTCTCGAGATACCGGATGTTATGTGGATTAGCGTGCACAGGAATTGGAAGTTGGTCGGTCACTTCCAGTCCGTACCCCTCTATCGCCACAAGCTTCTTGGGGTTGTTTGTCATGAGAACCATTTGCGTCACGCCGAGGTCCGCAAGGATCTGCGCGCCTATTCCGTAGTCACGCTTGTCTTCAGGGAACCCAAGGCGCAAGTTGGCGTCGATTGTGTCCGCACCCTGATCTTGCAATACATAGGCGCGAAGCTTGTTGTGGAGGCCAATGCCACGGCCCTCCTGATGGAGGTACACGACAACCCCTGTTCCCGCAGTCTCGATCCGGTCCATCGCCCACTGCAATTGCTGGCCGCAGTCGCACCTCAGGCTGCCAAACGTGTCTCCGGTGAGACACTTTGAATGCATCCGGACGAGGACTGGACCCATGGCGTTCCGAAGGTCTCCCTTGACGAGAGCCACGTGCTCCTCGCCGGTAATGGTGTCCAGGTAGGCATGGGCGACGAAGTCACCCGAGGCCGTGGGCATCGGGACTTCCACAACCTTGCGCACGAGTTGCTCGTGGTGGCGGCGGTACGCGATCAGGTCCGCAACCGAAATGATCGGAATGCCGTGCCGTTCGCCAAACGCAATGAGGCTTGGCATGCGAGCCATCGTGCCGTCGTCGTCCATGATCTCGCAGATGACCGCCGCGGGGGCGAGACCCGCAAGTTTGGACAGGTCGACCGATGCTTCAGTCTGACCAGCGCGAACGAGCACCCCTCCCTCTCTGGCACGCAGCGGAAAGATGTGCCCGGGGCGCGCGAGGTCTTCCGGCCGGGTCGCCGGATCGATCGCCGTGCGGATCGTGTGTGCACGGTCTCTCGCGGAAATCCCGGTCGTCACGCCGCGTCTCGCCTCGATGGAAACCGTGAATGCAGTTCCCATCGATGACGTGTTCTCGGAAACCATCATCGGTATCCGAAGATCATCGAGACGCGCACCACTCATGGGAAGGCAAATGAGGCCCCGCCCGTGGGTGGCCATGAAGTTGATCGCTTCAGGCGTCACCAATTCGGCTGGGATGCACAAGTCGCCCTCATTCTCACGGTCCTCATCATCAACGATGATGACGAACAAGCCCGCCTTGAATCGTGCGATCGCGCCTTCGATCGATGAAAGTGGCATTGCGTGAGCCTCAACTTTCCAACTGACCTATTCACCGATGGAGACCAACCGCTTCCTCCACCGTTTAAACTCGGGTCAGGCGCCAGTCCCCAGATCACCTCGCCCATCGGCCTCGCGAAGCTGCGGGTTTCGTAAAGCGTGGTGTTCCTCGTTCAGGCGCTGCCGGAGATCGGAACGGGTAACGAGGCCTCAACTGCCCGGGCGACGTACTTGGCGAGGATGTCCGCTTCGAGGTTTACGGTTGCGCCGACGGGCTTATGCGTAAGCAGTGTCACGTCCAGGGTGTGCGGGATAAGCCACACATCAAACCAATCCGCACCTACGTTCACGACGGTCAAACTGACGCCATCAACCGAAACCGATCCCTTCGGGACGAGATAGCGGACGATCTCTGGAGGGGCGGAAAACGACTGCACAACGGCGTCTCCTACCGTCTGCCGGTCCCTGATCGTGCCTGTTCCGTCAACATGACCTTGCATGAAGTGACCGCCAAACCGTCCGCCAACCGCGAGGGCGCGTTCGAGGTGGAGACGATCCCCAATCCCGAGTTCACCTAGGTTTGTGCGCCTGAGCGTCTCAAGAGTAGCTTCGACTGCGAACGTCCTGTCGTCGCGAGTGACAACGGTCAGGCACGCCCCGTTCATGGCAATGCTGTCGCCGACGCGCGTGCCTTCCAAGGCAACGACGGCCTCAATAGTCAGGCGCGCACCATCGGGTGTCACGGATATCTGGCGTACCGTACCCGTCTCTTCAACGATGCCCGTGAACATCCCGGGAACCTTCCCTCTACGTGTTAGGACGGCGCATCAGCGGTGTCTAGGTCATCTTCCGGCCAGTCAATTTCCGAAAGCGTCCCGTAGACGAGTGTATCAACGCCAAGCCTGGTTACTGAAGGCACATTCAATCGGAAGGCGTGGGAAAGGGCGGTCACTCCGGTGCCACCGATTGCACCAGGTGCGTCCCGGCCCCCGATGATCATCGGTGCGATCACCGCTGCCACCGCGTCTACGGCTCCGGCGTCAAAGTACGCACCATGGATCATCGAGCCACCCTCCACCAGGATGCTCGTGACACCCCGGTCAGCAAGGAGTGCCAGGACGGCCTCTGGGTGTGGCCGCCCATCGGATCCACTCGGCACCGCAACGACCTCGGTTCCGGTGCGTGCGAGCGCGGTACATCGGGAAGCCCAGTCAGGTGTCCCATTGTCTACACCAAGGATGAGGGTGTGTCCGGGAAGCGTGCCACTCACGACACGTGCAATTGCAGGCGTGCGCAGGCTTGTATCAAGAACGACCCTTAGAGGGTGGCTTGGGGCATCCTCTCGCCCCGGCCTGCGCGGACGAACTCCGGCGATCATTGGGTCCGCTGAATGTGGCGTGCCACCTTCAAGCCTTGTCGTGAGAGAGGGGTCATCGGCGACAATCGTGCCTACACCGACCATGATGGCGTCGATACGGTCTCGCACACCGTGCGCCCACCTGCGCGCCTCAGGACCTGTTATCCACTGACTTTCGCCACTTGATGTGGCAATACGTCCGTCGAGACTGCACGCGAACTTGGACACTACGAACGGACGGCGATTGGTGACCCATCGTGCGAAGCCCGCCATGATCGCTCGGGCTTCGGTGCGACCCTCGCCGACCGTTACGGTCACACCTGCCTCACGAAGACGGGCCACTCCACGACCTGCGACGCGGGGGTTCGGGTCAAGCGTAGCGACATGAACGTCGCGAATGCCTGACGCAATGACCGCCTCGGTGCACGGTGGAGTGCGACCGTGATGATTGCAGGGTTCCAAGGTCACGAACATCGTCGAACCGTGCGTGCGAGCGTCTCTGGCAGACGCAATCGCGACGGGTTCGGCATGCGACTGACCGTACCTCTGCGTCGCGCCTTCTCCAATGACGACGCCATCCGAAACGATCACCGCCCCGACCGATGGATTGGGACTGGTACGTCCAAGCGCTCCAGCTGCCAGCGACAGTGCGCGCGCCATGAAGGGGCCGGTAATCAAGGTGCCATGTCGCCTTCCGGCCACGGCTCCAGAGTTGCCATTGTCTCGATGGTCTCGCTACCGCGAGATATGGTCAACGTGACCCGGTCTCCAGGCCGGTACGTGCGGTCCAGATAAGCGCCAAAGGCGTCCATGGTCTCCACAGGTGCGCGGTCGACTGCCGTGATCACGTCACCTTTTCGGAGACCGGCCCTTGCGGCGGGTCCGACACCGACGACCGATCCAATGGCGACACCCCTCGAGACTGTCACTCCAAGCTCCCGGGCGGCCGATGGGGTGACATCCTGCCCGGAAATTCCAAGCCAGGCGTGACGGATGTGTTCCCCGGCGAGGAGGCGGTCGGCAAAGCGCTTCACCGATGACGAGGGAACCGCGTACCCAATACCGCCGAATCCGGTTCTACCGGCCGCGCGCTCGATTGCGTTCGTAATTCCGATCACTTCGCCAGCAGCGTTTAGCAGGGCCCCTCCCGAGTTGCCGGGGTTCAGGGTCGCGTCTGTCTGGATGATGTGACGCATTGGACGGTCGCCATCACGCAACGTGCGGCCAAGTCCGGAGATCACACCGACACTGATGCTCCGGTCAAGGCCAATTGGATTCCCTATGGCTATGGCCAGCTCACCTGGTCGCAGTTCGTCAGAATCACCAAGGGTCAGAGTTTGCAACGATGGTGGGGCATCCTCCAGTCTGAGGAACGCGATGTCATCCTGAGGATCCCTGCCGAGCATGGTGGCCACGAGACGTGTGTGATCAAGAAGCGTCACTTCGATGGATGTCGCATCACGAACGACGTGGTAGTTGGTAAGAACCGTTCCGTTTGGAGATATAAGCACTCCAGAACCGGAACCGCGACGTTCGCCCCGAATGGTGGTTATCTCGACAATCGACGGTGACGCACGGTCATAGATCCCCGTCACCAGCGCCCTATCGTAGAGACCGGACTTTACCGGCGCCGGTTCCACTTGTACCGCTCGGACTGGCATTGCAACACCGGTGCGTCGCAGGAAGGCTGCCACTTGCGGGGGCACTTTCGCGTCGGTGGCCCACACAGCGGTACTCCCAGCCGCGGCCCCAACGCCAAGCAATACCACCACGATTGCAAACCACACCAGGCCGCTGAGTGCAGTCCTGACCAAGCGCAGTACGACGACCCTTCGGGATCGGACCGGGGGATCCGCCGAAAATGCAAAATCCGGAACGTCGGCTGACTGGGTGACTTCCATCCGTGTACAGACATAGTCTGCCATTGAATCGTAGGCCCGCGAGTTTCGCTCGCGCGCAACCGGGGCAGAGTCTGCACAACTCGGTTGTCCCGGGCATTAGTCGCGCCACTCGCCGATGTCAGTCGTACACTCAGGTCATGCGCACAATCGCGCTCACCGGGCGCATCGGTAGCGGGAAGTCGACGGTTGCGACGGTCCTCGCCTCTCGAGGTGCTGGCGTCATTGATGCTGATCGCGTCGTCCACGATTTGTACCGCGATGACGCGGGCCTCCGCCGAGCTCTTGAGGACCGGTTTGGAGCGAGCGTGATGGCGCCTGACGGTGTGAACCGCGCCGCTCTCGGTGCAATTGTGTTCGCTGACCCGTCAGCACGGCGTGATCTAGAGATGCTTGTCCATCCACGCGTCCACGCCCAACAGGACCTTTTCTTGCAGCGATCCCGAGCGTTGGGCTTGCCGGCGGCGGTTATCGAAGCGGTCAAGATTGTCGAGAGCG
>Ga0214923_10002183_pt1 | contig 26445 bp, 22 predicted proteins | sample LL1510_MetaG_FD_177993 | JGI IMG/M metagenome (GOLD analysis project Ga0214923, IMG submission 177993) | Freshwater microbial communities from Lake Lanier, Atlanta, Georgia, United States - LL-1510 | ecosystem: Environmental > Aquatic > Freshwater > Lake | place: USA: Georgia | collected...
CATATAATGTGTTGACTGGTCCAATGTATTACTCAAATACCTGAATCCCGAATGATTTCCACAATCCTCATTGTCGTTACAGTCCACAAGCACACAGGTTCGTTTGAGAATATCGGTAGATGACAACCCGTTCACCTCCGTATCTTTGTAAAACGAACGACCATAATCAATCATCTTCGCAATAAACTTGGATTTGAATTTCAACGTCTCATTTTTCAAATGATAATGATATTGCACGTATTTTCCCGGTTTCGGCTGATACAACAACACGTTGTTGTCATGTAAATCATAATGCGTAAATACTTTACTCATTACGGAGAGCGGCAGGTAAATCTGATACAGTATATAGATCAGTTCTTTGATAGAGAAATTACACCAATCGCGGCCATCATAACTCATTTGGTGCATATATTCACCCAGAGTTGTCACATTTGGAAAATGCTGGATCAATATCGCCGCATACCTGGACGACGAGCATACATCATCGTGGATGGCGGCATTAAGATTGCGTTTAGTCGTTTTCAGTTCCAACGAATCTCGTAGCACATTTGGACGCATGCGGACGGCACCATTGGCGTGCATCCATTGATCGTGAGTCTTGTAGTAATATAAACCGTATGTCTGGACGAAACACGGAAACCGATTCCCCATTTTAACGAGATACATGCCGACCATATACTCGTATGCCAAATTGTCGGCGGACGCTTTCATGGACGATTTCAATATCGCATATGCACTGTACCCTAGACGCTCATATCGTATGGATTTCACAAAGCCATTTGCGGAAGGGCTACCAATGGCGACGATGGGTGGTGCTACATAATCAAAATTGACGAACCCGTTGAAAAACCGGTGGATTTCGGCGCGGTATTTGCCGAGCGCATAACACAATCCCGAATCGCTACATTTTGCAGTTAGAAACCGGGCACGGCGTTTGGATGTCGTTTGTTTCATAAATCGCTGTATAGTAGCTGCGTTTTGGTTTTTGGAGGTTCTCTTGCGGACCGTGCAATCCGTAGGATTTATTTTATAGGTGCGACGTAACCGGCAATATTTGCGCTTTTCACCGTTTGTATAGGAACATGCCGGAGATTTTTCACATATCTCCTGTTCTAAACCTTTACATCCAGACGTACATTTTTTCATGAACTATCTACTAAAGTATACGCCGATAAAAAAGAAAACGACTTAAAGGTAACCGGCATACACCTGATATAATGCCCGCTGAAGAAGACACGATCATCGGTATTGATTTGGGGACGACAAACTCGTGTGTAGCCGTCATGCGCGACGGACACATTGAGATCATTGCGAACGGACAGGGAAACCGCACGACACCCTCGTGGGTTGCATTTGCTGATGGTGAACGCCTGGTCGGTGATGCGGCGAAGAATCAAGTCACTAGTAATCTGAAGAACACGATTTTTGATGTGAAGCGCCTCATCGGCCGCAAGTTCAACGATCCTGACGTCCAGAAGGAGCTGCCGAATTTATCCTATAATGTGATTTGCGGAAAAAACAATTCACCCGAAATCGTAGTCAATGGAGAAAACTACACACCGGAACAGATTAGCGCATTGATCCTGTCGTCCATGAAGGAAACCGCGGAGGCGTTCCTCGGCCATAAGGTGACTCGAGCTGTAGTCACTGTACCTGCATATTTCAACGACGCTCAACGTCAGTCAACGAAGGATGCCGGACTTATCGCTGGACTGAAGATCGAGCGCATCATTAACGAGCCAACTGCAGCGGCACTCGCATATGGATTAGATAACAAGACTTCCGGCGATCGGAACGTTCTCATTTTTGATTGCGGAGGAGGAACTCACGACGTGAGTCTCCTACAGATTGATGAGGGTGTGTTTGAAGTCAAGGCGACAGCGGGCGACACACACCTTGGAGGTGAGGACATTGATATTATGCTTGTATCGTATTTTAAGGACGAGTTCAAGAAGAAGCATAAGCGCGAACTTACGAACCCGAAGGCGATTCGTAGATTGAGAACGGCTGCTGAACGCGCGAAACGCACCCTAAGTACGGCAACCACAGCGACAATTGAGATTGATGCGATTATGGATTCGATCGATTTTAATGCTGTGATTACTCGTGCGAAATTTGATGATATTTGTTCCAGCTTCTATAAGAAGGCTATGGAACCGGTTACCAAGGTTCTGACGGATGCCAAGATCAGTAAGGCGGATATCCACGAGATTGTCCTCGTCGGCGGAACGACACGCATCCCGAAGCTACAAGAGGAACTCAGTAAGTTCTTCAATGGAAAGGAATTGTGTCGGTCCGTAAATCCAGATGAATGTGTGGCCTATGGAGCGGCCGTCCAGGGCGATGCATTGCTCGGCGGAACCACGAAACAGACGCAACAGATTCTGCTATTGGATGTGACACCGCTCAGTTTGGGAATTGAGACTGCCGGAAATGTGATGACGGTTCTCATCAAGCGCAACAGCACTATTCCTTGTAAGAAGGAACAGGTATTCTCGACGTATGCCGACAATCAACCGGGTGCAAACATTTGTGTGTTTGAAGGAGAGCGTCAATTCACCCATGATAACAAGAAACTGGGTGAGTTCATGCTGGATGGCATTCCACCTGCTCCACGCGGTGTACCTCAGATCAAGGTTACATACGATCTGGATGCGAACGGAATCCTAACGGTGAGTGCAAAGGTTGGAGAGGGGGCTGGAAAGTCTCTTACGATTAAGAATGATAAGGGTCGATTGAGTGAGGCCGATATTGAGCGAATGTGTGCGGAGGCGGACAAGTATAAGGAGGAGGATATGAAGCGCAAGGAACACGTGGATGCCAAGAATCAGTATGAGAATACGCTATATGGCACCAAGAATAATATGGAATCGATTCCTGAGAATGCAAGGGCAAACGTCAAGCGATTTTTAGATGAGGAGTTCGCTTGGCTAGAGAAGCAGAATATTGATACGAGCGCCGATACTTTTAATAAGCGTACTGGGGCATTTAGCAGTAAAATGAGTGAACTGAGTGCTCCAAAACAACAGACGATGAACCCGGATATCGAGGAAGTTGACTAACAAGGGGGCTGCGCCCCCCTTAAACCCCTCCTTCGCGCAAGGGGGTCATAGTTGATTTTATTTTTGTTATAATAATTTCATAACAAAAACAGAAAGTAGGGGGTTAAAGGGGGGGCGCGCCCCCCCTTACTAGTTGTGACATGTAACTTCCGCTATATCTCTCAATACCAATATGCGTAAGATTGATAGAAATATCAACCCAGATCTCGCCACCCATCTTTGTCCATCTACTGCAAAACATCCAGTCTTCGGAATAATAATGATCGTCTTCGACACCACAATCAAAGAGCGCGTATGCAAATTTGTTCTCCTCTGGCCGCAAGAATGAAATATCATCCGTATATTTCGTCGACGGGAAAGCTTGAAACATCTTCTCGAGTGTATTGCGTTGAATCATCATAAATCCTGTGGCAATATGCTTGACACGACCAATATTGTTAGTGATCTGTAATCCTTCCGGTAATAGATTCAGATTGTAGTTGAGAAGTTTATTTTGTATGATACCCTCATCGGTAATGACATCCTTCAAGAACATACCATTTTTGGCATCAATCCAATTCTGAGGGGTATTCGGCTCAGTTAACCTATCCCAGAAGTAATTTTTAAGTGGGTATACTCCACCAATAATAGCCTTGTCAGCAATCAACAGTTTAATAATCGACACTGGTTCCCAAATAATATCGTTGTCAATGAATATAACATGCGTAACCTTTGGATCATTCAACGCCTTTGCTATTAAATTATTACGTGCTCTAGATACTAGACTATCGTTTCTGCAAAATTCGATCTTCGCGTTGATTCCGACCTCTCGGAATGCATTCAATGTATTCATTAAAGATGTCACATATTCGACACATGCAACACCTCCATAACACGGTGTCAATATACATACAAATGGTTGAGTTGTTTTTACATAGTTTTGGAGTTTTCTTTCAAATTCGCCTTGTTCTTCGACTGCAGTACTCATCTATATTGTGTTATATAGCTTTGATCGTTTAAGCTAATTTATTGCATAAATATATATATGCAATATGTTTACGAGTCATTGTTCGTCGGCATCTACTCGTGTGTCTTGTATATGTTTATACCAATTAACGACACAATGCTCGCATTGTTTGTTGTTGGGTTCCTCAAACATTATTTAGGAAACTTGTTGGGTATTCACGATTATTATTGTAATAACGGATACGCCTGTAAGGCACGTCAGCCGTCGAAATATGTAGCTACCCAGATGGCGTTGATTTTGGAATCTGTAGCCGAGGGAGGATTGTTCTTATTGCTTGGTATTATACTAATGCAGATACAAAAAAATATGATTGTTACGTATTTCCTTATCGGTATGTTATTGCATTTGTTGTTTGAGTTTAGTGGGGCACATCAGAAGATCTGCGCTTATAGATGCAAACGCCCATAATATTAAAGATAGCATATCCAGATTGAATGTCTTTCTCCTCTACTCCATCATCTAGTTGTTCGACCCTCGTCTCCTCATTGAGAATTTTCAGTAATTTTATACCATTGTCGCCGTCTAGACTATAGATGCTAGTCTGTTTCATATGATAATCTCTACTTATGTAGTTCTTACCTAGGATTTCCTTTAACTCCTTCAAATTCTCCGGTTCGTCGTAAATATACTCCTGCGTCCATTTGCCATCGTCATTCAAATGAAATGTTTCATAATTGCTACTGTCGTTGCCATCGTCATTTTCAGTTGAAGCACAATAACCGTCTCCATTGTATCTCTCCCACTTCTGGTAGTACATCTTCACGGTGACGTATTTACTCATCTTGCGTTGTTTTGTGTTATATTCTACTTTTATAGAATATAAAACTCAGATCAATTTTCACTCGATACCATCATTTATTTTTATAGGTTTTATTTTGATTTTGATTTACGCAGAGACAGCCGCCTCCTTAATGAAGTGATGCTTCATGTAGCGCTGGAGATTGAAATACGTGAGCTCATCCGAGGAAGTGAGCGCAAGGAGCTTGGAGAGGCTCGCATCCGGGTGGATCTTGCGTCCGTTCTCCTTGTCCTGGAGACCCTTCTCGCGGATGTACGCATTGATCTCCTTCGAGACCTCGGTGCGGGCCATCTCGGTTCCGACGGTCTTTCCGAGGAACTTGGCGAGCTCGTCACTGATGCGAGTGGGCTTGACGAATCCAGAAGGAGCCCTGTTTCCAGACGACTTCCTCTTCTTGGAGTTCTTCTGGGCGCTCTTGAGCTCGCGAGAGAAGACCTTCTCAAGGGTCTTGTAATCTCCCTTCATAGAAGCGAAGAGAGACGCCATCTGCTGGAGCTTGGCGCCGAACTCCTGGACCTTGTTGGCAGTGGAGGACTCGGCGGCAGAGTCAGCAGCAGCCTCGGCGACAGCGGGGGCGGCCTGCGTGGCGACAGGAACCGGCGCCGGCGCGGCGGGGGCGGCAGCCTTCTTGGGTGCCTTGGGCTTGGCAGCGGTAGCCTCAACCTGGGTCGAGGCAACGGGGGTAGCGGGGGTAGTAGCGGTCTGCTTAGTCGGTCTCACCATCTTGGGATTATACATTATACTGCCCCCACTGTTTAAGTAGTTTACACTGTTAAATATATTTATTTGTTATGCAGTGACTTGAGGAGTGGTCTACAGACTAAATAAATATACTATAGAATCATACAACCACGGCATTGTATTTCTAGCTTCAGATGATACTAGCGTAAGTGCTGATAAGATGTGGGCTACCATGATATTTTTAGTTATATCGTCTCGTCCTGTGTAGATTAAGTTCTCCATTACTATAACACATAATTTTCTACAATCGACATCGGTGATCTCTCGCTCTCTCGATGTATTCATATATCCATTATAACGGCTCAGACGGAATTGAAATGGATCGAAAAACGGACAGATGTTTTTTTTCACATCATCTTCTAACATTGCTCTATAATTCCACAGCTCGCGCATGCGCTTGTAAAAATACAAATATTTTTCCCTTGTTAAACGCGATAACCAATCCGACATTGTATAATTTCCTAGGCGGTCTATCTCGTAAAATAGGTCCGTAATTCGCGTATCAAGTGGTTTGTTTCTCAATTCGATTAATCTATTAAAAGATTCCATTTCGGCTTCGTCGACTGTTCTGTGTTTCGGTTTTCCTATAAGATGGTTTACGTCTCGTAGAATTTTACCTGTAAATACATATCTGTTATACGGGTTCATTATAGAACCTTGCAAATCGTACATCATACCTAATGATTTTACGTCGAACCCATATACAAGACCCTTCTCGTCTTGATAACTAAAAAAATTATCTGGTTCTATCTCGGAGATTGGTTCTAATGTGAAAAAATCCGTGTCATTTACGCATAATTTTCGCTGGGTTGGAAGCAATGCCGGACCTCTCATCTTCGTTCGCGATAATGCTAAATACCTTCTCGCGTATGATTGACATTGTATGATTCGTTTTATTTGGGTAAAATGCTTCTGTATGCGCTCTATTAAAAGCGGTTTTGCACCTGACACGAAAAGTCCGTTTTCTCGCGAGATCCGCTTTAACTCTGGTATCGTACGTTTTCGTAAATCGACATTCTCTTTAAAATATCGCACATAATTGAGTGGTTCTTCGGGTTTTGTGTTAGGGTTTATGAATCGTGAATGGGTCTGCATGTTCTCCTCTATTATATTATGTTTATATGTTATTTTGGCTTGAAACTATCGACAAATTTGCATTTATACTGTGGAAAATTGATTTAAAGCCTGTTGGATGTATAAAGTAGCAATCTAGCAGCTACCCGATTCTAAAAATGTCTCAATCCAAGCCCGTTGTTCTCTCTGTTTCCGACTGGAACCCCAGCGCCATCAAGTACATGCCTCCCAAGGTGAATGAAAAGGGAGGTAAGTCCATCAATGTTATCAGCAAGCAGACTAACAGGTCGCTTCATTTCTCTACTCCTCTTATGATGACGTGGGGAATCGCGGATTTTATTGATGAGAAGGGAGAATCCGATGGGAAGTACAGCATCTCGCTCAACTTCCCGAATGATGAATACAAGACCCCCGCCACGACGGCGTTCCTAGATAAGCTCAAGGCGTTTGAGAATCAGATTTTGGATGATGCGGTGGCGAATTCCGAGCTTTGGTGGGGAGAGTCGATGTCGCGCGATATTTGCAAGCACACGTTCTTTCCCTTCCTCAAGTATAGTAAGACCAAGGATACGAAGAAGATTGATTACACAAAGCCGCCGAGTATTCGCGCCAAGGTCCCTTGCTACAATGGTAAGTGGGGTGTCGAGTTGTATGATACCAACTCCAATATGATCTTTCCATGCGAGGATCCTACTCAGACTCCGCCGGACTTCGTTCCCAAGCTCAGTAACATTGCATGTGTCCTCCAGTGTGGAGGTATTTGGATCGGCGGCAAGGGATGGGGACTCACGTGGAAGATGATCCAGGGTGTTGTCAAGCCCAAGATTACGGATAGTATCTATGGAAAGTGCCAGATTAATCTGTCTAGTGAGGAGAAGGATGTACTCGAGAGTCAGCCCGTCGTCGCTGCGGATGCGGTTGCCGAGGAGGAAGATGAGGTTGTAACTGCATCTGATCCGGTAACTACTGATGTGGCTGATACTGACGACGAGGTAGAGCCGGCGGCTAATACGCCTCCACCGGCGCCAGCGAAGAAGGTCGTTGTAAAGAAGGCCGATCCAACCCCAGTCGCGGCTGCTGTCACCGAGGAGCCGGCAAAGAAGATGGTTATTAAGAAGAAGGTTGTAACTGCTGCAGGTGGTAAGTAAAACATAGGATGGATAAAACAATACAAATTAAATTATTTTTATTGTTTGAAAACTTATCGGTCTAAAATAATCTGGATATATATTATATGTTTGTTTTTTTCTATGCGTATCTATGGTCAGTTGTTATTGTTCCAACCGCGTGTATAATCTGTAAACCATTGCACTGGGTTTATCCAAACAAATTCGATTTAGACTTATGTTTTTCGCATTTCGTGTATGATGTTCTCTCAATTAAACATACGATAGTATGGAATGCACCGTTGATTGAAAGAGGAATCGTATTGGCGAATCATCGATGTGCTTTAGATTGGGTTCTCGATTGTTTCGTAATGAAGTCTGCTTCGATTGGTAGAGTAATGGCCTATGTTGCATCATCGTGTATGGCATTACTAATATTGTTAGAAAATCGCGGAATCATAATGCGTCGCGGTGTAGATAAGCGAGAAAGCATTTATACGAAAGTCGTATCGCATATCGAAAATACAGACCATAAACGCATTTGTTTTTGGCCGGAAGGAACTCGCAATAGTTATACGACTTTGAGTTCTCCTGAAGAAGTCGGTACCTATTTGAAGTATGGATTATTGAAATCCATATATGATGATAAGCGATATCCCGTCCAATTATGTATCAGTTCTAATAAGGAGATTGCATTTAATGAAAAAAAACTACATGCTGAGAGAGGAATTACAATTCGCACGATTATTTCCAAGTCTATACATCCCGCTAATTTTACAACCGATGAAGCATTTTATAATACAATTAAAAAGGAATGGTTTGATTGTTGGGTTGCGGCGCACTCCAATAAAATTGATTGAATTTTATATCGAATTCATATACTTACAAACAATAACCATAAGTTTCCGAATCGATGACCCGTATTTACTATTATATTTGTCGTCGTTTTTAGATATTGGTGATTTTATAAAATTATCACAAACGTCGCGTTTGTTTACCGATGATCCGCTGATAACAGATGAAATCAAAAAACGCATAACGAACAATACGTCAGCTGAGTGTTTTACAATACGTTCATCTACAGTCAAAATCTATAATTCTGGTATCACGACAACATCTTTGGTATTTCCTATAAATTCTGTGCCTGTGGTTGAATTCATACAAAACGTTCCATCGGAACGAGTGACGTTCAATATCAATACACCCTATTGGAGATTCCAATGGTCCGGTGTTTTATTCAATAATGATGTGACTGACTTAAGTAATACGTCGTTTCTAATACATGTCGCCAAAACGTCCTATGCATCACTTGATATTCTCGTGTTTCGGGATGATACGAATCTAATTTACTTGGATGAAATACGTTTCCGCATAGCCCATAATATTCCACAAAGGTTAGCCCGAGAACGTAGACAAAGGTATGTATCGACCGTTTCATTTGTTATATTCACATTTTGTACTATTTGCGGTTCCAATGAATTCGCTGTTCGCGTGGAATTGTTCGTGTTAGCTTTTGTGATAGTTTATTACATGGCGCGTGATACATCCGTTGACTATAATTTAATTCCTCTTCAAACCGAACACTGGTGATCGTTGTAACAGCAATTGTGCCATTTCCACAGTATGATAATTGTAATGCCATCCGTGGTATACACATGTATCTGGATTATAGATAGCTTCAATAGCAAATAATGATCTATGTATCACATCCGGCAACATTTTATGTAATATTTCACACGCATATGTAAAAAACACGTCCTCGTTTTTTTTTAATGTGTATTGTAAAAACTCCCGGTTTACACCTTTGAAGATGACTGACTTGTTGTCTCGCGCATCGCGGCGATATTCTTCGATTATATCATATGTTATTTTTTCTAGACATTCAATCATTGTATTTCGTTTTCGTAGAGAGAATCCACCGTTTATACCTTCGTTGAATAATGACACATCCTTCATATGCCAACTAGCACCACAAAAATCATAATGCGTGAAATACTCAGGAAACATCTTAAACATTATACAATCTTTCTGAAATATACAAATATTGTCCGCTGGCAAACTATTCCAGAATTCTATATCCATTAGAATAGAGTTGTACGAATCGATCGTAATATTAGGTTCTCCTTTTTCGTTTATATAGATATTGTCATTGTCTATCACACTGAAAAAACAATTTGGGAATCTCTTCGTGATCGCATTTCGGTGCCCTTTCCAGCTGACTATCAATAGATTCCAGCCATATGGATTCATCAAGTACATGAAGTTCTCTATAACCGCTTCCATGAGCGGGTCGTACCGAGGATCAATGATGATTGCCAATTTATCGCTACCTCTGTTATGTCTTACATCGAATCCCTTATATGTTCTTGTTTCTAATAAAACATGTTTATACAATTCACCAGATGACATTACATGTTATCTGGTGAATAAACTTAAGCTGTTTATTATTAAGTAGTTTATTATGGTAATGGGGTACTTAGCCATTTCTGATAGTCTATCATGTGATTGTTTGCGATATTTATAACATCACATATAGTTGGTGTATGAAATAAAAGTTGATTGTTGTTACCTTCTATTAATGTATTGTTTTTAATTATATACGTTTTATGTCCAACATGTTGATAATCGAGTGTATTATTATTAAAAAATCTGGCAAACAGGTTTAAAAGATTAATTGTTTCTGGCGGATCTATTCTTGATAATATCAATTCTGCTGCCGGTATTATCTTTATTGTATCTATTATCATCGTATGTAAGTTAGGAATTATATCTGTTTCATTTATCAATCTAAAAAAACATCTTTTTGAATTTGGGTTCCATATATTGTCTTCTGGATTTAAGTTTTCCTCATTAAAAATCCCATTGAATGCTGTCGTCCAACTAGACGGACCAACGACACACCCTCCGACTGTAGTTATAGATATGTCTGTATATATGGTCGGTGAATTTAGATCATTCTCAATCTCAAATGGTCTATTATATTTATTAATATAATGATGTAAATAATACCCTTGTATTAATGCACTTGCTCCACCTAAACTATGACCTGCTATATGTAATCGCATACCAGTTTTTAATCCAATCGATTTTGTAATTTGCGAAATAAAATTATAGTTACACATTTGTTCCAAAAACCCCCTATGTACGCGTACATTTTTATCAGTAACGATTTCCCCTATAATAAGTGGTGTGGTTTCTATTGTTAGGTTTATACCTGTATCAATTGGTGTATCTGAACCTCGGAATATAATATACCTATCAAGACCTCGTCTGAAAATATAACACTCACCTCCTAATTTGTTCTGGAAATTGGATTCCAGATACATATCATTGTAAAACGTATCTTCTTTGGCTGACGCAAACATGCACCTGTAATTTTCATTCATTAACCACAATTGGTTGTTTGTGATATTCGGTGATTCTAATTGTTTTCTTATGTTTATATCAAAGTCCAACTCTATTGTTGTATCAGTAAATTGTATCAAACTCGTCTTAAATAAACGGTTAAATCCGCCAGGTTCTCCATATGAATATGCAAATATAGATAGAAAAGTCATGTGTTCTAAATAATTTTTGTCATCGTTTCCATTACTAATACTCATTTTATATAACTTATCAGTATATTTTTATTTCGAATATTACATCGCTTCGAATTGAAATGTCGTATACGTTCTTTGGTTTTATTCGTGCTATACCCATATTACTTCGCACTAAGAGCTGACGCTTCATTATATGCAATTCGCTTGGACGAAATGATAATCCTCGTTCACCTATGGTAACATAGACCTCTTCTGTTTGTAATAAATCCACCATCTTATATTCTAATGTCACTATCAAATTATTGTTTTCATCTATTTCCACGTTATCAGGTAATATCGGGTTACATTTCACGTATAAATCACACCCTGAATTATCATATACTAATTCGTGATGCCACAACGGCACAAGATATATACGTTGATCGACTACTAGCTTATATACGTTGTCATTCCATAAATCGTCTAATGACGGATTTAATATTATTCGCTCGTCTCCTTGTGTCTTCGAAATAAGTATTTTCCGTATCTCTTCTATGAAAGTTTCTGGTATGTATAAGATCTCCCGGTTGGATATCAGTAGTTTGTATATATCCATCAGTATGAGTTTGTCGATGGAATTTATGAATCGGAATGCTTTTTCTTCGCACATATTAGATAATTTTGCTATTATCGTATGTATCACTGGTGATTTGTTACCTAGGAATTCTTTCAGCAAATCTACGTATGACGTGTTCTCTATTGGTGATTTAGTTTCTGATAAAAATTCGTATGCTTCCTGTACTGATCTGAATTGATCGTTGGCGTCCGGTGATGGGTTTCTATCGGGATGATATCGCAGTGCATTTATCCGATATTGGCGTTTCAATAGTTCTGGTGTGAATTTTACTCCCGTCTCTATACCCAGTATGTATCTAGCGGTTACTTCGTTCATACTTGTATATCTTAGCTATGAAGTAAAATAGAATACTTTCTAAGTGATAAATTGGACGATAGTTATTGTTATAGTATTTCAAAAACACATAGCATCGGTCTAAGATGTCGGATGTATCTTTATCTGATATATTTTCATTCTGTATAAAATAATACAAGATATACCATATACATTCTGCAACATCCAAATTGTAAATTAACATGTCGTATATCAAGTCTCGAAACCCTGCCATCGACAGTTTATTGTGATTTTTCATCTCGGATATGATGTTATCGCATATAATGTTGAATATATCTTTTGGAATTTCACCATCTTTAATCAGTGAAAATGATTTTATTTCCTTACCGTTTGTAATCTCGCTCGTATCTATACTGTGTAGTATATCGCGGCATTTTATATTTGTCTTTTTTGTATATGGATTCAATTTGTTAATTCGACTCGTAAAATCATCTTCGATATTGCTACGGTCAATCATTACATATTGTTCTTTGGTTGGTCTACCGATGTTGATAATATGACATGCCTTCTGAATGTTGTTGGGGATAAAACTAATGTGTTCGGTAATAAGTATGAAATGTAAGTGGATACCCGAACAATATTGTTGCATGTAACTGTAGAATATCTCCAGTAATTCTGCGTGAATCATATGGAAATTCTTACATACGATCACACCATGCTTTTCGGATTTCACAGATATGATATCCACTATCTGTGAATAGATATCCCTCCATAATATCTTGGAGTTACATCCTAACAACCCCATGTCGATCTCATAGTGTATATCGCTTATATGATATGTGTACTCCTGTTTATCTGTTTGAGCTGTTATCTTCTTCTCATATTTTAGATTGGTGGCGCTGTATTTTTGCAATATTCGGAGAACCTGCGAATATTTGCCTATGCCCGGAGGTCCATATACAATCATATTACCAAATTGTGATATGTGGTTGGGTAGCACTCTATGTATACTCGATAGCTCTGGGTGAATATTGAATGTATTTGTAGACTCCAAATAGTCTTCATAATGTGATTCGTAGAATTTCATTATGATATTACGTTGTGTAAACTTTAAATGCGTTGTCCTCTTAATAAGATTTGTATATATAAACTGACATCATTAATTCGACTAACGAAACTATAACTAATACAGGTATCGTGAATAACGGTACCCACGTGGCCGTCTTTATAAAGTCGGGTGTTGATTCTAATGGAAATCCAAATATTGTTAGTATGAATAATAACAGCACACTTATACATATCATGACTTTGGTCGCGTCGAGATGCTTTGTTTCTGATTTGCTTTGTCGTATTTTACGATTTCCATCATAGTTTGTTATCAATTTGATGGAGATTGCCGTTATTATAACAGGGGCTAGCATTAAATACTTGAGATAATCGTTCGCATCTAGTCCAGTCGTTGATGTTATAATTTGGCCTATTTCGCGGATTGCTCGAGATGATTTGAACTCGTCCGTAAATGGATTGGTAGTTATATCTTTGATCTCCAATATTAGACCATACATAAAAATTAACATCACGTAAAACGAGCCTATTAATAACGGCCATTCTAGTTTCGTGTTAAATAAATACATACATAATATAATTTGCAATACGATTGAATAATATAGGAAAAATTTTCCAGCTTTCATTTGTATATATTTATTCTAGATTATATGTTTCTCGCACCCAATTGATTAGAGTATCCGGATTACAGTATGTGAAACTTTCCTTGAATTTCTTTATGTTATAGAATGTTGGTTTTGCCATGTTCTCGCGTTTGTAGTATATATATGGTCCATATTTTCCAGTTCTCACACTAAAGTGGTTGTTTAATACTCGCAGTATATTCGAGTCTGTTTTTTCGGATGCGATCAAATGTGGTATTACATCTTCGATGAGTATTTCTGTGAATGGCTTCTTTATGGATGATAAACTTTTCTTGTTCTCTCCCCATTGGGCGTATATACCATATCGTCCGTTCGATATTACGAGTTCAGATCCTTCCCATTCACCGATTATTCGCGACCCTTGCTTCGACAATTCCGTAAGTGTATATTCACCCGCCTTCAATCGTTCCACGTCTAGCTTTATATCCGTATTTATAGATTTCAATTTCGATGATTCGTTGTCACGTATAACCGGACCATTTTTCGTAAAGATTATGTCGTGCGATTCATCTATCTTGTAGGATGCCTTTTTAATAGGAACTATCAATTTCTTAATTGTATCATCACATTCACGGCATATATCGTGCCAGTCGGTTTTCGATATAGTATCCAATCTTTTCTCCATATTACTTGTATATCCATAAGAGAACAATGAATCGAAATGTGCGGACAAAAACTCGATTATTGCTACTCCTATCGGTTCTATCACCAATTTGCCCTTTTCATTACCCGCGATCTTTTCGATCTGCTTTCGTTCGATCATTCCATTTTCCAATTTATATTCAGTACAAGAGAACCTGACACCCTCGATTTCTCGTATTTTCACGTATCCACGTTCTTGTATTGTATCTACTATTGATGCAAACGTAGATGGCCGACCTATACCGAGATCTTCTAGTTTTTTAATGAGACTGGATTCCGTATAATGCGAATGGATGTTATGGAACGATACACGTGACTCTATTGTATTGTATTGGACTACTGGATCCTTAATAGACTTTATATAGAATAACCTGCCATTTGCTTCTTCGGCATTACAATCGCATGTCAATTTCTTCCATCCAGAGAACGTTGGTATTTCTATCGAATGTGAATAATATAATTCGTTTGGCGCTGTAATGCGACATTCGACAACACTGGAACGGTAGTCGCTCATACAACTCTCTAAGGTGATCGTCCGGATCAGCTTATACAATGATATGATCTTACCCTCGTACTTCTTTGGTAGTTCGTGCATCTCCAAATCTGTCACTCGGATAGCCTCATGAGGATTATTCTCGTTTTTGTTCTCCACTGCGTCCATGTCGCCTATATAAAGTTCTCCGTATGTCGCTGAAATGTGAGAACCCACTACATCTAGAAATTCCTTTGAGTACTTGGTGTTCTCTGTTCTCATATAAGTGATATGACCGTCTTGGTATAGTACTTGACATAGATTCATTGTATCTCTCGGCGAAAGACGCAGTTGATTACTGGCTATCTGCAACAGACGAGATGTATTCAATGGCACCGGCGGTTCTTTTCGAACCTCCTTGGGAGAACCTGTACTGATAATATGTCGGAATTTACTTGATTTTAAGAGAAAATCCTCTACTAGGTTCTCCTCTAGTTCTTTGGAAAGGTTAAATTCTATGTTTTTGAACCGAGCGATCAGTTTGTGTGTCTTTGTAATGCTCGCGCCGTTTTTCTTGGCCTGTTCGTTATCGTAGACCAGACGTAGGGCTGGTGTTTGGCATCTTCCAGCCGACAGTCCATTATCCTTATTGTTATATAGATACTTCCATAATACTGGTGAAATGCGAAATCCGACAATCACATCCAACACTTGGCGTGCAAATTGGGCGTATACCAGGTCCATATTGATGGTTCTCTTGTTTTGAATCGCAGAGTAAATTGCCGTCTGGGTAATCTCATGGAATACAATCCGATGTGTCGTTTCCACCGGTAGACCGAATGTATCGCATATATGCCATGCGATCGCCTCGCCTTCGCGGTCGTCGTCTGTTGCCAAAACGATGTTGAGATGAGAGAACTGGGCGAGTATGTCACGCATTTGGTTTACATGATCTGTTTTTTTAGGTATAACGGAGAACCTGGGCGCATAATTATTCGCGATATCAATGGATTTTATACCATCCAGTGTGCGTATATGTCCGTTGCTCGCAATACATTTATATTGAGAACCTATATAATCCTCGATTTTACTACATTTGGATGGTGATTCTACTATCAACAGCCATGTGGCGTCGCCCTTGGAAAACACTTTGTTTGTATTGGCACGAACATACTTTTTCGGAGGCATAATTATAGATATATAGTTACGTCTTTGTATTGTTTTGCCAGTTAAAGTTTCTCGCCCGCTCCAAGCGAGCCAGTAGATTCATGAATGGCGTTTCATTCTTGTTATGAACTAGCGAATCGGTTATTTTCGAAACTACTTGGGAGAACGTTTCGCCATGGAGGAACAACCACGCATTGTATAATCCAAATATAACAAATGTCATAATTACGTCGGATCGTCGTATAGGTTCTCCGCGAAGTAGATACAACGGTATTATTTTTATCGCCGTGTTGGCTATACCGAACCGCATCAATGTACCTATTGGAGTTCCTAAATATGCAATATAAGAGAACATTATTAGGTTTTCGGCTAAACCGAATGCCAGAGCGAACTTGGGACTTATATTGGTGAATTTGATAGCATACGCCAGATACCACACGAGTATCCAGTAGGAGAATATGAAATCTAAACGCATCTATAGTATGTGTATATTATTTGCGCTTTCTAGACTTTCGACGTTTATTTTTATTATATTTGCGTGTTTTCTTTCTGCCACCTTCTTTGGTATTAATTTTTGCAATTTCTGATTCTAGTTTTGTTATATTGTCTTGATAATTTTTCTGAATATGGTATATTAATTTAAACTTAAACTTTTCATCTGATTCTGTCTCCTTGACAGCTAGATCGTTTAACATGTCACTTTCTTTTCGTAATTCGTTAATTTGTCTTTGTAATTTCCTAATTTGTCTTTGTTTATTTAATTCCTTATTATCAGTTTCATCATCACTACCACTCAGTAAATCATGTAATTTATCCAATTCATTTTGTAATTTATCAAATTCTTTTCCAAGTATATCTAATTTAGTTTTATTTTCTCCATCCATTTACAATCTATATTAATAAGATATAAAATATAACCCACTTAGAAACACTCGCATATACTTATATGCATGTATCAACTCGTAGTAGAGAACCAACAGTTCGCGTTTTACCATTTTGATTCTATTGAACCAGAACGCTCAAACACAAAACTCAACGCACTTGCTATCGAAAGAGATAAGCTATTTAATAATGACATTGTAGACCACACCGGCGATCTGATTTATTCCTATATTCGGGCGGGAGAACTCATTCCCGGCGTTTTATTGTTGAATGGAAACCGGACATATGGTAAAAACGAAACGGGTAAGCGCGCACTTTATAAATGTATTCCTAATGACCGAGCTTTACCAGCATTTTTAATACCTTACGAACTAAAGCTAGGGTTCTCTAAAGACATCAAGAACAAATACGTGGTATTTAAATACGATCATTGGGACGACAAACATCCAAGAGGTATCATCACCGAAACGCTAGGTGATGTCAATCTACCATCGGCATATTATGAGTATCGTTTGTATTGTCGTAACGTTCATGATTCCATCTCGGAATTCACCACCCGGGTGAGAGAACTCACACGGGATCGCGATAGCGTTTTCACAGCTATTCGGTCCAATCCCGAATTCCGCATCCAATCCCGACTTGACGTTCCCGTATATTCTATTGATCCCGTCGGATGTACCGATATTGATGATGCATTTAGTATTCAACCGCTGGTGGGAGAACCTGGATATAAAATCAGCATTTATATAGCGAATGTCTTTGTATGGATAGAAACCTTGGGTTTGTGGGATTATATCACTGATCGTGTGTCTACCATTTATCTACCCGACAAAAAAAGAACGATGCTTCCTGCGATTTTATCGGAGAATTTATGTAGTTTGTTGAAACATCAGTCACGATTCGCATTCTGCATGGACGTTTTTGTAGACCCTGATGGTTCGTTGTTGAGAGAACCTGAATTCGGCAATGTGGAGATTTCACTACATTCTAATTTTGCGTATGAAGAACCGCGATTGTTATCCAATCCGAACTGCCGATTATTTATGGATATTACTCGGAAAATGGATGCATCGGTCGGCGATACACATGATCTAGTGGAGTTCTGGATGGTTTATATGAATTCGCGCTGTGGAGAACAACTGGTGCGTATCAACGACGGCATTTTTCGCACGGCTACGATCAACGAAAACTCCACCAGTGAATTGCGACATGTTATTCGCAATTGGAATGATGTGAGCTGTCAATATAGTTTGTCTTCGGATGTCGGACATCAGGTTCTCCAAGTCGCCGCATATACACAAATTACCAGTCCGATCCGTCGTTTAGTGGATCTACTGAATCAGACCATCGCCATTCAACAACTGGGTGTTGCCAAAGTCAGTCAGGGCGCTCGGGAGTTTGTTGGACGTTGGAAACTGAAAATCGGGACGATCAACCGAAAAGCGAAATCTATACGCAAAACGCAGAATGAATGTGAACTCCTTACCGCGGATACTACTATTGAGTATACGGGAGTTGTATTCGCGAAGAAGCTACTGGCGAATGGTATTTACAAATATTCGGTGTATGTGGAGAACCTGAAGATATTCGGATCGGTGAAAACACCGATGGATTTGCCCGATTATTCGTATATTCAATTGAAATTGTATTATTTTGGTGATGAGTATGATTGTAAGCATAAATTTAAATTCATTATAAAAAGCTGTGTATAATTTGTTTTACGCATTCATGTAAAAGTCGCAGTATATTATAATTATGGTTCTCTCATTGGAAGTGATTCAGGATGATTTTACAGAATGTAGTAAAAAATGCGATTCGTATGTAAAGCCAAATCGCGATTATATGAAAGCATATTTATCTAAGACATACAGTCGGTATCGTCGTAATATGAGTCGCCGAAAACGATGTTTGTCACGTAGATGTCGCGTCCAAACCAGACGTTTGTATAGGAAGTTTCCCGCTACTCGCGTCAACCCGTAAATAAAAAATAGGGTTTTACCCCATTTTTTATGATTTTTTTTATGTAATTCCATTTATCTTTTATGCAGACACGCTTTCCTCCGCTACCACTGCCTTTACGACCGCCTTCTTCTTCGGCTTGGTATCCTTCTCAGCGAGTTTGGCAGCCTCCTTCGCAGCTTTCTCCTCAAGCTTGGCAGCCTCCTTCGCGGCCTTCTCAGCAAGCTTGGCAGCTTCCTTCGCAGCCTTCTCCTCAAGCTTTGCAGCCTCCTTCGCAGCCTTCTCCGCAAGCTTTGCTTCCTTCTCAGCTAGCTTGGCAGCCTCCTTTTCCGCGAGCTTGGCGGTCTCGTCAACATCCTCAGTAGCCTTAGGTGCTTTCTTGGTTACAACCTTCAATTTCTTCTTAGTCGGTTCCTCCTGGACTTTAGAGGATTCGTCCTTTGCCGAGTCATCGACCATAGCTTCACCCCCCTGATCTTTACGGATTACGACGTGTTGTTCGGCTCCCGGTGCGATTTCCGTCATAGCGGCTTGGACGATAAGCGCCACGAGAGCATCCTGAGGATCAGTGGACGCGTCATTGTGTTTCTTGGTTTTGGTCTTTTTCTCAGAAGGCGGCTTTTTCTCCTTCTTAGGCTTGGCGGCAGGCTTGTTGTGAAGTTTAATACAATTTTTCAAAAGTTTGGTATGAGCGTTAATATCATTGAAGAATGATTCGAAGAGGTCATTTTGTAGGGTAGTAGATTCGAAAAGTCGAAGGGTATCGTTAGCGCGAGTGAGGTTGTCGGGCTCAAGATTGAGCTGGTTGATGAGCCAGTGTCCGAAAACCAAGAACTTGGTGTACTTGGCGGAAAGAGTGACTTTCTTGACCTTGGCACTGGCGTTGGCGTTGGCGTTGGCGTTAACAATCTCGGCAGACATGTTGTTGGGTGTTGGGTGTTGGGTGGTTTTAATAGTTGTTAGACTAAGTGAACTAAGAAAGTAACCGAGAGAACCTGAATCAATTTTCCTCAATTTCGACCCTTTTTTGTGTCAGGGGGAACCGATGGTTCCCCCTTACCCCCTCCTTATTATGTAGAATAGGATCGACAAAACAAAAATGTAAAACCCACGGAAGTTCCAGGAAATCTACGGTTCTCCACGAAAGGAGGGGGTAAGGGGGAACCATTGGTTCCCCCTGTGAGTACAATATCAATATCCTACTCATTTCCCGTCTCCTTTATATGATATCACAGCATAATATGCTAAGGTATGTTCTATACGCCATAAATATATTGATTCATGGGTTGCGGAGTGTAAGATTGCGGGGTTTATCAGGGAACCTACGGTTCTAGAAAGCTTCGCTTTCAACTGCGCCGGAGGCGCAACACGAACCCTCCCTCGATTGCGGATACAAAGGGAGGGGTTCGGGGAACCGTAGGTTCCCTGAGTACAATATCAATATCCTACTCATTTCCCGTCGACCTTATATGTGATATCGCAGCATAATATGCTAAGGCGTGTTCTCTCTGCTACCATTATTTTTTGTGGGTTGCGGGGGTGTAGGATTGTCGGGTTTATCAGGGAACCTCTCCTTTATATCCGCAATCGAGGGAGGGGTTCGGGGAACCGTAGGTTCCCTGAGTACAATATCAATATCCTACTCATTTCCCGTCTCCTTTATATGAGATCAAATCATAATATGCTAAGACGTGTTCTATACACCATAAATATATTGATTCGTGGGTTGCGGGGGTGTAGGATTGTCGGGTTTATCAGGGAACCTACGGTTCTATAAAGCTTCGCTTTCAACTGCACCGGAGGCGCAACACGAACCCTCCCTCGATTGCGGATACAAAGGGAGGGGTTCGGGGAACCGTAGGTTCCCTGATTTCCTTGTAAAATCAATAAGCGAAAAGATATATAAAGAAATCGATATGTAAAATGCATAAATGAGTGAGACACTTAATCTGGTTGATCTTATTGAAAATAATCCGGTTACCAAGTTATCCAAAGCTTATAACGGAAGATTGTTATCTAGAATCAAGGCAACGTTCACAGATTCAGAACAGCAATTATTTGTTGCCGGGTTTTATTGTTCTCTTAATTATAATAAACGTACGGATTTTATAATTGATTTAGATAACGTTTGGAAATGGTTAGATTTCCAACAAAAATCTAACGCTAAATATTTGCTTGAAAAACATTATACAATAAATACCGATTATAAAGTGTTTGCTCCTGAAGCTTCAGTAGCAAAGAAAGCAAGTCGCGGCGGTCACAATAAAGAAATAATTATGATGAATGTTGACACCTTCAAGCGGTTTTGTTTGAAAGCTGGAACCAAGAAGGCTGACGAAATACACAAATATTATATCAAATTAGAAGAGACATTACACGAGGTCATTCAAGAAGAAAGTGATGAGCTTAAATTACAGCTTGATAATAAAAACAACGAGTTAGTAGCCACTCGGCAACAGTCTGATCTCGAAAAGACCAAGTTAAGAGAGAAGACTATATTAGAACAATTCCCATCCAATACACAGTGTGTCTATTATGGTTTTATAGATAACCTTAGCACCACACACGAAAAACTCATCAAGTTCGGAAATTCGAATAATTTACGAAGTCGCGTATTGCAGCATAAGGATACATATGAGAACTTTCGACTTGCGAATGCATTCAAAGTCAACAATAAGTTTGAAATAGAAGCTGCCATTAAAACACATACTGTATTCAATCCGAGAATACGTTCTCTTACAATCGGTTCGAAGAATTACATTGAATTATTAAGTATCGACGGATTGTCTTCTCATACAATCGATTTAATGATACGTGAAATAATAAAGAGCATTGAGTGTAGTCCCGAAGATTACAAGCGTTTGAATGAGGAGAACGCGCAATTAAGAAAACAATTGTATGAAAAAGGACAAACGGATAATTCTAACCGCGTAATAGTATTGTCTATAGAAAACGAACGATTGATGAGAAATAACACATTCCTACTTAAACGTAACAAACATTTGGAACAATCAATCATTTCATGGAAGTCTATACTTGCAAAATTATCGATCGACGAGAATACGCCGCAACCGGAAGAGGTCACCCCAGTTGAGAACGTACAAGTTTTCAAACGTCCAACGAAACAGAAGGACGGTAAATACCATATCGACAATCAGATATATGACAGCCTATTTGGAAGTCGCCAGGACGTTTGGGACGGCAGGGCGTATAAAACTTCCGGCGGATTAGTTAAATCAGACCTTCACATTAACAATCATGGTAAAATCGTATCATTGTGTAAATCAGTAAGTGAAAAGACCAACAACCGACTAGAAAACGTAAACCTAACAAAAGGAAAACAGAAACCATAAACGTTTTGTTGTGTTTTTTTGCTCTACATCATTGTAGAGCAAAAATATATTACGATCGAAAACATCCAATCCCTATGCAATAGGCATGGGTTTTTGCTCCCGAAGCTTCGGGACCAATAAATCGCTATAAAGTTTTCATATCTTTCAACGCTATTGCGCGATTCAGTTCTCTTATGACCCTTGGATATAGTGTGTCACGATCATACCCTGCGAGGGAATTGCGCTGCATAGAAACACAGTCTTGGGAGAACTTGGAATCCATATCCGCATAATCAGGGTTATTCTTCTTCCAATCGATAAGAGTCCCTACGCTTTTACGTGAGACTTCTTGTATTGCACTCCGCATTTTCGTATCGTCCGGCTCTTTATTCCATTCATTGTTCTCTTTGATGTATACCGTCTCGCGTTTCAGGTCAGTACAGTGGATAGGACGCTCATATACACCCAATTCATTCAAGTGATCCATGAGTATTTTGGAGATACCGCCGACAAACCCTAATTGTCCTGTGTTTGTAAGGTCCTCGCGAGATACCTCGATACTCTCTATAAACTCCTTGAAATTGATCGCGTTCTTACATTGCTCGTTTAAAAATACATTCAAATTGAATGTTTTGTTATGGGAATTCGTATGTGTTGTATTGTGTGTGCCGTTCTTGCAAAGCTCAATCACTTGTTTATGCAGCGCATCATTTTGACGTTGCGTTTCTTGGTTGCTTTTTATCAATTCACTTATCAAAGTTGCCATTATCTGATTCTCTATATTCGGAGGACACACAACTATCGGCTCACATACAACTGGTGTAGCAGTACAGGTTCTCTTGTGTCTTGATAATCCAGAGCTATACTTATATTTATTGTTACAATTGTCGCATGTATACGCAACATTTTGCGACTTTTCGTTACCATTATTGCCACTTTCGTTACCATCCACATGCTTACGAGTCAGTAAATGTTTCTTATAATTAAATTCATTACAGCATTTATACTCACATGGTTCACATACAAATTCCTTCGCAACTTTTCGCAACTTTTCGTTACCATTATTTACCATATAATGGTAATGAGAAAGTTGTCTAAATGGTTTTTTACACAAAATTATAAAAATATTATGCTGTCAGATTTTCTATATGACAATATAATTGAAAGCATTATGCTGTGGTACGGGTTTTTAACCCCTAGTCCCTTTTTCACAGATTGATTTTTGGACATTTTATAAATGTCCATTTTTTTTTACAGCCTATTAATAATGATCGTCTTCCCAACAATTCCAACACTTATTGTTTTTACTACTTAAAGAAAACGATCGACCGATAAATACACCTGTTATACCCATATCTCAATATCCTACCGGTTTATTGATATACCACTCATTTCTCGATAACTATTAAAAGCAAACACATAGAACCTCCCATCAGACCTTGGGATATACCTTGGATGGGTGGATTGACGTAGTGGATGGCACGGATTGCCGGGGACACTATACGGAGGAACCCAACAACCCATCATCCGAGGAACCCAACAACCCAAGCATCCGAGGAACCCAACAACCAAGGTACCCAACAACCCATCATCCGAGGTACCCAACAACACATCAACCCATGATCCAAGGCATACAATACCATTATGATATCGTATCATAAAAAAAGAAGTTATCAAAAACATGTCTATGTTTCAACGCGTCTTCATAGCCAGCATTATACATTTTCATATGGTAATTCCCGCCTAACCATAACCAGTAGGTATATAATGGAAGACGCCCGAAACAATTGGGATAAATAACAAGCTGTTTTTCGTGGTTCGACTTATCCTTGCCGCTCCAAAATCCATCGCCATAATAATATCCACCTATCCGCAACAAGGGTTGCATAACAGGTGCGGTTAGAAACGGTATCCAACAACTGGTTATTATAGCGGTGGCGATCGTCTCGTAAGACGAGCCACAATCAAAATACAATTTCCGAAACCCAGTATTTGTGAATGCGGACACACCAATGTAGTTATTACGTGTCGGTGTTACATCGAACTTGTGACAAACATCCAAAATGGCACGTCGATAACTGATATTCCAATATCCAAAGACACCGAATAGTTGACTACGACATCTATCCAAGTGTTGGTGTAATAATACAAAAATCTCATCTATAGGTACACCAAAACTGAGTAAGGAACTCGGAAATGCACCGGCAGATGTGCCTATAAAATCAACTTCATTCAAATCATAGTTCTCTTGTATGAATTTGGCAATTCCTAAATAATAAGTCTAATACCCACATCCAGCTGAGAAATTGAGAAGCAGACGATTATTACGTGGAATGGCATCAAACATCCGAATAGTAGAATGGACGGGTTGGATAATAGGTTGATTCACAAGGATAGTGGCAATCGTCGAGAGCGCAAACAATAGACTCATTATAAAATAATAGAGGAATCATTTTATATAGCCACACGGAATACACATAAATATACCCGTAAAATATATATAATAAACGAATGATAAATATATACGAACCAAACATAGCCTCGTACACAAAATCGGCTATAGATGCAATCCGATCTGGTTGGATTTCAAACCACGGTATATATGTAGAGAAATCCAAAACCCTAATCCAAGATACATTCAACGTAAAGCACGCAATCCTTATGGCAAATGGCACGTGTGCCACGCACTGCCTGTTTCTCGCATTGAAATATAAACACCCAACGATCGACACCATCTACGTTCCTAACAATGCATATGTAGCCGCATGGAACGCCGCATTAATGACATACGAACAATCACAACTACGTGTAATGAAAATGGATGAGAATACATGGAATATAAACACGGACGAAATCACCACACTCGAACCCAACTCCGCTGTATTGATCGTCCATAACCTAGGAAATATCATCAATGTCCCGAGACTCGCCGAACAACGCCCCGATCTCGTTTTCATAGAGGACAACTGTGAAGGATTCACAGGAAAATATAATGGAATCTATTCTGGTACATCCACTACAACTCTATGTTCTGCGGCATCATTCTATGGGAACAAGATCATCACTACAGGAGAAGGTGGGGTGTTTATGACTCAACATGCAGACATATACGAATATATCAACCGCGTCTATTCCCAAGGGATGTCTAATACACGATATTTACACGACGTACATGCATACAATTACCGCATGACAAACATTGAAGCGGCATTCCTTTACGACCAACTCCTTGACCTACCCAACATAATACTCCAAAAACAGTGTGTTTTTCAGAGATACAATGAAATGTTCTCTCAACTCCCGAAAATAAAGGTATTTTCTACAGACGAGGGTACGGTCCCTGCAAACTGGATGTTTGCAATCCGTATTCCGAACAACCCTTTCTCTATCCCCGAAACAACGGAATTCTTCCGAAAATATGATGTAGATATTCGACCGTTCTTCTATCCGATCTATCGACACACACATTTATCCAATCATCAAACATCAGATCCCGTAGCAGATACATTGAATCGAGATGTAATCATGTTACCGTCGTCACCCACACTCAACCAAAATCAACAGTATCATATAATAAATACCGTAATACGATATCTGTTACATATCCAGAACATCCACATTCAACAAATAACACATGAGAACAAGGATGAAATCTACACAAACTTCCTCTCGCAAATTCGAGACGCAAACTTCCGATATTTCAATAAAAGAACAGCTGATTGCATCGATCTGCATACTTATAGTATTGTGCTAAAAAACAATACCACAAATGAATATATAGGATACGCGCATATAGACCAAGGATGGTTTGGTATTTATATAAAACCATCCTATCAAAATCAGGGTCTAGGTTCTCTCATAGTCCCGTATATTCTTAATTATTGTAGAGAGCATGACATTGAGCATCTCCGATTAACTGTAGACAAAACAAATGCAAGAGCAATTCGTTTGTATATAGCAGGGGGCTTTGCCCCCCTGCAACCCCCCGATCAAGAAAAAGCTTACTATGTGATGGATAACCCAAGCCTACGGCAGGGGGCTTTGCCCCCCTGCAACCCCCCCAACA
>Ga0214923_10002184_pt1 | contig 26442 bp, 29 predicted proteins | sample LL1510_MetaG_FD_177993 | JGI IMG/M metagenome (GOLD analysis project Ga0214923, IMG submission 177993) | Freshwater microbial communities from Lake Lanier, Atlanta, Georgia, United States - LL-1510 | ecosystem: Environmental > Aquatic > Freshwater > Lake | place: USA: Georgia | collected...
CTTGCAAATGCGCTATAATCATAAATACTATGAGCATTTATAGTTTCATTTGCCTTATCTATTTGTTGCTTTAAATTTTCCATTTCCTTTCTTGACATTTTTGCATTTGAACCGTCGAGTGAGCGTCTTTTTTTTAGCGCTCTTCTAGACTCTCGTATAATAGAGTTAGCCTCGTCAATTTTGGTAACATCTAGCACTGCTTGTTCTTGTACTGCTTTAAGCTTTCTGATGAATGCTTGCTGATTTAATGTTGGTCTTACAATAGTGGGGTTTTCATAATATAATATTCGTTTTGTACATAGAGGACAACGAGGATGAAATTTTGGTATAGCCCAACTTTTAATACATGAAGTATGAAATACATGTTTGCAATGGTAAAGTGTTGTTGTAGCTGCAGGGTTTAACATAGAGCCTAAACATATAGCACATTCTTCAAGATTTGGATTTGCTGATGCTCTTTTATATGCACTCATAATTTTTCGTGTAGCTAGTTTTTTGGGAAAGTTAGCTATATCACGCTGTCTTTTTAACTTTTTTCTATAAGATTGTTGAATTTGTGTAACAAGTTGCGTTTTAGGACTTGGCACTAAACTTTGTTTAGTTATATTTCTGTTTTTTCTAGTGCCTAATCTAGTGCCTAATCTAGTGCCTAGATTGCCTAATTTTCTTGTTTTATTTCTTACAAAGTCATATATTGTCATATATATAATATGGCAATATAAAAAAATAAATAACAATCTCTCTTTCTATTTTCTATTTTCTGCTTAATTGTTGCTCTAATTCACGCACTTTCGCTCTATAATTAAACCTATTATGACTATTTATTACCCATTGTGCATCACTAATTTCTTGTTCTAATTTTTGTTTATGACCCCGCGTCATTCTTACGCTTGTCCCGTCAAGCGCTGTTCTATTTTTTAATTGTGCTTGATTAAACGCAACAATAGCGCTAGCTCTCTCAATTTCGGCGGCTTCGCGAGCAGCCCATTCACGTGCGTCTTTAAGTTTTTTCTTTAATGCTTCTCGTGATTTCAATTTTTTTCTGTATGTTCTTTGTATTTGCGTAACAAGTTTTGTTCTGGGGCTTAAAGATGGCGCTTTTCTCGTTAAAAATCTTTTTCTAAGAGCTCTAAATTTTCTAGTTCCATTATTTCTTAATTTTTTTGTATTTTTAGCCACTATGTTAAATAATCCCATATTATATTATATTATTATGTGAAAATAATAATATAATAAAATAATAAGTAATAATGAAAACAACTTAAACACTTTTTAACAAACTATATACGCGCTTTTCTAAAAAGCCCGCTCATTGCTTATCTTGATTGCGTGCAAATTCGCGCGCACTCATACCACCACGCTGCCAACCTTTCATAGCGTCATCTTCAATTACATAAGCACTATTTGAAACAGTTTCTTTTAGACTATCAATTAGAGGATAGTTTTGATAATCTGAAAAGGATTGCTCCATCATATTATTAACTGTTTTCTTATTTAAATCAAATTGTCCGGTTCTTAATTGTGCTTCTAATGTGCAGTCTCCGTAGCCTCTTCCTAAATATGGCACAGTTAAAAAAGGTCTTGTTACTAGCGACAATTTACAAGCAGGTCGCGAAATATGAGTATATTTTAAATCATTGTTTGCCTCTATTGCGCACCCTTTTACGCCTCCTTCGTGAGAACCTTTATAGAAAACATTGGGTTGACTTAAAGCAAAGTCAATAGCGGTTGACATAGGACAGGCTGGATAAAAGTTCTCTAAATTGTAATTAGCTTCATTTATATTTTGAATATTGCGCTGATCAATTGCAGGATTATCATTGCCAATTCTAGACATCGAATCAAATGTATATGGATATGCCACAGTTGAAGTCATTTATATGTATTTAATATATTATTTTTTTAAATAATATATTATTTTTTTAACAAATAAATTAACAAAAACAATTTAAAACTATTTAAATAATTTTAATGATCGCTATTTCTAAAGCACATTTCTACGTCACCATCCTTACAAGAAGCCATATTACCGTAGCAAAATCGCGCAAATTCATTTTGATTATTAGGCACACGAGTATTTGCTGTGCTATAAAATTGCCTCATTGAACATTCAAAATCAAATTTATCTCCTCTGTCATCAAATAATTTTTTTCTAATAGTTTCATCATTATTAAAATTAGTAATAATAAAGTCTTGTGTTTCTTGATTTATTGCTTTTTCAACAGCTTTATTATATGCGGGCGCCGCCTCAAGACGATGCGGATTATCCTGTATTTCTGGTAATAATATATTCATAATTGGATTAGCACTAGTTGGATTAGTAAAATTATGCTTCACTTTATCATATATATTTTCATTGCTAAATGTTTCATTTACTTTTGCATTTACATCTTTATTTAAAATTTTATATGTAATTATTAAGAAAACTATTGAAACAATTCCTGTAACAAGAATTTTGTAGTTATTAGAGAGAAAAAAACCCGCTAAAGTTAATAAGATAACTAGCCTAGTTATAGCATTTAATTTTTGCTCTCGTGTCATTTTTTCAGTAGGCCATAGTTCTGTTAAATGATTTTTACTAAATAAAATACTTGGATTAGCTACCCAAAATATGCTGTTTTCATTATTTTCATTATTTTCATTATTTTCATTATTTGCATTATTTGCATTATTTGCATTATTTTCATTATTTGCATTGTTTGCAACATTTGCATTATCTAATTTAATTGTTTTAGTAATAATATTATCTTCTGAAAAAGTTTCATCTTTCATTTGACCAGTATTTTTTCCTATATATGTTTCGTTAGAACTACTAGCCATTATTTATTATAATATAATAACTTAATAATAAATTTTAATTATAATATTTTATAATATAATAACTTAATAATAAATTTTAATTATAATATTTTATAATATAATAACTTAATAATAAATTTAATATTTTATAATAATAAATTTTAATATTTTATAATACTATATTTTATAATACTATAATATTGTAGTATAAAATATTATAAACAACACTTACTAAAGGTTTGCATTATTTATTTTTTCTATTTGCTTTTTTCTTATTGTTGGAACTACGTTTAGATTGTTCATCACTTGAGCGAGGAGTATTATTAGAACTAAGTCCTTGCTTTTTAATAATATCATCAATAAAACTAGTATTTGATTTCATTTCTTCCATTAACGTCGAGAGATTGGCTGTAATATCTTTTAAATCGGTTTTATTTGCATTATTAGCACTAGTTGCATTAAACCCCTCTTTATTTGTTTCAGCCTTTTTCCTCATACGTTCTTTCATTTTAGACATTTTAACATTTTGCTCCATCATATTTTGAAAAGCACTTGGATTAATCTTTCCACCTTTAGGCATAAATTTGTCAAGGTTCATTGATTTTAAAATATCATTAAAATTATTCATACCTGGCATATTTTTCATATTTTTGAATATTTCAGTTGCTTCTTCTAATAACTCACTTTCTTTAATTGACCCATCTTTCATTTTGCTATTTATTTTCTTATTAATATTTTCAATAAGTCCCATCATTTTAGAGGGGTTTTTCATAAATCCTTTTAAAAGTTCATTTACATCACCTATGTTATCACTCTCTAAATCAAAGTCTTTTGATGTTTCTTCCGCTATTTCTTTAGCTAATGAACCTATTTTTCCATTTATTAAATTGTTTAAATGTGAAAAAAGCTCCTCTTTATCTGGAATAGCATAATCTTTATGTTTAGCAGTGCCATCAGCATCATCCGCAGTCGCATCAGCATCATTAGCATCATTAGCATCAACAAAGTCAGCAAAGCCTTTAAAATTAGCTGATAAGTCATTAAACATAGTATCAAACATTCCAAATGGACTTCCTGAAATGTCAAAAAAACTTTCTCCATCTCCATCTTCATCCTCATTAGTTTCTTGCTCGTCAGTTTCTTCCATATTAGTATTAGACTTAGCTTTGCTATTTCTATTTTCTTTAAATGAAAACATATTACTTAATTCTTCAACTGTGCTTTGAATTTTAGCTGAAAAATTGTTACTGTCAATGATTTTAAGCAATTCTAATGAATCTCCAAAAAATGAAACATCATCAATAGATGTTATTATATTAAACAATATAAGCTGTAAATATTTCCATAATGTTTGCTTTGTTTGCGCGCTAGTGTCATCATAATATAGGTCAGAAAATTCAATATCAGGTAAAAACATAGTGCATATAGCGCTAGCATTTGAATTTTTAACATTTGGCTTGTTTAAAAAAATATCTTCATTTTGGTATAATATATCAATACTTCGCACTGCAAAAGTATGCTTGCAATATTCATAAACATTATTTAATGAAGTCATAAAATCAATGCTAATGCTACTCAATTCAATAGCACTAACATATTCGTCAGCATCCATAGTATCATTATAATCGGGCAAGCTATAATTAATAATATGCTGATAGTCTTTATTGTTATCAATTAATGAACCAACTTTATCATTAAAAGTCGTCTTCAAATCCATAATTAAATCCTTGAAAATTTTATAAAAGTTAATAAGCATAATCGCATTTTCATTAGTCAATGTAAAATTAATTTTACTTGTCATTAATAAGTAAAATTAATGTAATAACTTTAAATAATAAAATTTACTATTTAATTAACTAATTAACTAATTAACTATAAATTTAATTAATTGTTAATTTTAAATAGCATTTCTTTCTTGTTCTAAATTTTTAACATTTATTTCTCCTATTTTATCCGGAATATAATCATCAGGTGGAGTTTCTATTTTGTCTGTATAATCTATTGTAGCATAACTATATAATTGCCTTAATCCACCACTTCCTTTTGCCGATAACTCATCGCTGTTTTGGTCTAAATAGCTAAAATTGTCTGATACAACCCCACTAGATAACAAATCGAATTTAAATGCTGATGGTTCTCCATTATAGTTAGTTGCTTTTTGAGCCGCCATTTGCACAACAGGTTTTAAAAAACTCATTATGTTGTCACCATATAATACTTTATAGTTATCATTTATAATCATTAACGCAGGAACCGCGTTAATAGTATTTGGAAGTAGTATTTCTTGGTTGCTTTCTAATACAACATAAGTAGTATTATTTCTAACTATTCGTTTGTCAATACATATATAATGAATGTCGTTTTTAACACTTGACTTAGATAATAATACTAATAATTTTTTACAATTGTCACAATAATTACTATAATATAATATGCAACTCATATTATAAAGTTTATATTAATATTTTTATTAATAATATTTAATATAATTTTTATTTATAATATATATTTTTTCTTATATCTTATAAATAAATCTTATAAATAAAATTGATTTCTAATAAATATATTACTTTTTATATCATTAATCCAATAAATCAATAATAAATGCTGAAGACGCAAATGCTTAATGAAAAAACAAATTATGAGCCCCACCTTAACATTGAACTAATGACGGGTTCATTTGTAGAAAGTCAATATAAAAAGATGTGTGCGCAAGCTGTGTACAATGCATATTTTAATGAGCAAGAAATTCTAGATTATTTGATGTATAGATTAAACACAGATTGTGAAGCATTTATTCAAGGTTTTCCGCTAGTTCTTGATTATATTGAATATATAAAAACTGCTCGTATTGTAACTTGTGAAAATATTCCTGTTATTACGTATGTATATAATACATTACTACGTGAGCCAGGAGATAAGGAACTAACCCCAGACGATGATGCCTCACTAATCCTTAATAATATTCAGTGCTTCTTTGATATTGATGAGGACAAACTTGTTAATGAGCTATTGGAACTAATAAGCGACAAATTTGTTATTAATGGTTAATAAAAAAGCATAGCATAGCTATTTCAATTTCAATTTCAAATTTATAAAGATTTTTTTTACATAAATTCATAACATAATTTGCTGCAATAATAGAATTTGCTTTGCTTCTTATAAAATAAAATATTGAAATTATATTTTTTTTGACATACGTGACACATAATATTAGTATTGGCTAATATAATATATAATATATCATTAGGAAGCTCTTTTAAATATAACATATGCTTATATATATAGCTCTATATCAAAATCTCTCTAATTAATCAATTTTATTTGCAAATTTATTGTTAATGATCTCTAAAAAGTTATTTAAGCTCTGTATAAGAGGTAGTGATTTATTGCACAATAGTTGTAATGTGCAACGACTGGCGCCTTTTTTATCATACACTAAATAGAATTTATTACTATCTGTTACGTGGTTTTTAATTGAAATATATTTGGGTAATTTTACGACATTAGCGCCATTTGCATCATTAGCATTTAGTGCATCATTAGCATTTATCGCATTTAACTCATTTAATATTTTTTTTATTTGATCTAGTTTTTCTAGTATACTTATTTTATTAGACTTGGAAGAAATATATGTTTTGTTTTTTTCTTGATATGGATGTTTTTCTATTTTAAAGTATTCTCTATATAGTTTTTGTTCAATATTATAACACTCGTTATAATAGTTAATATATTTGGGTATATTCACATCTGCTAACGTGCTAGGTAATTTAATCGCATTGTGCTTTCTTATTCTCTTGCATTCGTCTTTTTCTATTATAATATTCTTTGATAAGTCATTCTTTGATAAGTCATTCATTCATATATTTAAATATTAGATTAAAATACTAACGTTTTTGTATAATATAACCAAAAGCAAATACCTACTATTGCTTTAGCAAACAAGTCTAAAATATTATATCCAAACATTTTAGTTGATTCCTTTGCATGATAAAATACTCCATATAGTGACCATATTCCTATGAAGACCCAAAATATAAATTTTGATTGGGATGTTATTTTTGAACCAGTCATAAAAAGTTTCCAAATGGTTCCATATGTTAGAAAAAAGAATATAAAACCTATAAAACTTGCCAAATTTCTAGTTAATACTCTAATTTCTCCTAAATAACCAAATGTCAACATTGCAAAATTGAATGCTAATGTTAATAATAATGGATAAATTTTAACTTGCTTTTTATTTTCATAACCCAATACCATAGAAAGACCTAATAACATAAATGGGGTTGTGATAAACCAATCATTATAGCGCATATTATTAATTTTTGCTATAGGAATAACAGATTCTACTTTGTCATTAGCTTCTGTTGTATTTGTTTCTTGACTTTCTTCTGTTTTTGGTGTTTCTTGTGATTTTTTAATTGCTGCTATAAATAATCCATAAAAATAAGACGCTATAATTGAAATACACGTTTCAATATTCATAATATGACGCACTGCTGGAATAGGTGTTCGTAATGCTTCGATCAATGTTATAGCACCTGTTGTAAGTAAAAATACATATGTTAAATAAAAACTGCTCAAAACTAAACTTATATTCATATTACTAATTAAGTATATAATAATTAATGTTATTTTATTTTAATTCTCTCTTAATTTTATTAATTCGTTCTTAATTTTATTTTAATTTTATTTTATTTTAATTTGAATCATTAAAATAAAATGCTAAATGCAAAAAAACAAACACAAAATTTATTATTTAATTGCTGTACGCTAAACCACCCATACCCGACATAATGCGGAGAACGTTGTAGTTAACCGCATATACGCGGACCTTCGCGGTGGAAACACCTTGAACAGTCGCATTCGAAAGGACTAGCTGTAAAGTGGCATTGTCAATGCGCGAGAAATTGCAGGTTCCCGAAGGCTGGTGCTCTTCCGGTCTTAGAGCAAATGAGTAAACATTAATACCAGTGTCGGGAGCACGGGTGTGGTGCTGGAAGGGCTGGACGAGGTCGAAATAGGTGCCTTCACGCTCGGAGAAGCGGTCTTGGCCGTTAAGCTGTAATTTGGCAACTACAACTGGATTTTCACCCCAGCAATGCATATCTAGCGCGGTTTCAGCTAAAACAAATGTGCCAGCATCCGAAACACCCGATTCACTTGCATTAGCAGGACCATTAGCGGTTGATGGAGTAGCATTCGATGTGAATGCTGAACCAGGTATTAACGAGTTAGAGAATGGGTCTTGGAACACCGATGAACCAGTAATGAATTGACCACTGCCAACAAGGGCCTTGGCACCGAAGGCGTGAATAGCATTGGGTAGCGCATCTAACGCATCAGTGTAGTTGAATGGTTGAGCACCTAGCAAGTGATTTAGCGAATGGTTGCTTGTGAGCGACGCGCAATAATCAACATTGATATCGGGCTGAACAACCCAGATTAATTCTTTGCACGGGTGATTTAAATTCAATTTAATCTTGTTGGATGACGAACCAACCGACTCGTCACCAGTGAATTGAAGCTGTTCAATTAAGTATTCGTGGGGGTTTTGCGCCATACGTCTGCGCTCATCGGTGTCTAAGAAAATGTAATCAACAAAGAGCGAGGCAGCCGCTAACGACTGTTTGTATGCATTTGTAACTTTAACACCCGCACCGGTGATGTCACTAACAGCCCATAAGCATTCTTCGATGTTGCGAATGTCTAAATTGATTTTTACTTCGTGGTACTGTAAAGCAATTAAGGGAAGAGCTAGACCGGGGTTACGGCAATACCAGAACTGTAGGGGAACATATAAAGTTGTTTCGGGTAACGCATTGCGGGGAGCACACACCTGACGAACACCATCGGCGGAGCAAGGGCCATCAACATTGGCGAAAGTGGGGTCGCAAATGTATGTTAATTGGGTGGTGTTGCCAATCATTTTGTAGTAGCCACGTTCTTGCTCTTTCGATAGTGTTAACTGATTCCAAATGTGCATCCAGTCACCATATTGACGGTCAATGCGCTGGCCACCAATTTCAACTTCAACTTGCGAAATTAACTGCTCACCGGGGAAGTCTAACCATCTGGCAAACACATCGCCAGTAGTATTCTTTAAGCTTTGACCGATTTCAGGGAGTGTAATCTGTAAATAGGTGCGGAAAGCTAAGTCACCATTGCGCGAAATGGTGCAAGTAACACGGCGACCGAAGTCAGCTTGTCCGTTGAAAGTTTGCTCAATCGATTCCATCGCGAAGTTAGTGTGACGACGATAGGTGACCTTCCAGAAAGTAATTTGGGGATTACCTGTTAAATATACATCTTGAGCGCCATAGGCGACTAATTGCATTAAACCACCAGCCATTTTTTTATAATATTCCTAAAGAAAAAAATTTTTAAAAATTAAATTAATTAAATTAATTAATTTAATTAAATAAATTAAATAAATTTAAATTAACTAAATTAATCAAAAAATTTAATCAAAAAATTAAATATTAATTGTATTATTTAATTTTTATAAGTTAATTAAATCATTTTATTTATATTAACAAAATTAATATATAAATTTTTAATACACTAAAAATATAATTAGTCTTGCTATGAAGAGAAATGGGGTTATAAAAACAACACTTGACAATAAACATAATGAAATAATAAAATCTTTTAAACATAATGAAGATGTAGTCATCCCTAAATGTTTAAAGCAAATTGATAAATTGGAAACTATGTTAATTAAAGCAAAAAATAAAACGGAAATAATAGAACTTATTAATAAAAATAAAAACACAATAAAAGCCCTCAGAAATAAAGAAAAGAATTATTATTTGAATAATTCTAAATATATTTTTGATTATTTTGAAAATAAAAAAAATATATCATCTAATGAAATGGTAGAAAATTCTGACAAAAATGATATTGTTAAGCAATTCTTTTCGTTAAATATAATTCAAGATGCGTCTAACAATTTATTAGAGCATTCAAATAAAAATGTATTAGTTAAAAATGATAGCAACAAAAATATAGATAAATATTTCAATAATATTGACCCTAATTATTTAAATTATGACAAGTTTATTTATCCATCTGATATATGTAATATATGTAATAATGGAGAGCTTATATTTGTTGAAAGCGAAGGTATGACAATATGCTCTAATTGCTCAAATAGCATTAAATATTTAATAGATATTGATAAACCATCATATAAAGAACCACCTAAAGAAGTGTGCTCATATGCATATAAACGGATAAACCATTTAAAAGAAATATTGGCGCAATTTCAGGCTAAAGAAAGCACAAATATACCAGACGAAGTTTTTGAAAACATAAAAAATCAAATAAAAAAGGAACGCATAAGTTTGAGCGATTTGTCAAATAAAAAAACTAAAGAAATATTGAAAAACTTGGGCTACAATAAATATTACGAACATATACCATTTATTAAAGATAAACTAGGAATTAGACCGCCTATTATGAGTGCAGAGCTTGAAGAAACACTATGCAATTTATTTATGGAACTACAAAAGCCATATTCGAAATATTGTCCTAAAGAAAGAGTAAATTTTTTAAACTATTATTATACATTATATAAATTATGCGAATTATTAAATGAGCGCAGTTTTTTACCATATTTTCCTATGTTAAAAGACCGTGAAAAGCGCATAGAACAAGACCAAATATGGAAGAAAATTTGTGACGATTTAGGGTGGAAGTTTATTCCTATACCTTAATCGCCTAACCCCACATCACTCAATAATGCACTAAAAATATTAATTAAATCTAAATAATAGTTTAACGATGCACTTATAAAGTCCCCAGCATAATCGCGTTGTAATATACTGTTTGTATCATACACAATATATACTGAAAATATTAGCAATGAAGCTATGACTATTATTTTTTTTAATAAGGACGATTGAACAATAAAAATTTGCACAATGGTAACAATAATTAGTGCTAATAAAGCAAAAAGTAACACAATAGCAGTCCTAAAACCCAATTGAATACCGCTCATTATTAGTGCTAGTCCAAATATGAACATAGAAATAAAAATACTAGCTGTTCCAACAAATGCAGTCTTAATAACATTAGGATCTAATCCTGATTTTCTATATCCTAAAATTATACCAAAAGCAGCGGAAAAGAGAGAAAAGAATATAAATTTCAACCATGCAGGCATAGGAACAAGTGCCAAAATTAAAATTATAACAATTGTTGCTACAACCGCTGCAATAAATTTGCTGCTGAATTTTTTACCCTGTTTCTTCTCTTCATCAACTTTGACATTTTCACTTACATAATAAGTAATATAAAGTTGCACTAATAAATTAGCTAAAATTAACGCAAAAAAAGACCGCTTTTCGCTAATCAACTTAAATACTTGTGATATATCATTCTTAAAAATAGACTTTTTTCTTTTATTTGCTAAATTAGATTTGTTTGATTTGTTAGAGTTCATAGTTTTATAATAAAATAGTATAAAAAAAATTAATCAGGGTCAACTTTTAATGCATAAAAAAAATTAGACATATCTATATAATAATCAAATGAAGCAGTTATAAAATCTCCGTCATAGTCGCGTAGCAATATATTATTTGTTGTATGAACAATATATAATGCAAATAAGGCAGCTAAAACAATTAGCACTAATTTTGTAATAACTAAATAATTATACATAAAATATTGCACAACACCTATTATTATTAGCAACATTAATGCATAAAATATACCGAAAGCCACTTTATTGGTATATTGAATGCCGCTCATTATTAGTGCTAACCCAAATAATATCATAAAAACGAAAACTAATACTGTTCCTACTGCTGACCCGTGGACAAAACCAGGGTCAAATCTGTGTTTTAGAGAGGCATATATTATTCCAAATGTAACTGAAAAGAGAGAAAATATTATAAATTTTACCACTATAGACATAGGAACAAAAATTAAAAGTAAAACAAATAGTGTTGCTAATATATAAGAACTAACAATAATAATAGTGTTATATTTATTAGGAGATTCCTCTTCTTCTTTAGGTGTATCTAAATTAATATTAGCACTTACATAATAACTAATGTAGTGTTGAAGTAGCAAATTTGAGAAAATTAATGCTAAAAATATTTTTTTTTCACTAATCAACTTAAATAATTGTGAAACATTTTTAGTTTTAGTCTCAGTTTTAGTTTTAGTTTTAGTCTCAGTTTTAGTTTTAGTTTTACTAGAATTCATAGTCTATTATTAATTATATTATAGAATTATAAAAAATAATATAATTATTATACATATGGACCTTATAAGAAGTTTAAAAAATAAAACAGCAAAATTAAGAAAAAGTATTAGAAGTAGATTAACAACAAGAAGGTCTAGACCTAGAATAGCACCTGAACCTGCAGAGTTACCACCTTTTGATTCAACAGCAGCGTTTTTAAGTCCAATACCAGAGTCTGTAAGTCCAAGACTAGCGCCTTTAAGTCCAAGACTAGCGTCTTTAAGTCCAAGACGTGCGTCTTTAAGTCCAATAGCAGAGTCTTTAAGTCCAAGACTAGCGTCTTTAAGTCCAAGACGTGCGTCTTTAAGTCCAATAGCAGAGTCTGTAAGTCCAACAACAAAAGCCATTACACATATTCAAAGAACGTTCAGAAAAAGTAAAAGAAAAAGAGAACAAACGCTAGCAGATTTATCAAAACTAAACTCTAAAAGACTTGCTACAAGAAGAATTCAAAAAAAATTTAGAAGAGCGTCAGCAAATCCAAATCTTCAGGAGTGTCCTATATGTTTTGGTACTATGTTGCAACCAAAACTTACACAAACACTCCGTTGCTGTCATATATTTCATAGAAAATGTCTTAAAGAATGGAGTAAAGATAACAAATTTAATCCAAGTTGTCCAATATGTAAAACATCTATAGTCCCAGAGCAACAACATGACCTAGAAACACGTCTTTCAATGCCTAGTAGTTTTAATATTAATATTGCTAACACTGATGTTGTTATTGATTGTGTTAATACATTAATAGCAGGAATACTTAATGCTGCTACAATGCAGGAGGCACAAGTATTGTTGGATGAATCAGATGTACTAATTCATAGCTTACCATATAACAAACGAGGAGAGCTCGCAACAAAACGGATTCAAGCACAGTTTAAAGCGTATCCAAGATTAGAAGCACTTAGAGCTAAACAATTAGAAGCACTTAGAGCTAAACGAAGCAAAAAAACTAATAACGCTATTAATCGTGCTAATGAGTTAATAGCGAGTATGTATAGTGCGACAACAAAAGAACAGCTAACTGAGTTTTTGAACGAGTCAAGTATAATAATTAATAACTTGCCAAGCGACGAAGAAGAAAAAGAGGAACTAACAAATAGACAATGGACCACTTGGATGCTAGCATACACGAGACTCACATCACCAATACATAGAAGAGGGTAATTAAGACATAAATTAGTTATAATTTCTTTATAAAATACTTTTATTTTATGCTATGCATAAAATAATATAATATAGCATAAAATAATATAATATAGCATAAAATAAAATAATATATTATTATATAATATATGCCTTCGCAAACGCAAACACGGAGATCATCGCGATTGAGAAGTTCTGCTGCTAGAAAAATTCAAAAACAGTTTAGAAGTAGAAAAAGACAAAGGTCAAAAGCAAGTCGTAAAATTCAATCAAAAGTTCGAGGAAAACAAACTAGAAAAGTAATAAATAGAGAAAAAAATACTAGTACAACAGTTCATGATTGTTCAATATGTTTTGAACCTTTGACTAGAGATGTTCGTATTGCATTACCTTGTGGACATAGATTTCATAAAGATTGTATAAGGCGTTCATTGGCCAGCACTAATGGAACTTGTCCAAATTGTAGGACAGTTGTAACTAATATACCATATGTACCAGAAGGAAGAGCAAATCGAACATTTGGTAATGTTCCGCTTTCGCAACAACAACCACAAGCACCACCACCACCACCGCCAATATTAGACCCAAGACAACGAAGACAATATATATTACAACGTATGCAACAAATTGAAATGCTAGAACAACGACTAGCACAATTACCCGACGCGAGAGAAATACCAAATATAACATTAACTCCAGCATTAGCTATTCAAGATAACGCACGCCAACTTGTAACTGAAATACGAAGGCTATTTTATGAAGCTTCTGAAAATTATCAGAATTATAGAAATGTTAGAATAAATGGTAACCCAATTGACCAAGATGTTACTAATATGTATTATATAACGTCTGATTTATTACATCGCGCGCAAGTAGTTAGGAATAATGCTACGCAATTTGTAGATGAGCTTGGTGATGAAATTGGCTATGTTGATGAACCTCCGGACCTTTTGTAATATTACAATATTTTTATAGCTTTATATTATTTTATAATAGTATATTATTATAAGTAATATATGGCAAAAACAAGAAAAGTTAGAAAAAAGAGAAATTTAGTTAAAAAATATAAATCAAGAAGATATGCAAAAGGGAAAAAAGACGAAATCTCTTTTTTACTTAAAACTATGTTAAATGATGTTCATTCAAGAACATATGGTCGAGAATTTGTTGACCCTGGAAATCCATCAGTTGTATCACATATAGTTTCACATCTTCTTCTTAAAGAGAGTGAAATCCCCATGGACCGAGCAGAAGGTGCGCCTCCAAGATATTATAACTATCGGGATGCTTTTATTATGTCACTTGACCCTTCTCATTTTACACGTTATGAACATGATGGAATATATGACCCCCAATTTGACCCGATGGTTTTAAATGCTAGTGACAGACAGAAATATACAGAAGGTATGCGAGCCTTTTCTAATAGTTCTAATATATGGCCTAATGATACTAGCGAGGCTATATTTTATATGAGCCTATGGAAAGCAGATAGAACTATTAAATTTAGAGGTCGTTTTTTGCCCAGATACCCTAATGATCCACGGGCTGTGCCTGCGCGTGCTAAATATATGCAAGCTATACAAGCCAGAAAGGAGTTAATTAGTAGTCATATAACCCATTTTATGGAACTTTATGAACCAATGTTTAAGCTATTTGAAATAGAAGGCTATAAGAGGTTTATGACTAATGCTATAGATATAAAGCTGGTAGAGCTAGGGAATTGGATAAAAATACTTAAAGGATTACATGATGCTTGGCTCCCATATTAATAAGACGTATAATATAATAATATTATTTTTATAGTCTTATATATTATATATATATATATTATATATAATATATATAATATGCCTTCACAAACGCAAAGACGTGGGTCATCGCGACTAAGAAGCTCGGCAGCTAAAAAAATTCAAAAACGGTTTAGAAGTAGAAAAAGACAAAGGTCAAAAGCAAGTCGTAAAATTCAGTCAAGAATTCGAGGAAAACAAACTAGAAAAGTAATAAATAGAGAAAAAAATACTAGTACAACAGTTCATGATTGTTCAATATGTTTTGAACCTTTGACTAAAGATGTTCGTATTGCATTACCTTGTGGACATAGATTTCATAAAGATTGTATAACGCGTTCATTGACTAGCACTAGCGGAAGGTGTCCAAATTGTAGGAGTGTTGTAACTAATATACCATATCCTTCTATAGAAGAACAAGAACGACAAGAACGACAAATACAACCACTATTCCAAATACAACTACAATCACAACTATTAGATTTAGAACCGCTACAACTAATACAACACCTAATACTACGCAATCAAGAACTAGATGTTATAGAAGAAAGTATAGAACGACTGAGAGAACTACTACCTGATGCACCAGAAATTCCAGATATAACTTATGAACAGGCAATATACAATGAAGTAACAGCAAATGATACTGAGACTACTTTAAGAAGTCTTTATAATGAAGCATATACTCTTTATACTAACTATGAAAGTTTTAACACACAAGATAGACCAAGTACTAACGATGAAATAGCGGAACAACACATTGATGCTTTTTTTAATAGAACTTCTAATTTATTAGAAGTTGCAAACTATGATGCGATTAATGCATTACGAATTTCAAATCATCTTGGTTCACTAATGTTTAGTGGTTCTCCTTAATAACTTATTTTTATAATTTTATAAAATTATAATAACCCTATATAATAGTATGTCATCGTCTATTATTCAATCTAATGCGTCAAAAAAAATTCAATCAAGTTTTCGAGCTAATAAAACTCGAAAACTAGCAGCAACACAAAAAATTCAATCGAGTTTTCGAGGTTCAAGAAGTCGAAGAGCAGTAAAATTACTAAAAGAAACTATAAAAGAGACTAATGAATGCCCACTATGTTTAGAGCCTATGACAAAAAATATTACAATTGCTTTACCGTGCGGACATATATTTCATACTAAATGTATAAAACAGGCTTTGCGTTATAATAATAAATGCCCCAACTGTAGAAGAGTTATAACTAATGTTTCACTACAAACTAGAAGTAGAGCTAGAACTAGACGCAGACTAACGTTTAGAAACTTAATATTTAGACCACTACAAATGCTAAGAAACTTATATAATGCTAGAGCAATAAACAATAGACAAACACAAAATAATAATGTAGATAGTGTAATAAATGCACTACAAGAGAGTATAGCAGCGTCTGAGGCTGTGAAAGTTATAGAACAAAGAATAGCAACTATATTAGCGAGGACAACAAGAGCAACAACAAGGACAGCAACACAACGACGAAGAATTAGCATTAGAGATTTACAAATAGAAGAACTCAATTTAAGGGCGGCGCGCGAACGTTATCGTCTAGCAAATGAGCGAGCAGAAGCTATGTATAATGCACTACCCGAATCACAACGATTGCATTAATACTAGCACCGCTTAATATAATATAATATAATATAACAATATAAAAATATAATATTATATTATATGCCTTCAAGAAGTCGAAGTTCTTCAAGTCGCAGAAAAAGAAGAAATTCTGCAGCTAAAAAGCTTCAAAAACGGGTACGAGGTAAACAAACAAGAAGAAGACACGCCCGCTCAATTGAACAAATTTATGCAAATTTAGAAAAAACAAATGAATGCGCAATCTGTCACGAACCTATGGCAAAAAATGAAGCTATTACAAAATTAGGATGCACGCACAGATTTCATAGTGGATGTTTAGAAAGTAGTATGCGCTCTGGTCACGCTAGTTGTCCATTATGTAGAACAGTTATACCCAATAATGTGTATGCACATTTAGCGGTTCCAAATATTACTTATGAAGAGGCGCTAGTTGCTAGAAACCAAGCATTACAAGAACGACGTAATGCAACACAAGCATATAATGACGCAACACAAGACCTACGCAACTACGAACAATCTAATAGAAGTTTAAGACTAACAGGTATACCTTCAGCAACCTATAATAGATTAGTTAGAAATCAAGAACGCCTCGGTGATGAATTAAGACAAGCGCGCCAACGTGTTACTAATTCAATGAATATACTATCACATTTGTCTAATTAATTAGCAAATTAGCAAATTATAAATACAAAGTTGAGAGATTTACAGCATTATTATTATTATTATCTTGCTATAAGTTAATAATAATAATATATAATTAAATGACTAACACACAAAAAAATAAAACAAATAAAAAAAATAAAACAAATAAAAAAAATCATAATACAAACATTTATGATTTAGTAATAATAGGCGGAGGCATATCAGGTCTTTACACCTTATATAAATTGTCAAGCAAATACGCACATCTAAAAATTCTATTATTAGAGTCGGGACAACGTTATGGAGGCCGTATATATTCGTATAAAGAAACTATAGACAACCAAGAATATATTATGGATTTAGGAGCAGGGCGATTAGGATATCATCATAAACTCATAACTAGTTTAATAAATGAACTTGGACTAAAACCAAAGCTAATCCCCATTCCAAATACTAAAACATATATAGAAGTAGCAGCAAATAACAAGGTAAGCGACAAAACATCAGCAAAAGACTACATTATGGACAAATTAACCAAATTTTTCTTTAGCCCTCTAGTTTCCAAATTAGGCAAGTCGACAAAACAAAGCTATTATTTGTATGAGTTTCTTACAAAATATGTGTCTGCATCATTCTCTCGAAAAGTCGAAGACGTATTTGAATATTCTTCTGACTTAAACGAATTAAACGCTTATGATGCTATTGAATATTTTAAATATGACTATAATAATGAAACAAAGTTTTTCACACTTAACGGAGGGCTAGAACAAATAATAGAACGACTGTTGCAAGCTATTAAAAAAACAAGGGCTTATAAATCATATAATATAAAGCTGCAAAATCTCTCAAATGTTGAAAATATAACTTATAAAAAGAATGATGCTAGTGATCTATTTGAAATAAGTGTTGCTAATTATAATACAAAAGGGTCAAGTCCAGACACCCTATATTCAAAATATGTAATATGCGCTATTCCTAAAAAAAGCTTGACACAATTGACAATCTTCAAACCTTTGCTAAGCGAGTTAAACTCTATAAACTCAATTAATTTGCTAAGAATTTACGAGATTTATGATAAAGATAAAGAACAAGATAACGGCTCTGTGTGGTTCAAAAATATTGAAAAAACAATTACAAATACTAATGTTCAATTTGTAATTCCTGTGTCTTCAGACAATGGACTAATTATGAGTAGCTATAGTGATTGCGCAAATGCACGCTATTGGAATAACTTATTAGTTAGCAAGGGACTTGATTACGTAAAAGTTAAGCTAAACGAGAAGCTAAATTTGCTATTTAGCATTTATAATATAAAGGTGCCTTTAAGTAAATATATCAAAATGTATTTTTGGGATGCTGGTGTGGCGTGTTGGAAAAAAGACGTAGACTCTGATTATTTAAGTGTTAAATTAATAAATCCTTATCCTCGTGTTTTTATTATTGGAGAGAATTATTCAAAGTATCAGGCATGGTGTGAGGGTGCTTTAATGACGTCCGAAAGTTGTATAGCTAAATTAGTGAAAATATTAGCTAAAGCTAAGACTTTAAAACGTTCAATTAAACGAGGCAATAATAAGCTAGAATTAGAAGCAGAAGTAAAAGTAGAAGACACTACGTTAGGTGGTAGCACTAAAAAAACTTTTACATTGGGCGAAGTCAAAAAACATAATAAGAAAAATGATGCATGGACAATAATTGAAAATAAGGTTTATGATATTAGTACTTGGATTCCAACACACCCAGGAGGAGACGTTATTTTGAAAGCAGTCGGCAAAAATGGAACGCGACTTTTTAAATCTGTTAATCATCCAAGTTTTGTAAAAGAAAACGTTTTACCAAAATATTATATTGGAAATCTAAGTAAATAATAATAAAAATAAAAATAATAATAAAAATAAAAATAATAATAAAAATAATATAAAAAATAAATAATATAATATACTTACTATATTAAAATAGTAAATGAGCATTGTAAGATTAGGAATGAAATATGTCAATATACTACATATATTAGTTATAGGGGCAGCGTTGGTTTATATTGGTTATTTTCAAGATAAATCATTTAAACCAATATATTATGTGCTAGGAGTATTAGGATTAGCAATAATATTATTTGTCCCATTTCCTACTTTAGAATTTACTAATTTAAGAAATATTTTGTATATTATTCATTATATAATATTTATACCAGGATTTATAGCATTAGCATATTTTGGGTTGCAAAAGAAACTAACTAAAGAAACATATACAGCCTTAGGATTTGTTGGAGCATTTATTATTATTTATCATTTATATAAATTGATCACTCGACTAATGTAGAATAATTATTATTATTATTATATTATATATTATTATATTGTTAATATATAATAATAATATGCCCACTATTGTAATGCAACCTTTAAGGTCTCCACCAACAACTCGACTAAGACCAAGACCATTAACAGCACGACAACGTTCAAATTTAAGAATCAGAAGACGTGCATTAGAAAATGAATTAAATACATTAAACGCAACATTAAATGCTAGAACACGTGAATATGGTCCTCTTGCACAAGAAGTACAACAAGCAGAAAACCATATGCTTGATGATGAGAGACGACTACGTTACTTACCGCACTTATTAAGAAGTAGTTCACAAAGAAGTCAAATGGAACAACTAGTTCAAACAGACATTGGACAACGGGAAGCCGAAGTAAGCCGCCTGCTCGACGAATATCAACTCAATAGACCAGATGATATTGAAGCAATAGAACGCTTACAAGGAGAACTTTATGCTCTTGGTGACGCAATGTACGCTAATACCCACGCGCTTATTGCTCCAATACAAGAAGAAATAGATTTAGCACAAACTAATTACGACACAGGCTATAGAAGTTATCGAAATTTAGAAGGACGACTAATTAATCACTCATTATTAACGCGCGATTTAACACAAGCGCGCGATGATGCAAATAGACAAAGCAACGACATAAATATAGATTTAGGTAGAGGTCCTAGAATGAAAAGACAACGTCGCCGTACACATAAAAGAGGCAAAAAAGGAAAACGCACAAGAAGAAGAGGACTATAGAAGAAAATTATAAAATAAACCTAAAACTATTATATTATGCTAATATAATATAATAATATAATATGTCTAGCATTAATGAAAATACTATTAGAACCCCTAGAATGCATTTAAGGTCGGCAACTCAAAGACGCAATACTCCAAGCGCATTAGCACGACGAACACGGGCGTTAGAAACGCGCAGAACCAATTTAGGAAATACTATTATAGAATTAGAAGCTGATTTAAGACAACAACGCGGAGCACTAGATGCGAAAACAATTGAAGTCGACCGCGCACTAAGTCGTAGAGAAGACAATAAGGAGCGCTATGAAACTTTGAGTCAACAAGAAGAGGATTTAAAAAACACTATTCGTGATAATATTAGACAATCCGAGTTTGGCATGAAATATATAGAATTAAAGCAACGTTATGATGAACTTGTAAAAAATGGAGGCATAGACACTGATAATATTGAAAAACGACTTCATGAACTTGGTTATACTTTCAAAGAACTAATTAGAGCACAACTGCAGCAAATTAATTTTGCAGCTCTTATAGCAGAAATAAAAATAGCGCGCGAAATTTATAGGACAGCAAGTGAACATCATTATAATTTATATCAACAACAACAATACATAAAAGGGGTCATAAGTGACCTTGAGCGTAAACTTAAAATAGCGCTTATTCGTGACAGATTGTTAAATCAAGCGCGCGGTAAAAGACAACGCAAATCTAAAAAAAAGGGCAAAAAAGGCAAAAACACTAGAAAATGATTTATTAACTTATTAACTTACTAACTTGCTATAATATATTATAATATATTATAATATATTATAATTATATATGTCTGATAGTAGTGAAGAATCACCACAGAGAAGAGAACAAAGACCAATAACAACACTAAGAAGAGCAACTGAACTACAACAAACTGCTCTAGCTAATAGAAGGCGCACACTATTTAAAAAAATGGAAAAATTGGGAACTAAATTAGCTAAATTAAATAACAAAATAAGTAGTCTTACTCAAGAATTAACATTAGTAAATAATAGGCTTAGTACTATTAGAGAACGAATACAGTTTTTAACTATAGAAATAAATCGACTTACTCAAGAAGGAATGGAGGGGAATCTTGGAAACGCATATGCTAGGTCGCGCCGCCATTATGAACAATATAGAGTGTCTAATCCAACTGATAGTGAAGGTATAAGCAGTCGTTATGATGAGTCTAGTAATATTCATAGAACTAGCACTGCTGCTATTCAAGAAGTTATTAGACCAACAATTGAAGAAGCAGAGTCCACACTGCGAACATTAAGTGAAACAAAAAATAACTATGCTACTTTATATGCTCGTAGAGAAAAATTAATGAAAGAAAGAGACGAATTACAAAATAATCTAGACGACTTGCGTAGACAAGATAGAGAGTTAAATATAGCGCACGGTAAAAGACAACGTCGTTCTAGACGAAAAAAAGGAAAAAAAGGAAAAAAATAAAAAATTAAAAAAGTGTATAGTTAGAAAAAACTATAATATATTATATACTATTATATATATACTAGATGCCAGATATTATAAATGTTAATGAAAACGACAGAGAAGCAGAGGTGCTGCAACAAATAGCTTCGCTAAGAAGAAGGCGAGCTTTAGCAAGAAATACGCAAGCTTTAACAAGAAGAAGCCGAGATTTACTTAGAGAAAGAAATGAATTAACAATACAATTAGAAAAATTACAGTCTGAACTAAGAACTGTTAATGCTAGTAAAATGGCTGTAGAAGCTGAGATTGCTACTATTAGGCAACGTGTGGATACTGCGAGTCAAAGAGCAACTCAAGGAGAAACACTAGCTAGACGAGAACAAGTACAAGGTAATATTGGAGACACACAAGCGCGCGATGATGCAAATAGACAAAGTAATGACATAAATATAGATTTAGGTAGAGGTCCTAGAATGAAAAGACAACGTCGCCGTACACATAAAAGAGGCAAAAAAGGAAAACGCACAAGAAGAAGAGGACTATAGAAGAAAATTATAAAATAAACCTAAAAATATTATATTATGCTAATATAATATAATAATATAATATGACTAGCATTAATCAAAATACTATTAGAACCCCCAGAATGCATTTAAGGTCGGCAACTCAAAGACGCAATAATCCAAGCGCATTAGCACGACGAACACGGGCGTTAGAAACGCGCAGAACCAATTTAGGAAATACTATTATAGAATTAGAAGCTGATTTAAGACAACAACGCGCAGCATTAGCCACACTAACTATTGAAGTTGACCATGCATTAAGACGTAGAGATGACGAAGGCGACCGCTATGAAAGGTTGAGAACAGAACGTGATAATTTAAGATACACCCTTCTTACAAATTTTAATCAGTCCGACTTAGGAATGGAATATACGAAACTAAAGAGATGGTGGTATGAGCACGTAAATAATGAAGATGAAAACACGGAAGACGCAAATTATTATGATAATCGTAAAGCAAGATTTGATCAAGTTAGTGCTCTTTTTGATGAACTAATGGATACAGGTCTTGCTCCTATTATAGAACAAAAAGCACTAGCACGAGAAACATACAGACTAGCAAGCGAACACCATTATAGTTTATATCAGCAACAACAAAGTATAATGATGATCGTAAGCGACCTTGAGCGCAAACTTGCAAGAGCACGTATTCGTAACAGATTGTTAAATCAAGCTCGCGGTAAAAAACAACGCATATCTAAAAAAAAGGGCAAAAGAGGCAAAAGAGGAGGAGCATGGACAGCAAAATATAAGAAATCTATTAATTGTAATAGACCGCGTGGATTCTCTCAAAAACAATATTGTAAATATGGAAGATAAACTAATGACTATTATAACAATTATATATTATTACAATTAAATATTATTATAATGTATTAATAATATATATATGTCTCCAATACCACATGAGTCAGAATTAGGAAGACTAATTGCTATAAAAAAAGAATTAGGCAATTTATTAATTAGAATTAGCGCTATTACTAATATGTCAAATACAAATAATGCTAATATTAAGCTTAAAGTTAAACTAGTAATTGCTAATATAAAAAGAGTTAAGGCATTAAGGACCAGTTATTTACAATCCTTTAATAATGACCTTAATAGTATTAATAGTATAATCACTAGTGGAGAGACTATTAAAAACATCAACATTAATAGACAAAGATTAGATTCATTAATTAGCAATTTAGACAATCTTAGTCTTCAAACAACAACAGCTATTGTTCAAATAGCTAATCTAGTATCAATTCTTGATTTAAATGAAAGAAGAGAACTAGGTCTAACTTCAAATTCTAGGTCTAGACCTGTTCCTCGTCTTCTTATTCCTCCTCTAGTTCCTTACTCTGCACCAGCTCCTTACTCTGCACCAGCTCCTTATTCTGCACCACCTAGACTTCAACGCCAACCTAATATAGGCACACGTCCAACCAGTCTTGTCCGACAACCAGCTATGCATATACAGTTAGAAGACTTAGATTTAACACCGTCACGAGCCTCATCTAGAAACGCATTTGGCAAAAAATATTTAAGAGCAAGAAAAAAAACACGCAGAAAAAGAGGCAATAAAAAATGAAATAGAAAATAAAAAAATAGAAAATAAAAATGAAATAAAAATATTATTTAGAATTAATTTAAAAACAAAAACATAATATATATTTAAAATATATATAATGTCTCACCTAAGTTCGCCAATGTCAATAGCTATTATGATATTTTACTCTATTTTAACATTTTTCATAGGTCCTTATATAACTAGTCCATTTATTAAAGACCCTTCTGATAAGTGTGTAGCCGGATTTTTAGTAGGTTTTACAATTAGTATTCTTTTATGGATGAAAGTTGGAAAGAATTATGCTAAATAAGCAACAAGTTTTAATAATACATAAATCATTGATGCAAACAATACACTATTAGCAATATAACCATATAAATTTGGATTACCATCACTTTTAAATAAAAATGGAAGCAACTTTTTATTATATTGTTTAACTAGCGGCAATTGAAATAGAAAAAATAATAGCGCAATTATTATTGGTAATTGTAATTCGCCATATAATTTATCAAAATAAGCACCACTTTTTATTTGTTTTATATTAGTGTCTGCCAAATTTTGAGGGGTTATGCTATTTTTAATATAATCTTCTTGAAACTGTGGAGGAGGTATATAATTGGGTTGACTTTGAACATCATTTGCAACTTTTAAAGGTTCCATCGGAATATCCCGTGAAGGTAATGCTGTTGTTCCATAAGCAGCCGCTTTTTGTAATTGACTTATTAATTCATTATAGTTAGGTGGCGCTTGACCTTGCTGACTATTTTCCATAGTTAATGGATTGCTCATAGTAGAACCACCACTTGTTGGCAATAATTGAGTATAACTTGTCGTCGACATTTGATTATTATTAGTTGATACAATTTCATTTCTATTTAAAACAATATTTTGAGGTTGCTGGTTCATCATTTGTATATGTCCGTTTTGATTTTGATTATTTAATAAAGGAAGTTCATTTATGGAAGTAATTCCACTTGAAGACATTAATTAATTAATTAATATAGTTCTCTAAATATTTATTCATTTAATAACGCAAATAAAATTTAGCAAAATGCAACACTTTAAAAAATAATTAAAATTATTGTTAAACAAATAATAATTTTAATAGTTAATAGTTAGATAATTTATTTATTTTTATTTATTTATTTATTTATTTATTTACTTTAGTATAGTCTAGTCTAGCTCTTCCATATGAGTTTCAGTGTCTTCATCTACATTTACATCTTCCTTCTTTACTTCACCTTCTTTAGCGTCTTCTTTGCAATCTTCTTTAGCATCTACTGTCTTTTCATCATCATCATCAAGCGAAAGCCCCAGCTTAATCATATTATTAATACGATTTACAAAAGTGGTCGGTTCTTCAATACTAAATCCACTTGAAATTAGCGACGACTCATATAATAAACTTACTAGGTCTTTAACCATAGCTTCATTGTCTGTCGATTTAACACGTTCTTTAAGTGATTTAATAATACTATGATACGGGTTAATTTCCATAATTTTTTTCGACATCATATATGAATTATTAGTGTCACGTAGTGCTTGTGCTTTCATAATTCGTTCCATATTAGCTGTCCAACCATAATCACCTGTTACTAATACACAAGGAGAGTTAACAACACGCTGGCTTAATACGACCTTTTCAACATTTTGTCCAAGAATTTCCTTAATTTTCTCTGTTAGTGGCTTAAATTCATTTACGCAAGTTTCCCATTTTTGCTTCTCGTCTTCACTAGAATCAAATGTTAGTCCCTCTTTTGTAACACACACTAGCGACTTACCTTGATATTCTTTAAGTTGCTGAACACAATATTCATCAATAGGATCAATCATAAAAAGAACCTCAAGATTTCGCATTTTACATTGCTCAATAAATGGCGAATTTACTACGGATTTTAGCGATTCGCCTGTAATGTAATAAATTTGCGTTTGACTAGACGGCATATTAGCAACATAATCGCTTAGTGAAACCATTTTTTGCCCCGACTTCGTGCTATGAAACATTAATAACTCACTTAATTTTTCACGATTTGAAGCATCTTCGTGAATTCCAAGCTTAATATTTTTACTAAATTGTTCATAAAATTTAGTATAATCTTCGTCATTAGCTTTAATCTCTGCAAATAAGTCTAAACACTTTTTAACAATGTTTTTCTTAATAACCTTTAGAATTTTATTTTGTTGTAGCATTTCGCGTGAAATATTAAGCGGAAGGTCCTCGGAGTCCACCACACCTTTTACAAACTTCAACCATTCAGGAATTAACTCTTCACAATCATCAGTAATAAATACACGCCTAACATATAATTTAATATGTCCGTGTTTTTTTGTATTTGGCTCAAATAGGTCAAAAGGAGCACGCTTAGGAACAAATAATAGACCTGTAAATTCTAACTGACCCTCAACTGTAAAATGCTTAACTGCTAAATGGTCTTCCCAATCATTAGTTAGCGATTTATAAAACGACGCATATTCCTCTTGTGAGACAGTGTCTGGTTTTTTAGACCAAATAGGTTTCTGCTTATTTAGCAATACATATTCACTTACAACTTCTTCAACTG
>Ga0214923_10002185_pt1 | contig 26441 bp, 12 predicted proteins | sample LL1510_MetaG_FD_177993 | JGI IMG/M metagenome (GOLD analysis project Ga0214923, IMG submission 177993) | Freshwater microbial communities from Lake Lanier, Atlanta, Georgia, United States - LL-1510 | ecosystem: Environmental > Aquatic > Freshwater > Lake | place: USA: Georgia | collected...
AAGTTAAGCAGTTTTTTAATCAGTTTATTATATCAGTTTCTCATATCAGTATTATATATTTTATGTTTATATATATTTATTAAAAGAAGGGGTCCCAAAAAATTCATAGTTATTTTACAGTTTTTTTAAAGAAACTCCTATGAGTTTTTAACGTAATTTTTGATACAGATTTAATAAAAAAAATAGAAAAATATAATGAAATTTTATATAAAAATACACCTTTTTTTTATAAAAATAATAGCTCGTATAATTAACCATGGGGTCATTTTAAGGGTATGAGTTTCATATAAAACTGATATATGTTTCAAATAAAACTTATATTCAGATTGTATAGAAACTCACCCCAGTTTTATATGAAAAATCTACCCCTAAACATAGTAAAAACCGAAAAATAAAAAACAAAAAAATTATTTAAAACAGGCCTTTTTTATATATTTTCATTAATTTTCCCATAATTCAAAAATACTTTTCATATACGTATAATCTTCTTATTTCTAATCTATTTTTTATTCATTAACATTAAATATATATAAAATAATAGTACAATTATCTTCAAATTCTTTAACATTATAACTAAACATATCATGTAAGGGATTTCTAATTTAAAATTATTCATTTTTTTCTTTTTATTCTTTTGAGTAATATAAACTTTATAATATTCTATCAAATATTTCTTATTAACCTAAAACATCATAAATTCCATCAGTAGCAACACAAATCATAAAAAAATCATCCTTTTTATATTAATAAAAATCGGCTTATCTAAATAATTTCATACTATTATCTCCAATTGCTCTTGAAAGTGCTAAATTTCCATCAACTCTATCGTCTTTTAAATACCATTATTTTTTTTTCTTTAAATTTTCTAACACACTATAAGGTTTATGATCATTTGTTAATTATTATACAATTTATTATTCTTTTGTAAGTCCAATAGATCTAGAATCACCTATATTAATACAATAAAAATTTTCTTTACATATTATCACCATATTTAATGTACACCCAGAATCATCTAATTCTTTTACATGATCTTCCGTATATTTTTATAGTTATTCGATTTTAGGAGTTATTAATTCTTTAATATAATCTAAATCATCTTTTATTTATTATATATCTTAAAAAAAATTATAAAATTCGTCTCTAACATATTAAGAAGTTTAATCTCCACCATGACCATCAAAAACACCTATAATTTAATAATTTTCTTTTGTAATTATCAATCCTCTATCTTCATTATATTATCTTTAACATTTTTAATTCAATGCATAAAAAACATCATTATTCTTTTAAATATTTTATCTGAAGATATTTTATTTATTGTTTATCATATATATATATGAAAAAAAATAATACTAAAAAAATAGTTGGAGGTATTGGATTATTATCTTCTTTAATCGGGGCTTATCTAAATAATAAAACAAAAAAAAATTAAATAAAATATATCTATCAAGATGAAAATGATTATTATACAACATTAGATAAAGAATTATAAAATGATAATGAAAATAGAAATTATATAGAAGAATTCATTCAGAATAAAATAGAAAAATAAAACAATATAGAAGAAATAGATAAATTAAATGAATATGGTATATAGGATGATTTTTCTGAATCATCTGATGATGATAATGATATTGATGACGAAGAAATAAAAAATAAAAAGAAAAAAGATCCGTTTTATATAGAATTAACTAAAGAATAAAAAGAATAAGAGAAAGAAAAAAGAGAAAAATATTAAGAATAATAATAAAAAATATAAAAAAATAGAGAAATTTGGAGAGATAGATATAATTATAATGAAGTAATAGATTTTGAAGAATATAACGAAATTTTTATTAAAAATAATATTAAATAATAATTATATTAATATCTTTACAATGAAGTATATAATAAAAATATAGTTTTTTATACTGGTGCTAATAAAAATTTATATGCCTAACCAGATTTATAAAAATATTAAATTAAACATTCATTACCAGATTATTAGAATTTTGAATATATGTAATAAGATGAAATATATATATTAGTATAATTTTTTTAATTATTAGAATAACATATAAATGAAATGGTATAATTAGATAAAATAATAGATCCATTATAATAAAATAAAATTGTTTGTTATATGATATATATTTATTATTGTTTTAGTATTTTTTCAAAATATAAAGATGATTAATGTTTAAAATTATTATTTATTATTTTTATTATTAATTTACTTAGTAATATAAATTATTTATAACTAAATACGATAAATACTATAGGAATATATATTATGAGTGTATTTTGGATTTAGTCTTAAAATATTTATGATTAATAAAATATGTAGTTATAATTAAATAACAATGAAGATTAAAATGAATATATCAACTAAAATATAGGTGTTTAAATTTCATTAAATAATGAAGATAAAAAATTTTTATTAAAATAACAAAAATTCTATAAATACAAATAAAAATAAATAAATTTTTCAGTGTATTTAATAGGCGATTAACTTATTATTCCAGTTATAGAATTTTAATAATAAAAATAAAATAATTAAATAAATTGTAGCGCCAAAAAAATTGGAAGTAAAGTGATACCATAATAAAATGAATTAAAATAATTTATTAAAAATTAATAACTATAATAATTATTATGATTTTTTTATATATACATACTATATTTTTTATATATGGGAAGAAAAAAAAAAGATTAAGAATAATTTTATGATTCCGATGATATGCTTTAAGAACCATAATAAGAAGAACAATATGAAGATGAAGAAGAAGAATATTAAGAAGATGAACAAGAAAAATTTGAAATGGAATAAGAATACTTAGAATAAAAATAATAAGAAGAATAACATTAGAAATTTATGAACTATTTACATCTTAAAGAAATAATAGAATATAAAATAGATAATTCTAATACAGATAAATATTGTGTTATATGTAATGCAAATTTATATTATTCTAATAACTATGAAAAATCAAATGCATATAAACAATAATAACAAGTTAAATATAATAAAGAATATGAATAAATATGTTTAATTTGTAATTAAAAATTATTATAATATGATCAAATATTTTATTAAACAATAATAGATGGATAACAAGTACAAAAAAACAATTATTTAAAAATTAATACTAAAGCAAAAGTTTTTATTTCAAATAAATAATATATTGACGAGGATTGGGATTGATTTTTATTTTTTTTTATTTTTTTTTATATTTTTTTATTTACGAGCGCCATTTTGTCGAGCCCATACTTATTTAATTTTTTTTTTAAAAAAAACCATCCTTTAGAAGGGAAATAACTTATATATGAGCTAACAAAACGACGTTGAAAAATAATAATTATTAGAATAAACCGAAGTTATAGTTAACAATGTTTTATAGGAATTATAAACATCTGGAGAAAAAAAATCATTTAAATCTATCAAAGAAACATATTTGAAAATAAATGAAACTGATTCAGCTGAACAAAAAACATTTACAGAAAAATTAAGAGCAAAAGTATCAGAAAGATTAAAAATGCATAAATAAGTACAATTTACAATTGAAAAAAAAGATTCTTTTTTCTAATTTTCTGAATAAGCAGAAAAAATTAGAGAAGATGAATTAGAAGTAATTAGATAAAGATTTATGGCTTAATTAGATAAAGATTTAGTTGTAAGACATGATAAATTTTATGCAAATAATAAAGATTTTAATGCTTGGTATTTAAATTATGTTATTAGATAACTGAAAAAATAGAAAGTTATTAAATCTGTAAAAGATGAAAAAATAATAAATTATTCAAGATATTTAGATGAAAGAGAAACGGAAGTAATAAAATTTATTAGAGAAACCATTCAATAGGAAAAAATAATTTAAATGAGCAAATTAAAGTAAATAACCTTAAAATAATTTGTTAATTTCCCTTAAAAAAATTTAACCAAATTAATTGGATTATTAAAAAAAAATAATTCTGATTAATATTGCGTTAGAAAAATGGGAAATGAAAAAGTAACTCAATTTGAATTTATTTGTTTAAATGATTAAGAACAATAATTTTAAGAAATGAAAGCATAATTTGAAAAAGAATTAGTTGAATTTTCCAATTATATGAACAATTTAGAACCAGAAGAAGTAAAAGAAAAATCTAAAGATAAATAAGGAGAAAAATAAGAAGTTGTTAGAAAACATTATAGAGTTGAGATATCTAAATTAAATTTAAAAAGTTCAGTAGAAAATTTAGTTAAATATTTAAACATTGAAAAATGTGGAAAAGTTTATTCATTTAAAGTAGAAAAATAGAAAGATAAATAAGTTACTAAATATATTTATAAAGAAGATAAGAAAATTTCAAATTACACTAAAAACTTAGAAGATTTCTGTAAAATGTTAGTAGAATAAGAAAATCCAGATCAACTATATAAATAATTAACAGAATAGAAGAAATTATAATCGTTTATGAGATTAATTGATGGAATTAAATTAGAAAAACCAGTAAAATCAAAACCAACTTAATCAAAAGGTAAAGGTAAATGATTATTTCATACTATTTGAGTTATTTTAAAAACTGAATAAATTGTATTTTATTATATTAAAATTGTTTATTTTTATAAGTCGAATTCTTTTGTTTATTGTTTTTTTATATATAAATTATTATTTATTATTAACTAAATGTTTGAATTCAAATATACATTTATCAAATGTTAAATAATAATTATATTTTCATATTATTTTTTATTACTATTTATATTTAAAACAGATAATTAATTAACGGCGCTAATTATTTCATCTAGATTCATATTATTTACAACATTTTTTTCATAATAAACTTCTAACCATTCTATAAAATCATTTATTAACTAGGTCCCATTTTAAATTTACAATAATGATATTTATTACATATTTAAATTATAAAAATGATTTACATTATGTTATTATACTACTTATTAATAAAAAAATAATAATTAAATGGCGCAAAATAAACCAAACTAATTATAAACCTATAGACAATCAACAACGTAATTTTATTTTTATAAACTTATTTATATTTATTTAATATTTTAATTAACTGGTTTAGTATCATCATATATTTATTATAATTCTTCTAAATAAATTGCATTAAATATTTTTTGATCAACATTTTATACGAAATAATTTTTTATATAAAACTATGAATTATTTTCTGGGCGCAATATGTCTATTTTTTTATTTCTACAGGTTTAATTAACATATTATATACCCTATAATGCAAATTTTGTAGTTGTTTTAACTTATCCTCTTTCACATAATTTGTTTTATTTATTTATATAACAATTTACAAATTAAAATTTATGTGTCTCTTAATATTCCATTATTTATTTTTCATTTTCTTCTTTTGAAATATATTTTACTAATTATATATCTATTTTCTTTATTTTTTTCAATAATTATATTAATTTTTATTGTTGTTCAATTTTCAATAAATTATATATTTTTTATTATAACATTTAACTAATACTCTATTATGATAATAAATCTGGATAAATTAATTATATTATTAAAATTAGAACTAATTGATTTGAAAATATAACTGGAAATTATTTATCATAGCATTCTATAAATATATTTCTTATTTCATTAAATTATGTTATAACGTGATGAAAAGATAGTAAAAGCGCCCTTCTTATTTCCCTTTAATATTATGATTTTTTTAATTCATAAGTTAAATCTTCATCTTTTTCATTTATTTTTTTATCAATATATTTAATATTTTTTTCTTTACAAATATTTTATATTTATTAATCTTTATATTTATTATTTATCTTAACTGAAAATTAATTTTAATTATTTTTATATTATTTTCCGATATTTTTATATTTAAAGAAAATATAATGGTTATTATTATCGGTTTTTTATATTTTTATAGGAAATATATATTTATATTATAAAAATTCATCTAAAAAAATGCCATTATTAACTTATTGTAAATATTTTTGCAAATGTTCTTCCTTTTAATTTACGGATATTGTTTTACATTTATTAGAATATCTTTATAAAATATCATTATTCATAGAAAATAATCTTTATTATAAAAAAAATAATTAATTTTCGATAACAAGCGCAACACAATATATTTTATTTTCATCTAGTATTTAATATTATAATTGTCCTTTAAAATAATATAAAAATTCATATTAATTTAAAATTTAATGATAAAATAATCCGCTTATGTATTAAATATATTTTAAAATTTATTCTTCTATATCATAAAAAAAACTTTATGTGGTATATCTCATTTCTCCATTTTATTTTCCTATTTATATTATTTAAAAATAATTATCTACTATTTTTTCCTCTATATTATACTAATAAACTTATATATCTGTGTCTTGATATTGATTATTTTTTAATTATTTATTAATTAGTGTTTATGTATATTTTATTAGATATATTATATTTATATTATCATAAAAATAATTATCGCTATATAATATTTGTTTTTCATTATCAAATGGAATCAAATTTACATTATCATCTTCTTTTATATTAAAAGTTATAAAAATTGTTTATTTATTCGTTATTAAATTTTTTATTAATAATAATTCTTATAATAGTTCATAATTGTTGATGTTGTTGGTTATTATTTCTTATACGAAATTTTAATCTACTTATTATTATTCAAAATATTCTTTATTATGATTTAGATTAAAAAAATTGAATTTATATTATATTTTAACAAAATCAATCCAATTTATTTTTTTACATCTATCTATAAATTATTATTATGTTATTTTAAATATTTTACATATACAATTTATTAAATTATTATTTTCTCTTATTTTTACTACGTAATATTTATCAGTTTATTTTAAATACATGTTTTATATTTCAATTTCATTTTATATGTTGAATAAATCATTTATTTACTATGGAAGTAATGTAATTTTTTTGCTTAACATTTTCTTTTAAAATTATTATAAATATAATTATTATTTTTATTTTTTAACAATTTACTAATTATCCTCTTTATAAATACATTATTTCCATTTTTATATTATTTTTGCATTATTACTATATTATTAATCTGAAATAAAACAACATGGTAAACATTTATTAGTAAATTTTAATAATCCAATATGTTTATAAACATCGTCATCACAAGTATAAACATAATCATCTAATTAAATTGCTTTTTATTTTTTATTTACCAAAACATTTTTATTTTCTTATTATTACTCAAAACCCATTTTTTATGCATCATTTTATGTTAAAATAATTGGCTATTTTTCCATCTAACATTATCTCGTATAATATACGCTATCATTTATTTTATATTTTTATTATTATTATTATTTTTTATCTTCTATTATTTCCATATTTTCAACTTATAAAATATTTCCTTTTTTTATTTATTTTTAAAACAATTTATTAATTTAATTGTAAATATCTACATGTTTTTTTTCAAAATAATATTAAGTGAAAAATATATGTGATAAATATAAAATATAATATAATTCTTAAATTTAATATTATTATATGTTCAATTGTGTTCTATATTTTATTTATCCACTGAAAATATTATAAGCAATATAAATTCCTATGTTATTTTTCTTTAACTGAACATATTTAGTGACATTTTTTTATTTATTTAATAATTTACGTTATTCTAATTATTATATCATTTTTCTTATAAAGTCTTATGATAAATTTAATGATTTAGAGAAACTTTCAATGATTTCTTATTTAGTTGCCGTAGTTACCCTATAAATATGTATTATTTTGTTTTATATAATTCTTTTAGATAGATAATTGTCTTATTTTAAAAATCTTATATTAAATTTATTGTCTATTAAAAATAATCTACTAAACATTTATAAAAATTATACATAATTCGTATTATAATTAACTATATTTATATTTTTATTGAATTGATTATAAATAAAATTTCTTAAATTAAAAATAAAATATTAAATAGAAAATTTTATTTTAAATCTATCAAATTTAAATATAAAATCTATATTATTTTATTTTAATTGTTAATTAATATTGAATTCAAAAAATTCATTTATAAATTATATTAAATCTTGCGCTTATTAACTGTCTAATTTTTAATTGAAATTATTATTCATTGTTATACCACAATTATTTTATTAAAATTACATTATAAATTAATATTATATTTATTATTAATTATATTTATTAATATTTTCTTATTTAGAATATAAATCAACTATTTTTTTAAACGATTCTTATTTTTCCTTTAGATAAAAATTAAAAATTTCATCTGGAATATTTCCGATTACTAATAAATCATATTTATCTTATTGTTCCAATTAATTGTCAATTTAATTTAATTATTCTTTATAATAAGTTTATCCATCTTATTATATTATTATTTTCTAAAATATTGTTTTCATTTATAGCATTTTAAATAACAAATTATAAGTTTATGTATTATTTTGTTAATTATAAAAGTCATTTGACGCTTATGAAATTTTTAATAAACTATCCTTAGTAAATTTAAGAAAAAAATTTTATTAAGTTAATAATTAAAAAATATATGGTTCTAAGAAATATTATTGCTTAATTTTTTTCTATTCTTATTTATTATAATAATTATTTTAATTTAATAAATATTTTAAGTATTTATCTGTTTAAATATTATAAATATCAAAATCTATTAAGTTATGTTATAATAATTTATATTATTTTTAATCAATTTTATCAAATTTATCTAAAAAAGAAGATTATGGATAATAAAAATTCAAATATTATATAATCTGTTATAAATTATATTATTTAAATTTTTAATCAAATATATCATATGAATTGTATAAATATATGTCTCCAAAAGGTATTAATTTCATTAATTATAATAATGTTATAGATTCGATGCACATATTTTTATATTAATTATTTTATTGGCCCCTTTTTTAATTGTTATTTTAAATATGTTAATCTATATTTTAGTATTCTAAATTCAAAATATTTTTTGGAAATGTTATCATGTATTTTATTGCATCTAATTCTTTAAATTTTTATATTATTCTAAATATATTTTTATCTTACATATCAATATAAACATATTTTAAGGGAAAATCTAATGAATATAAATTCATATCGCCTTCTTACATTAAAAAATATTCATTTTCTTTTATTTTTTTTCTAGTTACTATAGAAATTTTGTTTTATAAATCTTATAATGTATCAGTTAATGAAACACTTGGATAATAAATATAATTTTTAAAATAAACATCTTCTATTTATTGCATTTTATTTTATTTTTAAGTTTGTTATTAAATTATATCAAATTCGTCTAAGTTATCATCTATTTAATCTAATTAAAAAAATTCTTATTATTATTTGTTTTATTCTTCTTCATCTATAATAATATCATCTTCTGAATTTATTTTTTTGTTTTTTATTTTAAATTTACTATTTTATATTTTTATTTCTTATTTCTAATATATTTCTTCTTCTTTTAATTCATCTTGGATATTTTCAATGTTAAATTAATAATTCTAATATGTTTAAAAAGTTTATTATAATATTACCTTAGATAAATAATCAGACTTAAGTATTTTTGAAATGAAATTTATTCCATATAATTATTTATATTTTTAGCTTTTTTCTAAATCATTATATTTTTATTATTTTTTTATATGTTAAATTGGAAATAATTAAAAGAACCAATTTTATCCAAATAATTTAATTAAATATTCATGCTCTTATTTTTCTAATTATTATAATGTTTCACTAAGAGTTAAATTTTAAATTTTTTATAAAATTTTCTTTGTCTTATTAGAATCATCTTATATAAAATTAATCTGGTAGTATTATTATTGATTTTCTATCATAATTATTTTTAACATCTATATATATATGGAATAATTAGGTCTTAATAATATTTTATAAATACCTTATTTATTAGCTGTAGTTCCCCCAATTATATTTATTTATTATCTAATAACTGATCCAACAAGCACTATGAATATTTTGTAAAAGATTTGGAATATAATTGTTAAAATATTTAATATATTAAAAAAACTTTTTAATGTTATATATCCTAAAATATAAAATTTATTTAGTAAAATATCTAGTAAAATGAAAAAAAAATGAAGATAGGGTTATTATACGAGAGGCCTTTTTGGGATGAGGAGTTTCTTATAAAACTTATATAAGAATATATATAAACTCATTATGAGTTTGTTATGATACTGATATCAGTTTATATAGATTTTCCGAGGTTAAAACATAGTAAATTAGAAATTTAATTAAAAAAAAATATAAAAAAAATATGTAAAAAAATATAAAAAATATATAAAAAATATGATAATAATAAAGTTTATTCTAATAATAGCTATTATTCTTTTTCTTATTATTATTTAATATAAAATTTTTATTAAATTATGTTAAATCAATATCATTATATGTTTTCTGATATGAGTTTTATTAATTCGCCTCCAATCCCATAGAGATTGCAGTCTTTTTTTATAAACTGATATCAGATTATGATTATTCGTATTGTAACTAAGATAAAATATAATAAATTAAAAAAATACAAACTTTACTATTTTTAACCTAGATATTTATATATAAACTCCTATTAGTTTCTATATATACTCCATATAAGTTTAATATGAAACACTATATAGTTTTATATAAAACTGATAGTCTTAAAAAGGCCTCTCGTATATTAACACTTAATATATTTCATTTGTTTTATTAAGTGGTTTTGCATTTATGTTTTATTATTTTATTATATTATTTATTACATTTTTAGCAAATTATCATACAATTATGTTTTTATACAAAATGATTATCAAATTATTCTCTCTTATTGAAAACATTCCTACATATTAAACATTTTATTTATTATTATTATAATTTTACAATATAATTATCAATATATTATTTTTCATTATGTTACTAATTAAAATAACACTTTAAACACAACAAAGATTTATCATAATATGTTCCATATACATTACATTTTTTACATTTCGATATTTGACCTCTACATAAAGGACATTTTATATTTTTTATTTTATCATATTAAGGAATTGATTAAATATCCATTTCAATATCAATTATATTTTAAATTTATTATTAATTTTATATTTAGTTAAGTATATTAAATAATAAAAAATTTTTTAAACAAACGGCGCAAACTAAATGATAATTTTAACATATTGAAATAGGATTATATATTTTATCTTTACATAATGAACAATCTTCATCTAATTAAACATCCCAGATATATTCATCTTTTTTTTCATCAATTTTTTTTTCATCAATAGAATCATTATAAGCTTATTATAAAACTTTATCTAATTCTTCATCATTTTCTTCATCAGAATATTTTCTTATTTTTTTTTGATAATTTCCAAAATTTAATTAATATAAATCTATAATATTAAAATTATTTTGATCTAAACAACACATCTATATAAATTGAAAAAAAATATTTTTAGTAATAGATATTATATATGTAAGAAGAAAAATAATAAAATAATGATATTCGTATGTAAATTCCATTTATTATATTCTGTATTATTCAAATAGTTGTTTAAAATTATAATAAAAATAAATAAGTTTATTAATAAGATATGAAAAATGTTGAAATAAATAGAATATCTATGTTTGTAATATTGGGAATTCATATAATTTATATGATTTTAGGATTATTTTTTAGAGATAAATAATTTGTAATAAAAATATAAAATTTGATTTGGATTTTGTATTTAAGTTAAATGTTTTTCCATTTATAATTTTTTTATTTTAAAGGATATTTTAAAAATGGTTAATTATCAATGAGATTTGGGCCTTTAAATATATTATTATGAAAAAAAAATTTATATATATATGTCATAAAATAAAAACACTTATATTTAAATTCCTTTCTTAATTGCTTGTATTGTATAAGTTGTAATATAAAATAATAAAAAAAATAATGTATAAAAAACAGAATTAGAAGAGTTGAATAAAAAAACAATGATAGGAGTTTTAATAGCACATTTAACATATTTAATAATAATGTTTTTTTTTAAGGATTCATTTCATCGTGATTTTAAAAATAAATTAACATACATGTTATATTCATTTTAAATATTTGTACATTTATAATTTTTTTATATTAAAGGTATTTTTAAATGATTATATATGATTGAAAATTATGACAACTTAAATTTCCAATGGTTAATAAATTATAATAAATAACATTTCATATTAAAATAAAAAAAAGAAAATAATTTAATAAGTACATAATTTTATTATAAAGATTTTAATATTAATGATTTAACAGATAAATACAATATAATATTTTATCATAAAATTAAAAATAAATATGAAATATCATTAATATATTAAATTTTAGATCAATTAATTAAAGAATAAATATTAATTATTCCTCCGGGAAAAAAATTGAAATATTAAATAGCAAAATATGATGAAAATTATATAAAATAATATTTTTAATATAATATTTAAGATAATATTTAAGATAAAATTTAAGATAATATTTAAAATTAAAAAATAAAATGAAAATAATAATAACTAATTCTATTTATATATGTAAAATTTAAGATTATAAAATAATGTTCCATGTAAAGCAATTGGAGATTATATTTTATTAGAATATATTGGAAAAGGCTCTTTTTCTATTGTATATAAAGCATTTAATATAAAAACAAAAGAAAAATTTGCCGTTAAATAAATATCTATATAATTTATAAAAAATAAAGAAGATATTATGTAAAAAAGATTGATAAAATTAATGTAATAAGAAATAAAATTTATAGATTTTCCAAATAATCAAAATGTTATTAAAATACATTAAACATTATAATCTAATAATAATTTTTATATAATTTCAGAGTTATGTAATTCCGGAAATCTTAGATAATTAATGTTAAAAATGAAATATTTAAATTAATAAGAGGCAATTAATATATTTTAATAAATATTAAATGGATATAAAACATTCTATGAATAAAAAGTTTTACATAGAGATTTAAAAACGGAAAATATTTTCATAAATATAATAAACGGAAAATCAACATATAAGATAGGAGATTTTGGATTTTCATATTGGATATAAGAAAATATATAAGAAAATACATAACTAGGATCACTATTATATATGGCGCCTGAAATAATGAGAGGCGAATATTAAACATATAAGGTAGATATTTATAGTCTTGGTATTATTTTATATGAATTATTAGAAGGATAAACTCCTTTTGAAAATATTTAATAAAATAATTTATAAATATAAACATTTATGAATAAAATGATGTAATAATAAATAACTTATTAGAAATGTAGTTAAGAAATGATAGATTTAATTTAAAAAATGTTAAAAAATGACCCTGAATAGAGAATTTCCTTTGAAGATTTAAATAATGAAATATAAAAATATATAATTTGAAAATAATTATATATGGTCGAAGATATTGAAAAAAATAAATAATAATTTGCATTATTATAAGATAAATAAACAAAATTATTAAGTACAGGATTTTTTAATGAATAATATGATATAAATAATGCAAATCTTTTAAAATAATACGATATTATATATTATCATAAAAGAAAATTCACCATATAAACAGTTTAAATATAATAAATAATAAATAAATTAATAAATAAGAAAATATTATAAATAATCTTAAATAATGGAATATTTTATAAACTTAATTAAACATAAAAATATAATGAAGAATATTTGAAGTAATATTTTGAAAAAAAAATGGATGATGAAGATAAACTAATAGAAAAAGTTTTGAGACAATAATAAATTAAAAAATCTTGGTATTCATATTAAGAAATAGAATAGATTAAAGAAGAATATATTTAAAAGAAAAATATTTCATAGTGAAAAACAAATATATATGGGAGCTTATTTTACAAAATAAAAATGTGATTGTGAAAACTATTATTATTGTGATAAATAAATACATAATTGTACTAAATTATGTAAATTATAAAATCATTAATGTGTTTGTGATATTTAATAACAATGTGTTATGAATTTTCATAAATGTGTTTGTAATATGAGTAAAATGTGTTTTTCAAATTTTCATGAATGTGTTTGTTAATTAAATAAAAATTGTTTATACGATCATTTTAATAAAATTGAAAAAAATATTTAATATATTAATTGATTTATATATGTAAAAGCAAACATTAAATAAATAAAAAAAATATTTAATAAATGAATATAATAATATAATAAATAAAGATATTTTATCAGAATAATCTTAGATGTTGATATTATTATATGATGATTATGATAAAATTAAAATAATTGCTAATAAAATAAATAAAAATATAAATATAATAAATTAATTAAACGAAAAAATAATTAAATATATTATTAAATATGATTTATGTATATATTCTTAATAATATATAAATTAATATTTATTAAAGGAAAAAAATAGGTAATAGTATGAAAATATAAATAATGATAATATTTTATAAAAAGAATCATAATAATTGATAATGTTATTTTATGATTAAAATAAAATGGAAATTATAGCAGAAATGATTTAAAAAAATCCAAATATAATTGATAAAATATAAAATGAATTATTATATAATATATTTCTATTATTTGGATATAAATATAATATTTTATTTTTGTATTCAGATTAAAGTTAGTTTATAAAATATTATATTCAATAAAAATATGATAATTCTACTGTTGAAATATATTTAATTAATAATACTAATAGAATTGATTTCGATATTAAAATTATTTAATATTATAGTTATTTAAAAAAATTAACAGTAAATAATTGTTAAATAAATTATAATGTTATCGATAGTTTATAGTTAAACGAATTGATTTTAGAAGATGTATAATTTAAATATTAAAATATATACATATAAGGATAACAATTAAAAAATCTTAGTATTATTGATTCAAATGTTAAAAATATATATAATTTTCCAAATACAATAATGAAATTAATATTAAGAAATAATAAAATATAATAATTAAATAATTTACCTTATAAATTAGAATATTTAGATTGTAGTTAAAATTATATAAGAATTTTAAATAATTTACCATAAAATTTATAAAAATTAATTTGTAATAATAATTTAATAACTAATATAAATAATTTATCTTAAAATTTATAATATATTTAATGTAATTATAATAAAATATAAATAATTTATGATTTACCTAAAAATTTAAAAGAATTAATATGTTAATATAATAATATAGAATTAATAAAAGATTTGCCAAATAATTTGTAAAAATTATATTGTGGTAAAAATTAAATATAAAAATTAGATAATTTACCTCAAAATTTATTAGAATTGGAATGTTCTAATAATTATATAACTGATTTAAATAATTTACCAGAAAGTCTGTAATAATTAAATTGTGAAAAAAATAAATTAACTAAATTAGATAATTTACCTTAAAATTTATATTATTTAATTTGTAATGACAATAAAATAATTTCATATAAAAATTTACCAAAAAATTTATAATATTTTTAAAAAGATGAAATATTTGACGAATTTAGTTAATAATTATTATGAATTTCAATTGTCATCACAATCTTCTTTAGAAATTACGTTGAAAGTTTTATATTTTATTTTTTATTTTATTTATATGAATTAAAATAAATTTATATTTTGCATTTTATTATCATAAAGCTTTTTTTCTAAAATTATTAATTGATCTCTATTAAAATCTATACATTTTCTTTTTTAAATTAAGGACCATTTATTTGAAGATTATTACGAATTATTTTTAACACAATAATAATAAAGATATATTAAACCTGATATTTGATTACCATTTTAACATTATATTAATATTTTTTGTTATTTTTTTACAGAATCATTTATAAAAAAAAAACATTCGTCAAAAATAGAATAAATTTATTATAAATAATCAGGTTTATCTACATCTACATTAAATTGTAAATAATTTAAAATTGGATATTAAATCGTTTTTTCTTAAGAAGATAAATTAAGAATGTTTTATATTTGATTTTCTTATAAAAATTATTAGTCATTTTATAATGTTGATATTCCTAAAAAAATAGTTCGTGTCATTTGCGTAAAATGTGTGAATAAATTTTGTTTTTCTATTTATTATTGTCTTATGATTTATTATTTTTCTCTTTCTTCTATATATTATAAAAATTTTTTTTATGATTACATAAATTAATCCGGGGGTTTTAAATATTAAATTGTTTGATCATAGTTAGTATAATTTTAAACAACTTCTGAACTATGAACCCTTTTTCGTATATCGCTTAATTTTTATTTTTTTATCATATATAATATTGATTAAATATATTTATCTCATGATAGGGGCCTAAAAAGTTTTTTTTTATTATTAGTTATTTCTTTTTATTTATTATTATATATGGGATTTAATGTTGGGTATATTGGGTTATATAGTAATAATATTATATTTTTTATAGCAAATATATTTGTAATTAAATAATATTTAAAATAATATGGAGATGAATTAAAAATTTATAAAAATATGATGGCAGTATTAATAATACTAAATGCTTTATTATTTATATCTTATATAGTAGTTCCTTTAACACGAGGAAAAACAGTAGAATAAGAAAAAGCTTTAAAAGAAGATGAATAAGAAAAAATATATAATGAAAAACAAGAAGAAACTCTATCAATAATCGCATCTGTTTATGATTCTATATAAATTGTTTATTTTATTTTATTATCTCTAAAATTAAGATCATTAAATAACGCTTAATAAAATAATATTTAAAATACTAGTGCTACAAATATTTAATTGGCATAAAATTAAAACTGAACATAATATAAACTTATTTTTTTCTATTTTTTTTATTTTTTATATATGTAATATTAAAATATAAGAGGTGATGAATTTTTATTGAATATTATTATATAAATATTTTTAAATCCTCTTGATTCTATTTTTAGACATATTCATCCTAATATTATAACGATAACATCTATTATTTTGAATTATTTAATTTATATTAATATTTTAAATGGAAAAAAATTAATTTCAATTATATTATTATGGATAAGATTTTATACTGATAACATAGATGGATATTTAGCTAGAAAATATAATAAATAAAGTAAAATAGGAGGATTTTTAGATTCTATATCAGATATTTAAATATAATTTGTTTTTTATATTTTATTAGTCGATAAATATGTTTAATAAAAAGAAAAAAAGATGTTTTTACATTTATTGTACATGATATTATAAATTTAAATATATTCGGGAGAATAAATATATGATCATTAACATTTGAAAATATATCAAGATAATATTTATGATTATAAAAATTTAATTCCTTTTTTTACACATAATTCTTTTATTCCATATATTTTTTATACATTTTTAATTTATAAAATTTTATGATATCTATATATGTAAGTGGAAGAATAATATATGTTAATATATTAATAATAAATGTTAAATATAATATAATAATCAAGTGGAGATATAAATGTTTTTAGAGAAAAGGCTTCATAATTTTTTTTATCAATTCCAGAATAATACGCGAAAATATTTTATGAATTTTTTGAAAAATTACTAGAATAATAATTATGAAAAAATAAAAAGATATAAATCATATTATTTTATATTATTATTTTAAAATTAATATTTTTTCATCTATTTCTTTTAATTCTTATTTATATTCTTAAAATGTTAATTCTTAATCTAATTTAGCTTGTTTCAAATAATCTTTGTAATCAATATATGATTTTAATTCAATTTCATATAAATCTTGATTTTTTTATTTAGTTTCTTCTTAAATTTACATTTATTTAGTTTATTCAGTTATTTTTATTTATTCAGTTTATTCTTAAAATTATTTTGTTTCTTCTTATTTAATTAGTAATTCACTTGATTATGTTTAATTATCATTATAAAATTATTATTATTACATATATAGATCATTATTTAATATTTATATTTTTTATTTTTAATGAAAAAATTTTCGTTAATATTTTTTTATATAAACACAATCTTTATCATATATTTTTTATTATTTTTTAGGATTTAATGTTTTAAAATAAAATTAGCTATTAATTCACCTTCAATTACATTATTTTATACTACATTATGAAATATAAAAAATAAAAAATTTATATATATACTTTAGATTTTTTATATATGGATTAAAATATTTTATAAGAAGACCATAGTAAAATTTTGTATAATTATTTTATAAAAGAATATTTAAATGAAGATAAAAATACACCTTAAATATTAAAGGATATTTATAATAAAAGAGTAGATAATGAATAAATATATGTAGGATATGATGAAACTAAAAATATTTTGGGATATGATAGAGATAGAGGATTTGAAAGTGCGATATAAAATTTATTCACATTTGACAAAACTGCTTTGGTTATGCATAACCAAAACAATTAATAAATAACTGATATCAGAAATGATTAAAATTAAATATAATTTGAAATATTCAAAAAATTAGTTTTAAATAGAAGAACTGAAAAATGCAATGAAATCATTAAATAATAAGTATTAAATCTTAAAAATTATCTAAATTTGATTGATGATTTATCTGTAAAATATTCAATTTATGAAAAATATTACACTGAAACTTTAAATAATGAATAAAAAATACTTTGTAATAAAACTCTTTTAAATAAATAATAAAAATGGATTTAAGATTTGGAATTTAAAAAATAATTACAATAATTAGAATAAGAAGAATATAAAGAAGAAGATAAAGAAGATAATAATTCATAATATTCAAATGATACATTAAATTCTTAATATCATATAACTAAAATATAAAAATAAATAATAAATAAAACATTAGAAGAAAATTTATAGGATTTAAAAAAATTATATAAAAAAGCATTAAAAGCGGGATTAAATTCAATATATGTAAAAGATTCTAAAACAATGATTTAAATTTTACAAGATAGTAAATATTAAGAGAATGTTTAAAAACATGAAAAATAACATGATGAAATATTATAAAAATTATATGAAATATCTAATATATGTCAAGAATAATTTTTAAAATATTATAATTCAGATAAATAATGCATTTAATATTTATTTACTAAAAAAATAAAAATAGATTAAAATACATCAATTGAAAATATCGCAAAATATCTTGGAATATATAAAAAATATTTATTTTACAATTTGAAATAAGAAAATATTGAAAAAAGAAAGGAAGAAATTATAAAGAAGAAATAAAAATATTATTAAAAGAGAAAAAAAATTATATAATAACAATAGGAATAAAAAAAGAAAAATCTTGATAATAATATTAAATAATTATAAGAATAACACATTTAAGAATTACAGAATAACAATATTTAGCTTTTAACTTATGAAGAACAAAAAGAAGAACAGAAAGAAGAACAAATAGATTAAGAAGAAGAAATTTTAATATAAAATTTAACTGAATAAGAATATATTAATAAACATATAAAATAATTTTAATAAAATTTAGATTAAATTAAAAAATGTAGAAATGGGATCATGTACAAATCTAAATAAGGATACGGATATAAATAAGAATTAAAAGATTTAATAAATAGATATAATGATTATAAATTAACGGCAATTATAATAGCAAATAAGAAAACTGAAAAAGATTTTAAAAATAAACTTAATAAATTTTCTGGTTCTATAAAAAATAATATAGATTCTAAAAACACTGAATATATGTATCATAATTCATTGGATTTAATATAAATGTAATAAGAATATGTAAATACAATGATAATTAATATAAATAATTATAATTATAATCCAGATTAATTATTAATAGAAAAAGAATAAACTATTCAAAGAGAACAAAATATTGTTCTAAATAATTAGAAATTATATGAAAAAGAATTAGATATTCTATCCGATCAATTGAAATAGAAAAATATTACATTTGATTAATTTAAATAAGAGAAATAAATTCTATTATAAACATATAAATTAATTTGATTTTTCAATAATATTTTACAATTGGTTTCACATAAACATTATAATTTTTATATTAAACATACCAATTATGAATATCTTTTATTTCTATATTTTTTAATTCTGGAATATATTTTTTTATATAAATACAGTCTTTATCGTATATTTTTTATTATCTCCAAGGATTTAATGTTTTAAAATCAGGTTAATCATTAATCCATCTCCAATTTCCATTATTTTGAACAACATCATAATCTAATAATTTTTACGCAAAATATTATTCTCCATATTTCCAAGATATTCCTAAAATATTAATTAAAAATGATCCCACAATTAATCTATGTCTATTTATTATATATCCTGTTTTTTCTAATTATCTCATAGAAGAATCTACTATTGGAAATCCAGTTTATCCTTTTTTCCATAATTTTAAATGTTCTTATTATGTTTTATTTAAAACTGGTTTGTCTTTCCATAAATAATCAGTTTGTGCATTTTAAATTGCATAAAAATCTCTCCATAATAAATTTCTCATCATTTAATCATTATAATTAAATAGTTTTAATACTTCTCTTACAGAAATACATCCAAATTTAATATATGGTGATAATCCGGTATCTTTTATTTTATTTATGATTTTCATAACATTTATTTAATTTCTGCCCCCAATAAACTCAGTATTTTTATTTTTAATGTAAAATTATTATGGATTACAAATATATTTTTTTAATTATTGTAAATGAGTTTATGAAATTTTATTTGGTTTTAATTATTTAGTATGAACAGAATGTTACTATATTTATAAAGCTTATTAATAAAAAGATGTAAATTTACTATATGCTTATTGTTTATTATTTAAAATAGTTCCAGGAGTTATTAAATAATAGTCATCTGTTTATTTACAAGTTATTTTATATTAATCACATAATTATTATATCTTTTTATCTCTTTATAACGAATATGGTGAATAATCTTTATTAAAACATACTAAATCTATATTAAAAATATTTATTAGTTCTTCAATTACTTCATTGTTTTTTCCATATAAGAAAAGAAGTTAATTATTATATTTTTTCATTTCATTTTCTAACTCCCATAAAGATTCTATCATAAATTAAACACATTTATCAGATTTATATTAATTATTTGTTATCTATTCAGGCGTAAATATAAAAACAGAAATAAAATGTTCAGAATTTTAAATAATATAGTTCAATCCAGTATTATCTTTAATCCTAAAGTCTCTTCTGAATATAAATAATCCTTTTTTATACATATATAATAAAATTTTTTAAATATTATAAAATAAACATAATTTTCTTTTTTAACATTATACATTTTAAAAATTTTTATTATATATATTATATATGATAGACCTTGTACTCTAAAATTAAATTATGCGAATTATTAATATTTTTTTTATTTTATTGGTTGGAATAACAATATCTTATGTAACTACAAGATCATAACCATAAAATAATTAAACATTATTATAGAAACTCGATAATAAAGGTATATTTTAATTTTTATTTTTAATAGGATGGGGTGTATTAACAGCTGTATAATTTGGTTTTGAAGATGAAAAAAAAAAAGATGATTAAAAAACAAAAGATTATTTATGGGGTTTAGCAATTACTGATTATGTTTTTTATGGTATTGGAGTATTAATAATAATACGTTCAATTATTAAACATAGAAGAAATAGAATAATTTAATAAGATTAATAATAATAAAAAAATATATAAATGTAAATTTAATAATAAAAAAGAAGAAATGCTTTTAGTTTATAGGATTAAGATAATAGTTAAAATACGAGTTAACATGAAGAAATTTAATAATATGATTAAAATAATACTAAAACAATTATTGGATTACAATCTAATTTGAAAGAAGGATTAGCTAGAGGATTTTAGGATTGAATTGTAATTTAAAATTATTTTTACTATTTTTACTATTTTTAACCTAGATATTTTCATATAAACTCCTATTAGTTTTATTAAGAACTCAATATAAGTTTATAGTAAAACACATTAGAGTTTTATATGAAACTGATAGTCTTAAAAAGGCCTCTCGTATATAAACCCTTGATATAATATATTTAAAAAATATATAAAAAATAACATAAAAAAATATAAAAAAATATAAAAAAAAAAATAAAAAATAAAAAAATATAAAAAATAAAATATATCAAATCAATCATTCAACTTAGTAGCCAAAATCTTTTTCTATTTATAATAATTTATGTATCGTGTCATCTTTAGTTAAACTATCTTATGAAAATTATTTAATTTACTAAATAAATTCACTCATTCCAAATTTAATAGTACTTTAATGTAAATAATATACTTTTTTATCCCCAACTGAAAAATATATTTTCGTTTCATTTATAAATAAATCTTTAAAATTTTTATCATGTTTTTTCAGTGGATTTATTTTATAATTAATAGATTCAAAATTTTGTTTTATTTTATCTTTATACATATTTATTAATAATTATTCATTAAAATTCTTTAAATTATATGATAGGCATATAGCAATATTTTTATTTAAATTATTTAAAGTAAACGTTTTGCTTTCTAAATATTCTTAATATTATTTTATCTGATTCTTATTCAATTCATCTTACATTTCATGTAATATTATAAAAGATTATCCTTCTTCTTATTATCCATCAATCATTTCTATTATATATCCTAAACTAACTAGATAATTTTTATTTTATACAAATAAATATTATATTAATTAATCTTTTATTTATAAAACTTTAATAATTTCATTTTTTAATATATTACAACAATCTTTAAATGACATAAGAGATATTTTAGATGTATATAAATCAATTCCAAGATAAAATCCTAAATTATGTAAAATATTTTAAGTAATTTAAAATGTTTCATATTATATTACATTATATCCATTATTTTATATAATTCTCAATTTTTAATCGTATCCTTAATGTTAAATATAAGCAAATTAAACACATTTATCTGGATGTATTTTTTAATCTTTTTTTCCATATGTTATACCGTAATTTTAAGCATTTGGATCTTTTTATAAATCGAATAAATATAAAGCTTTTTAATTTTTATATTAAAGTGTGTCTATTAATTGTGTTTCATTATTATGTTTCAATTATCCTGTTAAATTTCCTAATTTATCGGTTAAATGTTTAGTTAATTTCAAAGTTTAAGTTGCAACTTAGGCACAATAATTACTGATATTTTTTAAATCATTGTTTTATTATTACAAATTAACATTTTATTCTTATATTATTCCTAATCTTTAATTAGTTTCCGCATTACTTTTCTTAATATCTAATAAACATTATATCATTATATCTTCTTTAGCTTAATGAAATTATATTTTTTATTCTTTTTCCGTAATAATTTATTCAAATTAATTTATTTTCTATTCGGATAATTCATTTACTTTTCTAATAATTATATTTACAAATTTTTATAGATTAGCATAATATTTATTTATTTATTTTTAATCATCAGATGAACAACATTTTTCATACATAATCCTATATCCAGTTTATGTTAAAAATATCATTTTCTTTGTGTTTTCAAAACATTTTTTAAAATCATTGAAAGTTGTTTTATATTTTAATTCAACTTTATTATTTGTATTGTTTTATTTATTTAATTTATTGTTTTCTTCTATAGTTTTATTTTACAAAGAAATTGGCGTTAAATCATGTTATTAATATTAAATCTGGTATGAGTTTTATAATTATAGGTCCCCGGTCTGGGACCGGGGAGTTCTTTTTTAAAAACTGATATCATAAATGTATTATTCATATTCAAGCCATTCATTTAATTAAGATTAAATATCTTCATTAATTTCATGATAATATTCATCATTATTTCCATACAAATCATTTATATTTAATTTTTCAATCAAATCATACCCTCTTTAATTAAAGTTATACATTAAATTTTATAACGGAATTAAAATATCTTCTGTTAAATAAGAATCTATTATTTAAAGGAAAAAATCCACTCTATTATTACAATTCATTTATTTACATTTAACTGATTAAAAGTTCATTTATTCTATTAAATAGGCTATTATTTTAAGAGTTTCTTTTTTCATTACTTTATTAAATTTCTGTAATTTAAGTTTTCCTTATATTAATGTAAATCCTTTAAAATTAGATTTTAAATTGCTTTTTATATCAAATTTTTCATCTTTATATTCAAATATTTATGAATATTATTAATATTTATTTTCATTATTTTATTAAATTTATTATTATTACATATATGATATTTCTTTAGCACATAAAATATTTTTTTCAATTTTATAATTTTTACTACTTTTGACCCAGATATTTTCATATAAACTCCTATTAGTTTTAAGAAGAACTCAGTATAAGTTTATATTAAAACACATTAGAGTTTTATATGAAACTGATAGTCTTAAAAAGGCCTCTCGTATATAAACCCTTGATATAATATATTTAAAAAATATATAAAAAAATTAAAATTAAATCATGTTATTAATATTAAATCTGATATGAGTTTTATAATTATAGTTCTCCGGTCCCAGATCGTAGAGTTCTTTTTTAAAAACTGATATCAAAAAAATATTATTATTATTTATTTTAATGTTTTATCTTATGGTTTTATTTTACAATTAAATATTTATTAAATCTATCATATTCTTTTTTAAAAACTGATATAAAAATATATTATTCATAATCGAGTCTTTTTATATTTTAATTCAACTTTATTATTTGTATTGTTTTATTTGTTTAATTTAGTGTTTTATTTTACAAAGGAATTGGTTAAATCATGTTATTAATATTAAATCTGATATGAGTTTTATAATTATAGTTCCCCCGTCCCAGACGGGAGAATTCTTTTTTAAAAACTGATATCAAAAACATATTATTATTATTTTATTTAATATTTCTTCCTATATTTCTATTTTACAATTAAATATAATAAACAATTATTTTATTTATAAATCTAAAAAAAAATACACCATTATTAATCTTTTATATATGTAAATTTTAAATATAATATCAATAATTATAATAATATTTGGATTATTTGGATGTTTTATATTTGTAAGATGTATATGTAATGTTTTTGATGGATTATAAGATTTTATAAACAATGGATTTTAAATTTCTATATAATTTTAATAATAACAATAAGAATAACAATAACAATAACAATAAACTTATAATAATTATTTAAATTTATATTATAACGAAATAGATATCGATGATTAAATAAATAATGAATATATGTAATAATAATGCAATATTTGTTTATAAAATTATGACCAATCCCATGATTAATAAAATTAAACTATTATTTAAATGCAATCCAATATAGTATAACATAAAATATGTAAATAATATGTTCATAAAAATTGTTTAACAAAATGGATTACAATAAAGTAAATATGCCCGATGTGTAATGTAAAATGATTTTTAAAATTGAAAAAAAACCATATAAACAATAATTTGTTATATATGTAAGATAAATAAGAACATAAATAAGAAGATAAATAAGAACATATTTGTAAATAATCAGTATTTTGTGAAAAAGATTTAGAATATGCTTGTATGAAATGTCATAAAAGTTGTGAAAAAATAGATATTGATGATATGATATAAATTTAAAATAAAAAAATAGAATAAATAATAGAATAATTAAGTATGATGAAAAATAAAAGATTAAATTAAGAGGAAATATATTTAATATGGAATTTTAATGAAAATGAGTTTTAATAATGGCATTAATAATAAGATAAATAACAAAATAAATAAGAATAAAAATATAATTAATAAATAATTGAATTTTAATAATAAGAAGAATAATATAAATAAATTAATAATTAAAGATATTTTGATTAATAACATGAAATAGAATAATTAAATTTTAATATTTAATAATTATAAGAATATAAAGAAATAAAATAAAAAGAAGAGTAAAAATATAGAGATGTAATTGATTATAGATATTCTGAATAATAAATTGAAATAGATAAATTAAATGAAATTGTCAAATAATTATAATAAAAAGATGAAAAATATTAAGATATAATTAATAAATAATTTTTTGAGCAATAAAATAGTATAGATAAATTAAATGATAATATTATATAATTTAAAAAAAAATTTAATGAATAAAATATTGAAGAAAAATATAATAATTTATATAAACTTATTAAATAATATAATAATGATTAATTGAATAAAATGGAGTAAGAATATTATAATTTGGAAATAAAAAAAAATTAAGAATAATTAAATTAACGTGATAAAATAAATAATTCATCTGGAAGATCCATAAAATGGTGATTTAATTAATAACATTATTTTTTATATTTTTTATATTTATATCAATTATCAATATCATCCGAATTTCCCACACTTTATCCTTCTTCATATCCAAAATCAATTTATGATATCAATTTATCGTTAACTAAATCATATATTTTTTTCTTTATATATTCTTCAGATATATTTTATTTAATATTTTTTCTATTATTATAAACTGTATAAATAC
>Ga0214923_10002186_pt1 | contig 26436 bp, 16 predicted proteins | sample LL1510_MetaG_FD_177993 | JGI IMG/M metagenome (GOLD analysis project Ga0214923, IMG submission 177993) | Freshwater microbial communities from Lake Lanier, Atlanta, Georgia, United States - LL-1510 | ecosystem: Environmental > Aquatic > Freshwater > Lake | place: USA: Georgia | collected...
AATAGGAATTTTATTATTAAAAATCCCGGGCAATCAAATGATAGCGCTAAAGAGAACATGTTTTTATATGGGCTTCAATTTCAGCGTTTGATTTATATTCAGGAATTTTTCATATTACCTGGAAAAATACAGTTTCTTAATGGTGGTTTAATTAAATCTATTTGTTCGGGCGGTGATAAAATAGAAACCCGGGCACATTATGGTATGCCTATCAAAATTAAAATGCAATCTTCACTTATATTTGCCGCTAATGAATTACCTGTTGTAAGTCCTGCAAATACAATGGATACATGTACTGTATGGTGTATGCAGGGTAAATTTATTAATAGGCCCGGTGGTGAGACTGAGACACCTGGTTTTATGAATTATGACCGAGATGATACTATCAAAACCTTTATTAAAAATCCTGATGTTGGACTAGCGTTTATTCATATATTAATCGGTGCGTTATCATTTAGAGTGGAACAGCAGATATACCCACCCGAAATTATTGCCGAAAACTCTGAAATATATGATTCGGTGCAACAATATTCAATGGTTGATGTGATTAGTTCCTTTATTAAATTTACTGGGTCGGATAATGATTTTATTACTAATACTCAAATAACATCTGAGTTAATGGCTCGAAAAATAGTTATGGGAAAAATGGTACTTGCTAAAGGTTTAAAACTAATGGGTGGTATTCCTTTCTGTAAAAATGGTGTTCGTGGATATTCAAACATGGCATTTATAGAAAATCCGGTGTAAATTACTTTTTAATACTTTGTTGTTATTGTTTTGTTTTCATATTTGCTTTTTACGATGACTGTATTATACGACTTATCCTATTTGTTATCACATATTTCTACTAGTTCAGTACGACTCCAGTACGACTCTATTTGAGCGGAAATATGACTATTAACTAGCGGGATTTATCACTTATAAGTACGACCTTTTGTTTTTTCAAAAGTATTTTTCAATTTATTTTATAATTTTTATTTTTAAAAAAAAAAATTTTTTTACTTTTTAGATCAATAGAGTCGTACTGAAATATATAAAATACTTGAAAAACCATAGAAAAAATTAAAATTACAACCCGAATAGAGTCGTACTGAGTCGTAGAGGTAGTCGTAATGGTTGAATATAACAAGTCAAAAATCATAGGAAATTTATTAATTATAAGTCAATAAGACATTTACATAGCTGTAAAAAATTGTTTTTTCCATATAGGAATTCACCCAAAAACATTCATATCCGCACGTAAAACATAAATTAATATTGCCAAATGTCCGGTTTAGCATCCGAATTCATCACTGAAATCTGGGATAATATAAATGATAACATGACATTGCCAGCAATTAAACAACTTGCTAAACATCTAGGAATCGCCAAATATTCGACAATGAAGAAACGAGATATTATCGGTTTGATTACCAAAACATTCGAGGGTTATCCGGTAACTAAACTAGAAGGAATCAAAAATATCTGCACTCAAAGCCGGGATATCGGCCAAGATATAATTAGGTTTCTAACTCCTGAAACACCATCTCCAACTGTATCACCAGAATTAATACCAACCGCAAGCAGTGATATGGTAGATTTAAGTGCCAATTTCGCGGGGCTACAAATTAACCCGACCGATAATCCCGATATTAATCCAAATACTACTAATCCCAATACTACTAATATAACTTCTACTAATACAAGTTTGGTATCACCGATAGAGTCAAGCCAAATAACAACAAATATTATAAACCGAGGAACAGGTGCGGGTGGGGCAAATACTAATGCAACCGGATTATCTTATGAAGCCAAAACTGACTTATCTACAGATTATATAATAGTGCCTAGTCCAACCAATGGTCCTAGCACAACATCTACTAGTCCGGATTCACCACTAGGTAAATATCCCCGGATTAAATTTACCGGAAATAACAAAAAATTTATAAAAGCCAATAAAAGCGAGTTACATAAAATTATGACTGCAGCCAACGAAATAAATACTAATTTAGAACCAGCTGCAGGATGTAAGAATCCGGATGAAGCATATATAGCACCTGAATCCAACAGAGTGTATATCATTGAAAAAAAGTTCCAACAAACATCAGGGTCGGTTGATGAAAAAATTCAAACCGGTGTTTTCAAAAAGTATCATTACGGGAAACTATTTCCTAATTACCGGATATCATATATTTATTGCTTATCAGACTGGTTTAGAAAAGCAGAATATAAATCAGTGTTGGATTACCTGGGTGAAAATCAAATCCCGATATTTTGGGGTAATGACCCGGATTACAAGCAAAAAATAATTAGGTTTATGTGCGCTGATGAATAACCTATGTGGTCAATTTTTTTTGTTTGTTTCGGTCACTTGCTCTGTGGAATCTGCTAGGTTAATAATTCTGGATAATAACTTCATTTGTTGTTTCACCCGGGTTTTTAGAGTTAATATGCCTTTTACACAAGATAATAGTCGTAGTGAATCCACCGGCGGCCGGGAATGCGTCCTTAACAAGCGGTACTTCTGCATTACTCATCATCATTTTAACAGCGCCATTAGTCCTAGCATTACTAGGGTTAGAAAGTTCGCGGCAAAGTTTGAATAATTCGCCATGTTGTTGTAGCGAGAAGCCATCTGCTGTATATCCCACAAATGAAGTGGCATTTTTAGGTGCATACGGTGGGTCAACATACACGAAATCGTCAGAAGCAAACGTTTTGGTTAGCACTGTTTCAAACCCGCAAACTGTTAGTTCTACAGGTTGAATTGCTGCCGAAATTTGCCTAATTTGCGCCGGGTCTAGGATTTGCGGGTTGGAATAATTACCGAAAGGGACATTAAAACCGTGCGGGCCTTCACGGTAAAGTCCGCGGAAACAGGTTTTATTTAGGAATATAAACATGGCTGAACCTCGTGGTGTTTGTTTTTCGGCTAGGGTTAATGCGTTATATAGTTTCCGCACCCAATAATAATAGTTTTCTTGAGCTTGTCCGGCTTCTGCCAAGGTCTGGGGTGATGTATTTTTGGGTGTAGCATTCATAACCGGGCATGCTTTATATGCCGTGATTAGTTGTGAGGCTTCTAGGATAACTCTGTCTGGTTCGTGTTTAATATTCTTATAACAAGCCAATAATGCGGGGTTCAAATCGCTTGCATAGATATTTCCATCTATTTGGATTTTACCGGTTGCTTTGGCGTGTAATAGTGCTAATAATACACTACCACCGCCCAAAAATGGTTCATAATAGTTATTGATTTTCCGGGGGAATCTATCAAGTATTTTGTCTATAATTTGTGTTTTCCCGCCGACCCATTTTAAGAATGGTGATAATTGTGGTTGTTGTTGTCCGTTTGTAGCGGTTGGTGTTGTTGATTGCTGATTGGTTTGTGGGCTAGGACTAGCCGTTGCGATGCTAGGACTAATTGAATTAGTTTGTTGGGTTTGGTGTTTAGTGGCATTATGTTTATCAATTCCTGATTTGTATTTATAAGTTTTGTGGCATTCTTGGCAAGTAAATTCCGGTGCTGACATATTTTGTTTTTGGGTTTTATTTATGTTTCGCTGATTATTTTAATAACCTAGATTTGTAAATATCGGTTTAGATTTGAATTATTTTTTTTATTAGGGTTGGTGGAAACAATTTTTGTAGTTGGTTTTTTCCGAATTCGCGTGTTTGATAACCTAGTAGAGCAACTCCGGTACAAACCACATGTTCGGGCTGACAACATGTTTGTTGTGTCTAGGATACAAAACCATTGTTGTAATTGCGAACCCCCAGATTACCCAAGACCAGTAAACAAGGTAATCCAAACCGGATAACACTATTTGTTCGTAGTGATTACCTAGAATACAAATACCTAGCATCAGGAGTAAAAACTTAAGTCATCCAAGCCGGATAAGTGAGTTTACTAAGAATAGCTCGTCTAGGTTATCAAATCCAAAAGCACACAAAAATAAATAATTGAAAAATTATTTAATTAATCTAATCTATGAGACATTAAACAATAAATAATTGAAAAATTATTTTATTAATTTAAGACATTAAACAATAATAAAACAACCAACCTAGTTGGTGCTAGTTAGGATAATTTAGGTTGTAATTCATAGGGAACACATACTATTATTTAGTATTTGCATAGTTAATAAAAAAAATATAAAAATGAGTTCTACGGTAGTAATATTATAGTGTCTTGACTTTATAATTATACCAAGTACTAGACCCTTCAGTTTTTCCAACTATATTAATTTTTTCTAGTGCTTTTTTGAATTTAATATTGGAGTTTAATTCAGTGTAATTATTCTGTTTACACCACGCGCCATAAGGTAGATATAATTCATTAATTCCTGAACGGTCTTTATCACTATCAACAGAAATTAACATGGTATTAATATATTTTCTTAGTATTAATAAGTCACTATTTGAAATTTTGCTGGCATTAATTGTTTTTTGTGGTATACTATCTTTAGGTTTACTTGGAGTTTCTGATTTAAGACTTTGATTATCTATTGTAATTTGTGGATGAGATGATACTTCAGCGGTATATTTTAATGCTTTTATTTCGTCTGTTGTTAGTTCAAGTAATTTATAAAATTCGCTTTCGGTAATATCAGTTATACCTAACTTACGTATATCGGGTATATATGTAAATGCATCATTATCTAAAAAGTCTTGTCCATATTTTGTATAATGTCCGACAATATCCATAATTTTAAAATCTAATAGTTTTAGTATTAATTCTAACTTATCACCAAGTATATAAAATTTATGATTACCAGTTAAATTTAAAATACCCTCATCTATAAATGCACCAGTAAAACTTGCTTTATTAGCAATAATTAATTTTCGTTTGTTCATGTCGGGATGGGCTTCCGTAGCTTTTCTAACCATTAAACCTTCCTTAATAGTATATGTATCAATCGCCCACATATCTTCTGTTTTATAATTTGAAGGTATTTTTTCCTTTGGTCCAGATGATTTAATAGTTTTTGTAATATAATCAAGTTTAAGTTTTTTTGTTTCTATAAAATTAATCAGTTTATTAAATATGCTATGATATGCTAATGGTATTGAATATTTTGGATTAAGATATTCAAATGATGTTGTTGTAAGTTTTTTACTTTGTATTTCACTAATAAGTTCAGTCTTTTGTTTTGTAGTGTTTAATGTATTTTGTAATATATACAAAGATATAGGTATTTTACCATTAATAGTTGATAAACTTTTTATATTATCCCATAATTTCATCCATATAATATGTTTTTCTAACATAACATTATGCAAAGAATGACTTTTCTTTAACCAACTCAACGGATTAATAAACACAATAAATCCATTTGGTTTTAGTAGTTGAAAGGCTTGTTCTATAAATTTAGTCCAGATTGTTTCATTTTTCTCACCAAGTTGTTTTCCAGTATGAGAACGAATACCACCTTTATTATATGGTGGATTACCTAATACAACATCAAAACAATATAATTGTAAATTCCATTTATCAGTAATATTTAATGCTAATGTATCCCCTTCGTGTAATTTTAAATTATATTCATTATTTACATTAAAGATTTGCTTAACTATATGACAATTTTTTTTATTTAATTCAGACATATAGAGCATATTTTCAATAATATGTTTTTTCCTATCTTTATCATTTGGTATTTGTGATTTCAACCCAATCATTAAGCGTAAATATACCGCTACTTGAAAATTACCCATTCCAACTGCCGGGTCAAACCATTTAAAGTTTAATTCAGTAAATATACTTCTATTATGCATTTTAATATAGTTTTCATCTAATTTATCTAACATTTCATTAATTTCATTCATTGGTGTAAATACTTCACCATTTTCTTGTTTTTCTTTTAGTTTGGGTTTCAAACATTCATTAATCAATTCTAATAATTCCTTTGGATTATCTATTAAACTTTGTAACGACATTTTAAAATTAATAGATATATTATATGTATTAGAAGTTTTATCAAAATATTTTGCTACTATATCTTTTATTATATTTATTAAATCTTTTTTATTCCACCAAATCAAACACATATCATCAAACATATCCAATAGTTCTGGATTTTCTTGTATATCATTTATCATTTTAACAAAATCCTTATTCGTATTCTTAATTGTTAAAATACAAGTTAATGGTATCACATATGGCAGTACATCTTTTGTAAATGAGATTTTAATCTCATCTTTTTCAGGTTTTTCATCTTCATCTCCACTCTCCGATTTTTCGGTATTATTTTGCATGTTATCATCCCTAACTTTTTCTTTGCCTGATGGTAGTTCTTGTAATTCATCATCTTCGTCTTTGATTTCAATCGTAGTATTCACCTTATCGTCTTTTAATGAACTAGTAAAGGATTTGTTTATCATTTTCTGAGTGGATGTATCAAACTCTACATAATCATTATCTAAGTTTCGCAATAGAGATTTGAAACTATTAATTGGGTCGGATTTCCAAATTTCCATTAATTTAGATACAATCGCATCACTATTTAATTTTTTTTGTTCCATTATATCCACATCAATATTAATTAAGTGGTTTTCAATAAGATATTTAATTTTATCTTCTGTGCTTTTATCATTCTTATATATCGTATAATTCACACAAGTATTAAGAACACGACTTATATTCAAATCCACTACAAAACCGAATTTCTTCTGAGAACCTTCGGTCATACATCTATACATTTGTTGTAAGACCTTATCAGATGAAAGGGTATTATTCATTAATGCGACAACATCACACATATTTAGAGTAATACCTAACGTCAGCATATTACCCGCCAATAAAATCAACCCTTCTTTGCCTTCTGCCCGTGTTATTTTTTCCTGTTTTGTAATATCTTCCTTTATATCTTTTGCTAAATCTTTATTCTTACGGTTAATACATAAGATATTATATTTTTTGAGGACATTATCTTCCTTCATTAGTTGTTCTAAACATTTTGAAATCTCATTAATATTATCACTTGGTAAAAACCAAATTTGTGTAAAAGGTGTGCGGGTTTCTTTATCAGAACATATTTTAAAAATCCGTGAAAACATAGATTTATCACCATTTTTGAAATCAACTTCTTTGTTTGAACCCGATATAAAGCGTAAGACTGTTTTAACTTCATTTTCAAATTGAAACTTCGTCTTTTGTTTATTTAGTGCAAACAATACATCATAACAAAACCCGTACTTACTACCCATAATTTTATCTTTAATTATATCGTATCTTTGACTATCAAACATCGTTGTAATCAAATATAAATCAGGCATATTTTCATAAGGTTTAAACATATCGGTAATCGCAAATCCTTTGTCAGTAAAATGCTTAATTGTTGCAGTTATACTCGTATCACCATGTTTCTCTTTTAATTTCTCAACATTTGTTTTATCTACTAGAATACTTTTGCAGATTTGTTCGTCTTCAATATCCCAATACATTTGACATTCTTCGGGTATATTCCATTCAAGCAAAGGTTTATTATAAGTTGCGGTTAGATATACTTTAATCGTATTCTTGGATGAGTAAGAATCTAATATAGATTTAGATAAATCAGTAGTTCCGCTAAAATGATTTTCATCAAACCCAATAATATCCAACTTCAAATTCTTAATTTTCATAATCGTTTTAGCATCTATATATTTTTGTAATAGTTGTTTAGACATCACAAATATATTACTCTCACCCAATACCAAACTATCAATTTCTTTTGAACCATCTATATGGTGTATCTTGAATGCTTCAAACTCTTTGAATTTGTTAAATAAGTCATCCGTAAATTGTGGTGCGGTTTCTGTTGGTGCGGGTGTAATTATTAAAACATTTAGTTTGCGTTTAATTTCTAATTGTTTTATAATTAATCCACCAACTATATAAGTTTTACCACTTCTACACTTACATCCCCATAGAAAGGATTTATAACCTTCTTCAATAAGATTAGATGTTTTTTGGGTTATAAGTTCCTGATGAAATCTTAAACATAAATTACTTTTTGGTGATAAATAGATTTCATCATAATTAATATTACTATTTTTACTTGCCATCATATGTTTAACCATATCCGCCTTAAAGCGTAAGAAACACTTATTCAAATCATTCTTATCCAAAATATTTTGTTCGGTCATATACTTCGTAATATAATTACTAGATTTGTTTGCATTTTTAACCTTTTCCAAAACGGACTTCTTATCCGGAACAAGTAAACAAATTTTAAAATTAGGATAAATATGTTTATTCGCATTAATTACCGAAATTATATTTTGAACCTCGTAATATGCTACTGATTTTTCTTTAGTAATATCATCATTATTTTTAGGATATTTAGAACTGATGAACATAAAGGTATCGTCTGTATTATTATATAATGATATATCCGAACAACCTCCCGAATTACCACTAATAACTTTTTCAGTTAAATAATGTGTAAATGTCTTAAGTGGTTTAAGATTTCCATTATTCATATTACCAATCATATGCGTAAAGTCAGCTTTTGAAAAATTATTACAAAACCCAAATTTAATACATACATCCCATAGGCGTTCGTATATAAATCCTTTTTCGGATTGATTATTACATGAATCCAATATACTATCAACTGTCTCAAATGTTGTAATATATGTAATAAATTCTCCAATATTCATATTTTTTATTGTAGTAAAACTCATTCTTATTGATTATTAAAATTATATTATCTATAATATGAAAAATAATTAAAAATCAATTTTTATATAAAAAAAAATTAGATAATTTTTATTTAGATTTTTGGACATTTAATACACCAAAAAAGTTTTATTATTAATCTAGGCCACAAAACCCCTGTTGTAATTGCGAACCCCGATATTCCCGGACTGGTGAAACTAGGTAATCCAGGTTATATAACATCGTGGTTGTCAGACACATAATCTAGCACTCCGAATTCTTGGGATGTCAGCTACAACATAGGATATATAATCCGGATTAGGGTTTGAATCAGAGTTGCTCATCTAGGTTATCAGTCCCCGGTAAAAAATTGTTTTAAAATCGCACTAACTCAGTATGTTCATTAGAAATTCTAGTATAATTAGAAATACCCAAAATGGACCGATTTGATTGGTTTAACAAGAGAAATAGGGCTTTTACCTGGTCGGAAAGCGAATATAAAACCGGCGATATTGAACACAGTAAATTAACAGAATATTTTGAAAAAACAATTACCAAAAAAACCAAATATGCTAAACAGAATTACACCAAGATTCTAAAAACATATGATAACCGGGATAATAAAATACTACTAACTGAACAGGAAGAATATATCCGCAACCTAGCTTATGATTACTTGACTAGTATTGGTCTCAACCAAAATAAAAATCATTTTATGATAGAATATTGGCGGCACCGTTTATGTGGCGAAACTAAAAAGAGCCATTTATTACCAACACATCGTGATAGTTTCGGTGTTATATTAGCCCCTGTAAATACCTGTATTTTCTATTTACGGCGAGACCCAACATTCCGCGGTAGTCAATTACAACTCTGGGGGTTATATGGCAGATTTGCCGGTCGGCCAGTACACACTATAGAGCCTGATAGCAAAGTATTATTGTTTGATGGTGGTGTATTTCACAAAGTTTTACCTTTTAGTGGTTTCGGTATTCGTGATTGTATTGTAGTTCAATTTAGTCGCGAATAATACCATTGGGGTGCTTTTATTTTAATGTTTTTTCTTGGTTTTAGAGTTTGGGTCGGGGTTGCTCAGCTAGGTTATCAAACCTGCGCTACCCTTAAAAACAGTCCAAACATGATTAAAAAAATGGGATAGAATAAATAAAGAGCCAAAAAGAAATAGACTAGCCAAAAATGACAACGGCAGTTATTGGTACCGGCATACAAAAGTTATATGCTGACCTAGAGGAACTCCTACAAACCGGATGGGAACGCCCCCGGGTTGTCGCCAACAAGATACAAAAGAAATTAGTAGAAATCGAGAAATACAAGAAACGCCAGCTAGGAACTGTTAGCGCGGGATTAGCTGGTTATATATCTGGGCTCTACCCCGATATCCGCGACCCCAAATTTAACCAGGAATTGGCCGAACACCCACTAGTCCGGCAATATACAAAGAATATAACAAGCCGGGAATTAGCCGAAAGGGTATATCGCACTTATATGGGTCTAGGTCCAGATTCTGCGGCAGCAGGAAAGAAGGATGATGCTGGCAAAAAAGTTGGTCTGGAAAAGAAATCCCTGTTCGCAGACCCCGAACAAGTTTTGAACGGGGATGCAGTCAAGGTTTTCATCCATAGTAATATCCAAAAGATGCTCCGGAATTTCATGAGCCCTCGGACACCATATCGTGGCTTATTAGTCATTCATGGCACTGGTGTTGGTAAAACTTGCACTAGTATTACCATTGCCGAAGCACTCAAGGATTTCGAACTCGACCACGGGGTTAAAATCTATGTCATCCGCCCAGATGAATTCAAACGCCAAATTTTCGACCGGAATGCTTATGTGAAAGGCGCACCACAATGTACTGGGGACACTTACCCGGATTTGGTTGCCGAAATACCTAGCGGCCGGGATGCACTGCTAGGATGCCAAAAAGGGCGGGCTGATGATTGCACTAAGGTCGACCGCGAAGTCCGTAAAGTTATCCGCCGATATTATGAATTTAGTACCAATTTCTTATGGGCTAAAAAAGTCGCCGAACTTATCCGGAATAAAACCCGTGGGCTCGAAGGCTTGGAAAAACACCAGAAAATGGTTTCTGTAATCCGGAAGGCATTTAATAATAGTGTTCTAATCATAGATGAGGCACATACTTTCCGTAATATGGGTAGCGCAGTTGGTTCTGGACCCGGAACAGGTGCGGAGAAAAAAGAGAGTGCTGTAGGCGTCGATGCCCCAGAAGGAGCTGGCGATGTAGATGCCTTAGAAGATGCTGCAGCCAGCATGCAAGAAGTGGAAGAAGTCCTAGCATCCATTCAGCGGTCGATGTCTAAAGCTGGCGAATCAGTAGGCGCAGAAGATGAAGACGCAAACGCAGGTGACCGACTCATAAGTGTCATGATGAATAAAGTATTAACTTATAGCCAAAATATGCGGGTGATTCTACTAACCGCCACTCCGATGTATGACCGGCCCCAGGATATCGTCCCCCTGTTAAATTATTTGCTTTTGAATGATAAACGCCCGAGTGTAGCTGAGAAGGATATATTTGAACCGGATGGTGTGTTGAAAGACCGCAGTCGGTTGATAGATATCAGCCGTGGTTATGTCTCATATGTCCGCGGGAATGACCCTAATAACTTCCCGCTCCGTCTCACCGCCGATTATAATTTGGCTCCTAGGATGATGTTTAACCCTTCCGACTATCCTAAACGGGATATCTTGGGTCGACCTGTTGAAAAGATTATTAGCCATTTCAAACTGGTCGCATGTCAGTTGGGTAAAGAGCAACAAGAGGTATTATTAGGATTAGTGGGTGTTGTTACCAATACTAAAAAGAAACTTGCAAGTGCCAAATCAATAACTAGTAATAGCAAATCTGGTAGTGCCGGTGCAGATGGTGCAGATGATGCTGCTGACGGCACTGGATCTAAAACATCCGTTGATGACTTGGCTGATTTGGATGGTTCGGTGTCACATGAAATGGTAGATATTGACCCCGCCGATCACGAAATCAACGACCCCAATTTCTCAGTCGCGTTTAATGCCGAACTCCAAGCCAGCAATGTGGTGTTTAAAACACTCGGGGAGACAGGTGGAACTGCAGGTGTTTGTTATGGCCGGATTGGGTTTGCTAATTGTTTTCAGAAAATACCCGGGCAACAGGCTTACCGATTCCGTGATGAAGAACATGCCAAACGGTTCATGTCATCCGGACTTTTAGAATATGCCCCCAAACTTTACCAGTGCTTGCAGAATATCGAGAAAAGTCAGGGCCCGGCATTCGTCTATTCATATTATATCGCGGGTGGTATTCTCCCCATGGCGTTTGCCCTAGAACTCGCCGGATATACCCGGTATGGCGGTGAACCGCCACTTTTAGAAAGCCGGTATAAGCCACAAGGAGCGAGCAAAGGTGAGTATATCCTGTATATTGGTAGCAAACAACTCAGCCGGGGTGCAAATCGGTATTTGGATTTACGGCAGTCCATGGTTAATGAGAAATCGGTGCGGGTAGTCCTAGCTAGTCAAAAAGGCAGTGTGGGTTTGAACTTGTTTGGGTTCCGGGAAATTCATATTATTGACCCATGGCATAATGTGAATTTATTGGAGCAGACTATCGGGCGTGTAATCCGTACTGAGAGCCACGCACATTTACCGCCTGAAAAACGGAATGTCTGTGTCTATCAGTATGCAACAGTAATGGGAGGTGCTTATCGGGACCGAGAAAGTATTGATTTACGTGTATATGCAATTTGCGAGGGGAAAGCCGTTAAATCCGGGCAGGTGGAATTGGTGTTGAAAGAGAATGCCATTGATTGTGAGATGAATAAACCACTGAACTACCGGGCTAAAACAGATTATCAGCGCGAGATTAATATAACTACAAGCCATGGTGTGCGAGTGAAATATAACTTGTGGGATGCGCCTTATTCCCGGGACTCACTCTATATGAAGAATAGTAATTATAAATGTTTAGCTGTGCCAGATGGACCAGTAGATGTGAGTGGTGCTAAGCAAAAAGTGGTAACTAGGGTATTGAGTAAGGAATTGGATATGTACCAATTGGAAATCGGGGAAATAATTAGTATTATCCAAGCCCGGGTTAAGAAACATTATAACCTTATGTCGTCGGATATTTGGAATATTATTGGGGAGGTATTGCACTTGGACAAATCCCCCGATGAAGCAGATATGGCTAAAAATATTTATGCATATTTGGCCGATTATTTTGCGGGTAGTGATACCAATTTACTAGATAGTTATGGCCGGGAATGCAAACTAGTTGTTCTGAAAACTGGTCCCGCTACAAGTTCCGCTATAGGTCCTATAGATAGTGGTGCTGACTATGTATTGCGGCTCATTCCCCTCACTGAGTTTAATCCGTCATTACCTTTGGCCGCACAATTTAAGCATGGTATAGAGATTGACAAACGTCCGGGTGGTTTTTATTACTCTAAACATGTGGGACATACTAGTATGGGTCGGCATGTATTCGGTGATGAACCAATTGGTGGACGCCCGGTTGATACTATTCAAATTAATCCGCTGGTGCAACTACTGAGGAAGGAGAAACTCAAATTGATTGACAAACAAGAATTGGACTATGCTAGTATTCTGCAAAAACTAGAGTTGCAGATATCCGGTATTCGCAAGAAACAGATAGGGGGTTCCGTCACTGGTGGTGCCGGGTCTGGTTCCGTCACTGGTGGTGCCGGGTCTGGTTCCGTCACTGGTGGTGCCGGGTCTGGTTCCGTCACTGGTGGTGCCGGGTCTGGTTCCGTCACTGGTGGTGCCGGTGAATTAGATACCGCATACCAGGCGTATGTATTTGAAACCAATATTAATATCAGGGATGACTATGGTTTCCTAGAGTTATATAAAATTATTTTCGACCGGCAATTATTTGTCGAAAAGCTGTATGTCTTGCAGAATTTGGTTGCCAAAATCCGTGGGCGGGTACAACTTACTGAATTCGAACAAATGTTAGTGCGCGTTTGCCGGTTTAATCTAGTAAGTAATGACGAGATTTTTAAGGGTGGGTTGCTTTCGGTAGAAGATAATGCTAGGACTGATTTTATCCGTCAACCTGAAGAGCTATATGGATTCTTGATTGCTCGATTTAATAAGTTGACACTTTACCGGTATGACACATCGGCCAAGACACCGGATACCACTCATGGTGTGTATGACGAGCGAATAGTAAAGGAATTATTCATAGAAGATAAGGCCAAATATGGTACACTTATAGATAAACGCTGGCGCGGTGGTGAACTAGATGAAGGCCGTGCGGTTGCCAGTTTATTTGGGTATTTGGTTTATACCAAGAGTGATACCCTCCCGCCAGTATTTAAAATTACCGATTATTTGTCTAAAGGTTATAAGAAATCCGTGAAGGGTGTTAGTTGTTATAGTAAATCAGTTGAAGAGATAGTCCAGTATATTAAGATTATTGAGCCCACATTTAAAGACCATGGTTTCCAATATAGCAAGAATAAGCGTATAGTTTGTGGTGATTTGGAAATGTTTTTCCGGGTGGTTACATCACGTGCTACTACTGGTGGCTCTAAGAGTCGTAAGTACTTTTTGGGGCCTGAAGAATACGCTATTTGGCAAACTTACCGTGAATAACTTTTCCCTGGTGGTCCAGTCTTATTGCTGTTCTAAATATATAATTATAAATTTGTAGATTTGGATTTGTGAAAAATAATATTATTAGTATATGTTAATAAATATATATAAAATGCGTACCCGTGGAAATCTAACAGCTAAAAAGAGATTAGGTCGAAAGCAAACCAAGAAGTATGGTCTTCGTAAACTTATGTTCGGTGGTGTGTTAACAAAGGAAGAAGCTTTACAAGCAAAAATTGAGGAATATAAAAAAAAATTAAGAGAAATACTCGAAAAAATTACAGAATTAAAAAAATTAAAAGAAACACATACATCAGATGAAGATAAAGGCAAAATTGATGATGCAATTAAGCAATTAATGGAAGCTGCACGCACACAAAAAAAGAAAATTGAAGAGAAAACAAATGAATTAAAAAGAAAAGAAGAAGAAGCAATAGCAGAACTACAAGCAAAAGTTGATAAAGAATTTGAAGTCAACCCATATGGTTTTAGTGCAGCACGAGCAACACAAAGCGTGGTTGGTTCAATAGCACAAGCAAAAAATGCAATGAGCCAAAATGAAAAATTTTTATCAGAAATGGAACCAGCTGCAGAAAATACTAAAAAAATACGTGAAGCATATACAAGAATAAACCAAATTAAAACTGAAATAACGAAGATACGTCCCCGTATCCGCGTCACACAATCTGAAAAAGAAAAAACAGAATTAAGCGAAGAAAAAGAAAAATTGGAATTAAGAAAAAAAGAATTTGAAAAGGTAGTAGATAAAATATCAAAAAGACTGCATTCACAATCACAATCGGGTGGAACCCGTAAAAAGCAGCAAAAAATAAAAAACCACCACAAACACAGGCATACCGTTAAGTACCTAATTTAAGACAAGGTGGCGAAGCCACCGACCATGACCACCTATTCAGGTGGACTTAAATAGGTACCTGACTAGAGGAGGTTAGTATGGTCTTAAATACCATACTTGGCGGTACTAGTAAACATTAAACTAGAAAGACAAAGATGCTTAAAAACTAAAAAAAATTGTTTCTTGATTTTGCAAAAAGAACTAGGATAATAATTATTAGGGATAAGACTATACATTAAATTCAACTTAAAATAATACTACCATAGATTAAATATTAAGATGTCCGCAAAAGCAGCAACTCAAAAAACAACTCAGAAGGCGACTGGTAATGCATCACTTGCAGTATCCCAAAAACAGAAGTCCAAGTATGAATTTGCACCGATTTATCACACACGGATTCTTTCAGAGAATATCCAACTTATGCCTAAGACATTGAATACATATGACCTAGATAAGGTAATCCTTGATATTCTAAAGAAAAAAGTGGAAGGCAAGTGTATTAGTGACGGGTTTATTAAATTAGATAGCGTCGGAATAGTTAGTCGGTCACTCGGGTGTATGGAAAATCATGTATTCAATGGCTCAGTAAGTTATTTCATAAAATATAAGGCCGATATTTGCTCGCCAACAACTGGTCAAGTTATTGAGTGCTATGTGGAAACAAATGATGAAACCAATAGTGTTTGTTATGTAGGTGATGAAGTGACTAGTCCTGTCGAAATCTATTTATTCCGCGAAAACTATGTTGGTAATGCGGAATATGCATCACTTAAACAGGGCGACCGTATTGCAGTAAAGGTTCTTAAAACACAAGTCGAATTCGGTAATGACAAAATTCTGGTTGGTGCCGAATTTCTAGGAAAGATTTAATGACTTATCTGTGTATTTTTGCAAAAAATTGTTTTTTTGTATCTTTCGGGTTTTTCCAATAACAATCAGAACTTGAATTAAAAATGAATACCACCACTACTAATAACCCAACGATGGAACTGAAAAGCTACAGTGTCGGAATGGACCCGGATTTTGGCCGTGGTAGACCCATGAAACTTATGCGGAAGGCATTCGTGCAGGTAGTACCAGGAACTGAACTGGAGATTTGGTTTGATGGTAATGTCATCTATGAACGCCGATTTGGCAATACGACAGAACAACATGAAATTGAAGTGGCGGTTAAGAACGTTAAACCGTACCCTAATTGTAATTTCTGGGTGGATGACCGATTCATACTACCTGAACCCGGAGTTGAGTATATGCAAGAAATTAAGGTACGAACAAATGCAGTCTCTGTCCGTGTGGAAATGAATACTTCAATGGATAAGTAATTAGACGAATAGATTAATATTTATTTATTATTTTTCCATTTTTCCATTTTTTCATTTCCATTTTTATATTTTAATTTTTTCATTGCCATTCACCTTTGTGATATTTCCAAATTATATATACTAAAATGACACCTAATATATTCTTTGCAAATATATCTAGTATGTTATACATAACATTTTTGGGTGTATGTGGTAAAAATGCAGCAACTCCATATAAGGACCAGAATGCTACAAAATACCAGAAAATAATCTTATATTGTCCTAGCTGTCCTCCTTGTTGTCCTGATACATAATTATCCCAGATTCTCTTGAAGTACGCGAAAAATGGAACAAATCCAATTGCAGCTGTAAAAATAATTGGAGCCAATCCTAATTCTCCTGCGAGCCCGATTAACATCATAAGTGTGTTTAACCCAAGAACAAATAGGACATCTGATTTATGGTCTCGCAGAAAATCCCATATACGATAAGGAGAACCTTGATACTTACTAATATCTTTATTATGATTCAAATATGCCATTAAAGTAATTAACATAGTTGGCGTAGTAATTAACCAGTCAAAATACCTATATTTGGTAATACCGGCATCGCTATTTTTTATCTTATATACCAGCCAAATATAAAATATAGCTTCTACTATTTGTATGGTAAGTTCAACTGTAAGAATATCTTTGAAAATTAAATGTTTATTTGGTAATGATAATGATAAACCCCAAGTATCAATTGCTCCAGTCACAAATTGTATAGCTAATGAAAATAATGCTGAATAATAAATTAACATTTATGATATTTTTTTTTATTTGTTTTATGTTTTAATATTCTAATTTAATTTTTTGATATTAATTCATTTTTTAACATACTGTTCACATACCGTCAAGTACCTTATTTAAGACAAGGTGGCGAAGCCACCGACCATAACCACCCTATTCGGGTGGCAAATAGATACTTGACTAGTAGAGGTTAGTATGGTCTTAAATACCATACTAGGCGGTAAATGACACCATGACTGCCATCATCATGAATATGACTGCCATCACCCAAAGAATAGTAGTTTTTTTCATAACCATGTAATCGTCACTAGTTTCCGTGATTAGTGCATCGGATGAATTACTACGACGGGTAACATCACCTTTTTCATATTGTACTACTTTAAGTACACTGCGGCGGGGCGTTCCATCAGCAGGTACAACACACCCTTTTCGCTGGTTTTCTTCGCGTTCTTCATTGGTAGTAGGCTTACATTTGGCGCGGTAACTTTCATATTGCTTCTGGATTTCGGCTAGGGTGGGTATTTCACATTTGGGGACACCTAGCTTATGATTAACCTTATTATGTAGGTCATAAAGCCATTTCACTAGGTCATCCCGGGTTTTAAGATGTTTAGCTGGGTCATCCTCCTGAAAGAATTGCATGTAACTTTCCCGGCAGTAACGACACGGCATGACCTTGCCTAAGTAATAGAAGAAATTATAATAATCTTCGGGTTTACCTATGTGTTTAGGGTTGTCCGGATTATATGCATATGGGTATCCAAATGTCACTGAGTGTAGGAAAAGCCATCCGGCTGGACCCCATACTTTAGTCATCATCCCGTTATCTACATTCGGGTCTATACACCCGCCGTCACAGCTAGGACCATGTTGTTCACAAGGCATGTATTTCGGATGCTTTTTATTTATTTGAGGAGATAAAATTTAACTATTAGTAGACCTAGCGTGAAATCCCAAGAAGACAAAACCAAAAGAAACACACACAAAACCAAAAGAAAAAAAACACCAAAAAAAACACACCAAAAAAAATTGTTATTAATGATTGTCGGCTAGCACCATTTTATATTATAGAATAATAAATGTCAGGCAAACAATCCAAGCCTATAAGGCGACGGGATGTATCGGTTGGTGATGGTTCGAACACATCTTCAGGAACAGGAAAACCCAAAAATGTCACCCAAAAACGGTATTCAAAAGCACCTAGTTTGACAACTCTTAAACAAAAAGGCTATGTTGAATATTGCATGTATCCAGCTGATGATATTAATAGGTTGAATGACAAAGAAGCCGAAATTGACCCACGTTATAAAGCACAATGTGTAGTTGATGCACGCGAAGGTCAATATGTATTTGCCAAATATGAAGGTGTAACCCGGGTGACAACAATGAACGTTCATAATTTTGTAATTATGTGCGAACATTTCAAACCTGCCCGGAACCTAGAATTGTGTTTGTCATTTTTGAAGAAAACCGAATCCGATATAGTTTGTCTCCAAGAAGTGTCGCCAATTCGTAAGGAAGGGACAGACAAAACACTAACCGACCCCAAAGATTTGCAAGCATTGAACTATGACTTTGTAATCCAGCGTATGCAGGAAGAAGGCTGGACTTATAGTCTATTGGCAAATAACACTGGTGGCCGGGATTATACCATTAATTCGTTGGGTTGTTATTATCCACTTGCTAATGCCATATTCAGCCGTCATCCTCTTGTTGATAAAAAAGTAGTAATATTACCCGGGAATCGTACGGTGTTGCTTGCGACAGTGATATTAGATGGTGTTAAGACAATGATTTGCAATACACATTTAGAGTATAAGAAGAAAGATAAAGATGAACCCGCGCTCAAACATGAATATGGTGAGGGTAATATCCTAGAACTACAGGCTAAATTGGCACTGGAAACAATTAAGCGTGAAATGTCGGCACGTAAACTCGAAAGCGTTGTATGCTGTGGTGATTTTAATTTTAATATCATGACTGCTAAGCACTTGTCAGGATTCAATAAATTCTTTGAGCTAGGCAAACAAACTGAAAAAACTAATATATTCTTCGAAGATACTAAGGATTATGTTCTTCTGAATAATTCGAAAGAATGGACTACAATTGATAACCGGCCGATGACTAATGCAATTAGCGACCATTTCCCGGTTTTTGTAGATATGATTCCAACCGATAAACTCTCAGGTCCGGTATCACAATTGGCACTCAAAAAAATTAAATTCCAAAATGAGATTAATATCAAGCAATATGGGTATATAATTCCAATGATAGAAGAACAATCAATGGGTGACCGAATTGATAAATTTAAAAATGTTAGTTATTATGTCTCGGATAAACTCATTGATGCCTATAATTTCACATATCCGGCATGGTGGGCTTCAAATGATATCAAGATACCGGTTGCAACTGAGCCATTTGATTATCATACCACTACACAGCAAATGGAAATGGAATTCGGTGCTATAAATCCAAAACGCATGCAAGAACTCACTAAACTATCTAAACGGTTATCAGGTGCACCTGTTAATTTAATGAAAGAGTTACATGATTTGCCGGATGAAAAACGTAGCGATTTGGAAATGGATATTGATGAAATTATGTTGTACTATTTGAAATCCCGGCCTAATTTGAAAACGGTTATTCTATGGCCGGCATGTGAGTGGAATAAAGATAAAGACAAATTCCGTGATACATTTCGTATGCTAGCTGCAAACGGTAATATATTCTATTCAAAACGGTTCCTATTAAATTACTATGAGGCAGCATCACTAGTATTTGCGGTTTATTCTACAACTGACCGTAATAAGGACATGTATAATATTGATTTTAACACGGGAATGAAAGGATGGAGTAAAGAACGTAGTCACGAAAAACGCCCAGTAATGGTATTATTCTATGAATATACTGCCGGGCCACAAAACCAGATAACTGGTACACAGGCATTCTTTAAGAACCAGGTCCGGGATATTTGGAAAAATGACAGTATCCGGATTTATGATATATTACACATTAGTGATTTCTTCAGTGAAGCACTTGATAATTGTCATTTATTCCTTAACCGTAATAGTATGCGGGTTCTAAGTAGCCAAAATATTATCCGCTTCACCAAACTCATAAATAATGAACTATATGTTATGATTAATATGTTGAAATCGGTTATGTATAGCCAATTCGGACTATTAGATATTAACCGGTTTAATATAATTAGTAGTTTTGGGTTATTCACATTGGGTTTGCGGCGGCCGAATGATATCGACGGACATATGCTAGGACATATAGATGATTGTTCGCCTGAATTCCGTAAAAAATACCGTGATTATTTCACAGCACCCGGTGCACATTATATGCCTTTTATTGATTTGGCTATGCCTGGGACCCCACTCTATGCAGATTACATGAAAATATTCTTTGATAAAATGGCTGCAGTATTTGGTGCTCCTAGCTATGAAGAAATTATTCTTAACCCCCGGTACCATCAATATTTCTGCGGTATTAAAACCCCGATTATCCCAATTGATTTAGTAAAACGTATTTATAGGTTTAAGCCCCGATCATTGGCCGATATTATTGGTATTGACCGGATTTTGAAAATCCATGTACGTTTGCCATCTATTCCTGACAAAATAGATTATTATTACCGGGATGATGTTAATGCCGGGTATATAAAACGCAATGTTCGTAATTATTTGAAATCCGAATTGGGTATCAAATTGACTGCTTCCGAAGTTGATGAATATTTCACTAAATATAACTCAACCCGTGATATCTATACTATCGATATCCCTCGTGACCGTTATATCTTCTTCAAAGTGTGTGGCTTTTTAATGAATTATAGTGAAGATTTTAAACATCTCATTCCTAAATCAATCGCTGAAGCGGGTATCCGGGCAAATGAGCTCAATTAGGAACTAGATGGCACCTGAATGGCAATAACTGTTTTTTAGCTTAGATACTATTTATTTTTATTTATATATTCAATCACCAAATCTAAAACTATCAAGTTAAATACCTACCAAATCAGATAAATAATATATATGCTAGGACGAATTAATATTATTAGAAATTTAGCGATGTCTGTAAAATCTGGTAATAATCTTACCAACCCAATTGACATGCTAGGTGTATTTAATAATTTATTAACTGAAGAACAGCGGCAAATTCAAACTGCGACAAATAAGTATTTACAGCCTTACCGTAAATTAGCGGCAACTATGTTTAGAAATGAGAATACCACTGCAACGAGAGATATTATGCAGAGTATGGGTAAGCAAGGATTATTGGGTGTTAATATTCCGGTCGAATATGGTGGTGCAGGTGCCAACTATATGACCTATGGGCTAATTGCTAGGGAAGTGGAATCAGTGGATAGTGGATTCCGTAGTATGATGAGCGTCCAATCATCACTCGTTATGCTACCAATCCATAAATTTGCATCATCAGATACTATTAGGCAGAAATACTTACCTAGATTAGCAACAGGTGAACTAATTGGTGCGTTTGGACTAACCGAGCCGAATCATGGGAGCGACCCTTCTGGAATGGAAACTACTGCTCGACCATTGGCGGATGGTTCATATATTCTAAATGGAAGTAAAAACTGGATTACTAATAGTCCACTTGCTGATGTATTCATAATTTGGGCCAAAAATACTGATACACGGCAAATAAATGGTTTTATTGTCAATAGGTGTGATGGCATTGCTACACCGTACATTCCTGGTAAATTCAGTTTACGTGCATCACCAACTGGTATGATTTTCCTTAAAGATGTAGTTGTCCCTGCAGAAAATAGGTTGAATGTAGTTGGGTTGCGGGGGCCATTCACTTGTCTTAATAGTGCACGTTTTGGTATTTCATGGGGTGTATTAGGTGCAGCTGGGGATTGTTTGACCCAGACTTTGGATTACCTTCTTACACGCAAACAATTTGGTAGACCATTAGCTGCCAATCAACTAATTCAAAATAAAGTGGCAGATGCTGTTACAGGACTAAGTCTAGGACTTACTGGTTGCTGGTCTGTAGCAAATGAATTAGATGCAACTCAGCACTGGAATCCGGAGAAAATCAGTCTATTAAAAAGGGCAAATTGCCAAACTGCATTAGATATTGCTCGTACTTGCCGAGATATGCTCGGTGGTAATGGTATATCAGATGAGTATAATATTATTCGGCATATGATGAACCTAGAGGCTGTTAATACATATGAAGGCACACGAGATATCCATGGTCTCATTATTGGCCGCGCAGTAACTGGTATTGCTGCATTTTAGTCCTAGTTACCGTCTAGTATGGTATTTAAGACCATACTAACCTCTACTAGTCAAGTATCTATTTGCCACCCGAATAGGGTGGTTATGGTCGGTGGCTTCGCCACCTTGTCTTAAATAAGGTACCGCCTAGTATGGTATTTAAGACCATACTAACCTCTACTAGTCAAGTACCTATTTGCCACCCGAATAGGGTGGTCTTAAATTAGGTACTTGACGGTACTTGACGGTACTTGACGGTACGCTTGTTTTTGTGTATTTTAATTATTTTTACAGTCTTGTTTTCTAAAAAACGTTCTAGGCCTAGAATCTCCCTAACATAACATAATATCATATTACAAACAAATCATAATTTAAATACCGATTATACAGAACCATGTCAACAAAGACTCTGAAGACTCTGAAGACTCTGAAGACTCCGAATATGGCAACTCAGAAAACTGAATATACTCTAGGGGATTTTTACAGTGTGATGGTACCTGCATTCCTAGCAGGGCTTCAGAAACAACGTGCTAGGATTGACACAGAATGGCAGAAGATTCGCGGCGATACTAAGACACATACCTTGGATAACCCCAAAAATATTTATCAGAAGGAGGCGAATTATCATGTCAAATCCAGGGCTTTCGAGCAAACTCTAGGCCTAGCACCACTGAATAGTATGCTTTCGCCCGGGTATAAACTACTTATGGACCGGACATTACATCAAGTATATGATGATGTGATTAGCGCGATGATTGACAGTGAAAACCCGGTAGTTGGTTACGTCCAAGAGAATTTGTATTCACAGGGGTTAGGGCAACTACTATACTATTTGGTTTTGTCCCGGCCTGAAATTTGCGCCTATATGGAACCGTTGGTTTCGGAATTGGAACAACAAGCTATGACAGGTATAAGTTGGCTGGACGCACAACCTGTTATAGAACAAAAGACTGAACCATGGTTCGAAGCACGTAAAAAAACTATTTCAGCCAGCGTTAGTGGTTATGCTGATGCTAGGGCATGTGGATGTGATATGAGTAAAGAAACCAATGAAATCAAAGAGAAAACAGGGCTTATACCTAAAAAAGCATTTAGTTGGTATCAAATGCCACTCAGACGCGGGCAACAATGTGAAGATATGTCCCGGGCTTTTCATGAGAGTATTCACCAAGTTCACGCTAAAGAATATGGACTTATCCTAGACCAACACATCCCCTATATCGCAGCTAGCCCAGATGGTGTGGTTATTCATGTTCCGGGTAGCGAAGACAGTGACTCCATGGTCGGGCAACATAATTATCTGCGCCGGCGTTTGATTGGCCGGATGATTGAAATTAAGAACCCGTATAGTGCAGTTATTAGTCATGCTTGCGAACCATATTACTACTGGCAAACACTACAACAAATGAAAGTATGTCAGTTACCGGCATGCGATTTTGTAAAAACCCGCTACCGTTTGCGTGGTGGATATATTGAAAACCGGCCACGTCAGGTTCTGCCTTGGGACGAATTCTGGTCGGACGAATTCGATTTGGCAGATTTCCAACAGAATTGTCAGTCTTGGGGAGAACTAACCAATTACCTGTCACCTGTAATCTATAATAATTTGAGGTGGCATACCCTAGCTGCTCTTCTAGAGGGAAACGCAGACGCCTCACAAATTAATTTAGATGAGATGCCCGAACTTTGCGCTAGGTTGTTCTCACAGAATTTCAATCTGGTAAGCCCATGTGTTGCCGAGAACCTTACTGGTAAAAATCCACGAGGTATGTTTGAATCCAGAGGGACTAAACCAGCATTAGCAAATACTTACCGGGCCATGCCTAAAGGGTTCCTTTGGTGTTGGAATAGGGTTGATAGCGAAACCGGTCAATTCACCGACGAATTCCGGGTTGAATTTACTTTACCTAATGTGGCGGTCAGCCCTAGTGGTGTTGCTGAATTACTACAAAAATGGGATACACAAATGCAAGCCGATGGATATAAGTTGTTTGAATGTTTTATGTGGAATTTGACTGAATACCAGAATATCGAGATTGAGTATAACCAAGGTCTATATGAAGGTTGGACTGCACCAGAAGGTAGTAATAGTATTTTATATCGACTCAAACAAAAATGGGCTGTAATTCAGGAACTTCGTGGAATCGATGATTTGACTGAACGATGGCGGGCATATGCAAAATATTATCCGTTTGACAAAGCCATTCCTGAATATGTGTTCGATAATCCGGTTGATGAACCGGCTGTTAATCAGGATGAATGGGATTTGGACTAGCCGTCGCATCCCACACCACCTCATTATTAGCCTTCTAATGTCGGGTTATTTGTTTTTGCCAAAAACTAAAAAACTAATATTTTTTTAAAGTTGCATATAAAAATTGATTTAAGTATATGGTTGGTAGTGTATAATTAATATTACCAATTGATTTACAATTTAATAACTGAAATCCAATCAGGAATGTCTTCGATGTTTAAGCGTCTTACTAAGGAATTAAAGCAGATCCAAGTTGAAAATAACGATGATCTATCTGCATTTCCGCAAGATGATAGCCTTAAGAAGTGGAATGTTTATATCCGTGGCCCTGAAGAAACACCTTATGCAGGTGGCGTGTATTCATGTGTCCTAGATGTCGGTAATGATTACCCGCTGAAGCCACCTACACTTACTTTTAAGACAAAGATTTTCCACCCCAATATTTCGGAAAGTGGTGGTGTTTGCATTGATATCCTTAAGAGTCAGTGGTCGCCGGTACTTGATATTCGCAAGATTATGATTAGTATTTGTAGTTTGCTCAGTGACCCTAATCCTAGCAGTCCTCTTAATGGCACTGCCGGCGACCTTTATCTCCGTAACCGACCCAGTTATGATAAGATTGCTTCCGATATGCGCGATGAATTTGCAATGAAGACGGTTGTTGACCGTGGGCTTCTTAAGTAATTCATGCGATAGGTTCTGCTTATTTTTATTTTTTATGTTTCTGTATAATAAAATATAAAATCACAAACCAATTACAACATAATTTACAATATAAACTAATAACATGAATTCTATGAGCGCATCATTTGCCAAACACCAAAAAACTATTTTCCTTTTGGTAGTAATTGTTATCGTACTAGGTGGGCTTTACCTTATTGCCACTATGAGTAATACCCGGGATACATTTGCTAACCAGGTTGCCGGCAAACAATTCAGTACTACTGAACCAACTAGTGGTGATCTAGGCGTTGATTTCGGCAAGAACGCAGTCTTTGTTTTCCATAAGATGGATGGTTGCGGGCATTGTGTTAAATTCGCGCCCGTGTGGGAAAAAGTAGCCAGCGCCGCAAATAATGGTGATTTAAAACGAGCAGATGGCAAACCTATTGTTATGGCTATCGTTGATACTGACCATCCACTCTCTGCAAATGTCAAAGGCTACCCTACTATTCGTAAATATAGTAGTAATAGTCCTAGCAGTGGTGTAGACTTTGAAGGCCGTACTGGAGATGCTACACAATCCGAGCAAAACCTCATTCAATTCGTTAGCAATGACTAGTGTTTGCCGCTAACAAGTAGTCGTTATAATACTTTTTATATTCTTCATATGTCCTGGAAATTATTATTTCACGTGTATGCATATCTACATCAAATTGTGCCTGATTAATTTCAGGATAATCTTTGGCATAAAGTTTACATAAGTATTTGGTGTACTTATCGCGGCTAGCATCTTGGTTGGCAAATATCTTTTGAATAGTCCACGATACAAAAGTAGTTAGACTTACTGATTTTAGTTCAGCTTGGCATGTAATAGGGTTGGTAGTTAAAGTTTTAATATCCATGCACCAAAAATGTTGTCGGTATTTCCCCCCGATTTTTACTGCCGGTTCTGGCGCTAGGACTTTACCTAGCTCTGGCGCTAGGACTTTACCTAGCTCTGGCGCTAGGACTTTACCTAGCTCTGGCGCTAGGACTTCAGATTGTTTTTTCATATCATTA
>Ga0214923_10002188_pt1 | contig 26426 bp, 22 predicted proteins | sample LL1510_MetaG_FD_177993 | JGI IMG/M metagenome (GOLD analysis project Ga0214923, IMG submission 177993) | Freshwater microbial communities from Lake Lanier, Atlanta, Georgia, United States - LL-1510 | ecosystem: Environmental > Aquatic > Freshwater > Lake | place: USA: Georgia | collected...
AATTTTTTTATTAATTATTTAACTGATTTATATAAATGTAATTTAGTTAATAAAAAATATTTAAAAATTTTTAAAAATTAACTATTATTAAGATAATATTTCTTTAAATTAAAAAATCTCCACCGCCAATTAGTTTTACATGCTAAGAAATATCAAAGTCATATTTGGAGTAAAATATTAAAATTAGAAAAAAGAAGTATCTTTCATAATAAAAATTATATTTTTTATAATCAAATTATTACAGATGGATTTAGTTGTTCATTATTATTTATTCTAAAAAAATATAAAAATAAAGTGTTTGGTGATAAAATACCTAAATATAAAGAAGTAATTGAATTTCCTAAATTAGAAGAATTATCTAAAGAAAAATGTGATGAATATCTAACTGATAAATATAAAATTATTAGTTGTGATCCGGGTGTAATTCGTCCAATTACGTTAATTGATGAAAATAATAATTTTTATAAATATTCAGCATGTAGAAGAAGAATAGAAACATATACTAAAAGAAGTCGTTACATAATAAATCAAGAAAAAATAAAACATAATATAATTCCAATTGAAACAGAACTATCTAACTTTAATTCAAGAACATTAAAAATGGACGAGTATAAAAAATTTATTATTAATAAAAATAAAATTAATACTAAACTAGGTAGTTTTTATCAAAATAAATTATTTAGAAAATTAGCATTTAGAAGATTTGTACGAACTAAACAATCAGAAATAAATTTATTAAATGAAATTGAAAATAAATATTTAACTAATGAAGATAAAGTAAATTGTAAAAAAATATTAATATTACATGGTGATTGGTCACGTTCAACAGTCATGAAAGGAACGTTACCAACTCCTCATATTGGAATAAAAAAGTTATTAGCATCAAGATTTGATATAATTGATGTTAATGAATTTAATACAAGTAAATTATATAATAAAACATTAAAAGAAATGGATAATGTAAAAATAAGAAAAAATAAACATGTAAAACATCTTCATGAAATACTAACTCCAAAAGAGAAAACTGAAAAGTGTATTTTTGTAAATAGAGATGTTAACGCATGTAAAAATATTTTAACAATAGGTAAAACATTTTTGTCAAATCAAACAAGACCTATAGAATTTAAACGTAAACCGAAAGTTAAAAAAGTAAAACAAATTATCGTTTAATCAATAGGTAGTGATTAAATGATGTCTGACAGGAATATACATATCTACCAATATTAATATGTATACGGTAAGCCTGTTATATAGAATTTTCAGCTCTTAAATGAGCAAAGCGGTGTGTGTTTTAAATATTGTGGTTTTGCATTTTTCGTAATATTTTTTTTACGCAAAACCGGCATTTAAAATACACACTGCTCTAAATAACTATATGTAAAACTTTTTTGCATTTTATAATTGTTTTATTTATTATTCATTTATTATTTGTAAACTAATCATTTTAAACCTACTTCATAATAAAATAATTCATTTAATTTATCTAGTTTTTTGTAATATTCTTTTTTTTGATTTTCTTTACTTTGTAGTTCTTCTATTACTGGTAATAGCGCATTTTTTAAATAATCGTGTGTATTAGAACTAAACATAAAATATAATGTTTGTAATCTTTCAAATAATATATATTCCATATATTCCATATTATCATTTATTCTTATAGCATCACCAATTGTATCATCATTGTGATACATATCATAACTATATGATCCTTTAGCAGGCTTCATATTAATAAGTTTTATATAATCATTAAATATTAGTATAAATGGTGAATGATCACTTGTAACATCTTCTAATATATCATAACAAGTAGATTGAGTTAATAATTCTATTATTTTATCTATAAAAGATTGTAACATTATAATATCAGTTTTACTACTACTAAAATGTATATCATGTGTTAATAAATATGTTAATATTGATATATTAGCATTATTTAAATTACATAAATCAATATTATTATTTACTAATAAATTAAAAATTTCATTTAGTTTTTGTTCATTTTCTTGTTTAGGTAAACCATTTATGATATTTATTATATTATATATTGGTGTATTACCATTATCATCACGAATATTAATATTATTAATATTATATGTATTTTGTTCATTTGTATTAGGACTTAGTATACTATTAACATATAAATATGGATCACTATCATAATAATATTTTTCATCAGCATATTCACCAATATCATATTCACCTATATCATATTCACCTATATCATATTCACCAGTATCATCTTCATAATATTCACCTTCTTCATCTATTGATTCTTCATAACTATCTCTGGAACTTCCTAACTGTTTTTTTAAATTTAAATACTTATTTTTGTATTTAATATATTTATTTTTAAACATTATATATATATATATATAAAATAATATTAATAATTAAACATCATCAGCATAAATATTTTTTTCAGTTCTTATACGTGGTAATACATTAACTGCCATTAGTTCTTGAAATAATAATTTTGCAGCATTTGGGATTACTACAGCTGATATTCTTGTAGTATTCTGACATGATTTACATATATAATAATCTTTATCAATAACTTTTGATGCAAATAAACCACACATATCACATACATACACTTTAGTAATATCTGAACATTCCATCATTTTTTCTTTTAAAAATTGACTCATACCATGTGCTACCATTGCATCTTTTTCCATTTCTCCTATTTTTAATCCACCATCTCGAGATCTTCCTTCTAATGGTTGTCTTGTTAATGCTTGACGAGGTCCACGTGCACGACCATGAACTTTATCTTGAACTAAATGTTTTAATCTAATTTGATATGTTGGACCTATAAAAATTTCAGCATCTATTAATTCACCAGTCATACCACAGTACATTTTTTCAGTTCCATATGGTGAATATCCTAATTTTTTTAATATTTTTGGTAATTCTCTAACATCATAATCATTAAATGGCGTTCCATCTACAAAATGTCCAGTTATGGCAGCTTCTTTTGATGCCATACACTCAACTAATTGTCCTACTGTCATACGTGATGGAATACTATGAGGATTCATTATAATATCTGGTATAATTCCATCTTCTGTAAATGGCATATCTTTTTGTGGTAATACTATACCAACTGTGCCTTTTTGTCCATGACGATTAGAATTTCCAATTATTATAGGTGGTGATAAGAAATCTTCTCTCATATAATATACATGTGATTCTGGAACTTCAATACAGTATACTTTTCCTGTGTATTTATAATATTTTTCTTCATTTAATTTTATATTAATTAATGGTTCATTATTAGTTTTATTAATATAAACTTTATAATATGTATTATTTATTATTTTAATTTGTGCTGACCATCCACAATGTACAGCTAATCTAGAAATACTATTTACTAAACTGATACTATTATATTTTTTTTGTTTTAATGCTTTTAATAATATTCTTGATTGTGATTGTGATAAATTCCATATAAAATATGGTAATGATTTATTTTTAATTTCTTTATTTACAAAATCTACAAAGTCATTATTATTAATACATAACTTTTGAAAATTTAAATATTTATATTCAATACCTAATTTATTTAAAAAATTTACACAATATTTTATATTTGATGTTGTATATGAAATATATATTTTATTGTTAATAATTTTACCTGTAGAAATATATAATCCAATAAATTTTAATACTTGATTCATTTTATATTGTATATCATTAATATTAATAAATTCAATATCTGGTTTTGCATTATTAATATTATTTTTCATTTTATATATATGACTATATACATTTGATGCTTCTATTAATTCATAATTAATAGAATTTCTATTTTTAACATATAGTTTATGATTTGGTGTACAATCAATATGAACATTTTTATTTTTATAATAATACATATCTCCATCATGATCATATTCATATTTTTCAGTTGGATTAATATATATTAAATTATTATTAGTATCAATGGTTGCTACTTTATGATCTATAATATTAATTTTTTCTAAAGATATCCAGCCTTTATCTGTTAACACTTGTGTTGATCCTTTTTGACAGAATTTATCACCAATTATTGGTACACGTTCCATACGAATTCTAACATTATACATCTCATATCCATCTGCATTATAAATTCCTGTATGTACACGATCTACAACACCAGTTACATTAGATTTAAATGATTCTGAACTATCTTTATAAACTTTATTATTATCACCGGTTGGTTGAATTGGTGATATTTTTCCAATAATAATATCATTACTATTAATTTCAGTTTCTTCTGGTATAAATCCTTTTTCATTTAATTTACTATAATTACCTTGTTTAATTCCAGTTACTTTATTAGGATCCGGTTTAGTAAATATATCATCTTGTGATGTTGATGGATTTTTTTGTATTTCAGAATGATATTTTTTAAGACTATCAGCTCTAAATATTCCTCTATCAACAGCTGCTTGACTTACTACTAAAGAATCTTCTTGATTATATCCTGTATAACTCATAATTGCTACAATTGCATTTTCACCAAATGGTAAATCTAATATATTATTATATTCCATTGCTTTTGTTGTTACTAATGGAATTTGTGGATGATATAAAACTTGTGAAATATCCATACGATCTTTATAACTTGTTAAATATATTCCTATACTTTGTTTTGCTTGTGAGAAAAATACAATATTACGTGTAGAATAATCATGATGTACAAATGGTACATTTGCTGCTGTAGAACCTAACATTACCCATCCATGAAAATCACTATGAGTATAATTTACATATGTATAATCACCATATCTATTTATTTTGGTAGTTTCTGTATATTCAATTTTATTATTTTTTTTAATATTCATTTCATCTAGTTTTGATGCATTTACAGCAATCATTAAATAATTACATGATTCTATATCTTCATATTCAATTAAATTATTATATTTTGTAATTATTGTATTCCAACTTTTTTTAATATTTGTATTTTTCATTTCTATATTAATATCTTCAATAAGTTGTGCTGTTAAATTTAATTTATTATTTTCTACAATTAATAATGGTCTAATTAATCGTCCACTATCAAAATATATTTTAATTTCTTTTTTCTTACGATCAAAATAAATTGATACAAATTTATCTATTATATTAGAGCGCCTTTTTTCTTTTAACATATTATACAAGTCATTACTATATTTAATTTTAATTACACTATTCCAATTACCATTTAAAAATATTTTAATATAATTATTCATTGTTAATGGATCTATAACAGATGGATGACTTATATTTTCATTTGTTTCTAATAAAGTATTTATTATTTTCTCTTGTGAATTATTTTGTGTTGTTATAGTTGACATCATTGCTAAACTTTTAACAATACCAATTTTTGCACCTTCTGGTGTTTCAACTGGACATAACATTTGATATTGATTATTATTAATATGACGAATAGAAATTACATTTGCATTTGTATCTGTTGATGGTGATAATACTCTTCGTAAATATGATGTTGATTGAATCCATGATAGTCTTTGTAATGGTTGTGCTACTCCATTTTTAGTTCGCATCATTCCCCATACACCTGTCGCAAGTGCAGTTTTAATACCTTGTTCTATAGTTGTTGGTTTAATTTGAACAATAACATTTATAGGATTTAAATCATTTGTATTTTTTTTTCTAAATAATTTACCTATTTCACTTAACATTTTTTTCCAATATTGTTTAAATAATTGACCTAATAAAACACCTGGTGTTTCAATACGTTTATTATGTAATGCATCTCTGTCATCTGGATCACATCTGTTTAACATTGTTTGTAATAATTTATTTATCATTAAACCTAAAAAACATATTTTTTTTGGTATATCTTCACCTAAATGATGTAAAAAATCTTGTCTTAACATTTTTTCTAAAGCCATTATTTTTTGTTTTTTTGCAATTTCTTCATTTGTTTGAGATATACGACGATTTTTAATAACTTTAGTGATTAAATAATTAATTGCTTCTTCTTTAGTTTTTATTGGATTACCTGTTTCATCTTCACAATAATTAATTGAAGGCCTTAATAAATTTAACATTTCTGTATCTTTTAAATCATATGTAATAGTACTAATAATATCTTTATCTGATTCCAATCCTAAGGCACGCATAATAATAAATATAGGAATATCTAAAACTTGTGATGTATTTATTGATATTACTCCATCTTTTCTATTTTTAATTGTAATAATTTGTAAATTATCTGACCAATCATTTTTTCTTGAATTTATTTGTGCAGTATATATTATTCCATTCTCAAATGTTGAATCTTTTTTTGTAAAAACTAAAATTTTATTATCAACCATTTTTTCAATTGACATTATAACTTTTTCTTGACCATTTACAATAAAATATCCTCCTGGATCATATTTACATTCACCATGAATATCTTTTTTTATATTTGTTGAACAATATTTTGATTTTACCATTATCGGAATATTTCCAATTGATATATCATTTTCTTCATATACTGTTTTATTATTTTTTTCACCAGTTAAAATATTAGTAGTTTCTACAATTTGTTTAATATCAACAATAACAGAACCAAAATAATTTAAATGATTTTTACGAGATTCATTGGGAAATTTAATTTCATTATCATTATCATATGTAGATGGTTTAATTCTAATATTATCACATTTAAAACCATGAACATTAATAATATGATTATCAATATTCTCATAAAAATTATTATTATCTTGTTTTAAACAATATTTTATATTTTCTTCAATAAATTGATTATACGAACTGAATAAATGTTCGTATAATATAGAGTTTTGTTTAAAATATAAATGTATTAATTTATCAATATGTTCTTGATTATTATTTAATGCCATGTATTATAATAGTTTATCTTTTTATATATAATAAATCAATTTTTTATATTATTATTATCTATTTGTTACTAATGGACATTCAAAGTCAAATAATATATAAATCTAAATATTTAAAATACAAAAATAAATATTTAAATTTAAAAGAAAAATATTATGGTATAGGTGGTGAACGAAATAAAAAAAAATCTAATTTTCCATTAAATATTGCAAAAAAAGTGGCACAATTCAATCCTACTACTCGCACTGCATTATATGCTGCACAAAAAGTACAAGAATATGCAAAAAAACATCCAGAATTACAACATAGACTTCATAATGTAGCAAAATCATCATTACATGCAATGCAAAAAACTGCATCAAATATTGCATCAAATGCATCAACATCCGCAATTGGTACACATGATGCAAATACACAACAACCCGCTACAAGTATAGTAGTTAATTTAGGCATGTTACAACCACCATCATATTTTCAAAATTATAATGCCCAACAACAAATGCAACAACAAATGCAACCACAAATGCAACCACAAATGCAACCACAAATGCAACCACCAATGCAACAACAAATGCAACAACAAATGCAACCACCAATGCAACAACAAATGCAACAACAAATGCAACCACAAATGCAACCACCAATGCAACAACAAATGCAACCACCAATGCAACAACAAATGCAACAACAAATGCAACCACCAATGCAACAACAAATGCAACCACCAATGCAACCACAACAACAAATGCAACCACAAATGCAACAACAACCACAAATACAACAAATGCAACAACAACCACAAATACAACAAATGCAACAACAATTAAGGAATCAACTAAAACATCAACAAATGCAACAACAAATGCAACCACAAATGCAACCACAACAACAAATACAACAAGACAAAATAAAAACACAATACTTACAACAATTAAGGAATCAACTAAAACAACCAATAAATCAACTAAAACAACCAATAAATCAACTAAAACAACAATTAAGGAATCAACTAAAACAACAACCAATTAATCAACTAAAACAACAACCAATAAATCAACTAAAACAACCAATAAATCAACTAAAACAACAATTAAGGAATCAACTAAAACAACCAATAAATCAACTAAAACAACAAATGAATCGACAAAAACAACCAATAAATCAACTAATGAATCAACAAAAACAACCAATTAAACAACAAAAACAACCAATAAATCAACAAAAAAAACAACAACAAAATAACCAACTAAAACAGCAACAAAATAACCAACTAAAACAGCAACAAAATAACCAATCAAAACAACAAAAAAAAGGTCGACCAATAAAACCTGCTAAATTTATGTCACGTATAAACTTACCACAAAGAAATGTTCCATAACAAGTACAATTAAATAAAAATAAAGTAACCTAAAACCACGAATAATGATTCAAATATAATTAATTTAATAAGTTATAAATTTTTTTATATTTAGATATTTCATTATAATTAATTATTATATCTGTAATTTTTCCTAATTTAAATATTTTAAATTCAATATTATCAACATTATTATATTTTTCATTATATAAAAAAATAAATAATGGTACTGCTAAACTATAATTGGCTAATTTTTCTAATATATCAATTTCATGATCATATATATTTATTTTAGCTGATAAAATAATTGGACTAATTATTATATTAGAATTATTATAATCTTCGTAAAAATATATATTATCTAATTTATATAAATAATTTATTTTATTAATATATAATATTTCTTGATAGTTAATTTTAAATATTAAACTAGATAAAAACATAAGTGTACTATTATCAATAATTTCATTATCTTTATAAATTAAAATTAATTTAATTCCAAATATTTTAACAAATTTATTTCGTGTTTTAATTAATGTATTTAACATAATAATATATATATTATTATTATTTTTAAATAAAAATAATAATATATAAAGATATTTCATTAATGTTAATTAATGGATCATAATTTAATACTTCCTAATAAATGGCATATTTGGTATCATCATGAAAAAGATAACTGGGAATTATCTGGATATAAAAATATATATGAAATAAATACAGTAGGTGATTTTTGGAGATTATATAATAATTGGAATAAATTAAAAGGTGTAAATGCAAAACATTATTTTTTAATGAAAAATAATATTACTCCTTTATGGGAAGATCCAGATAATATTAACGGTGGTTGTTGGTCATTTAAAGTATCTGATACTGATGCAGAAATTTTATGGACTGAATTATCATGTTATATAGTATGTAATCAATTAATAGAAGATTCTAATGATATTATTGGATTATCAATATGTTTAAAAAAAAATAATTTTAGTGTTATAAAAGTTTGGAATAAAAATAGTAAAAATAATAGTTTATCATTAATAAATAAAAAAATTATTAAAAAATGGGGGACTGATATTATTTATATTGCACATATGCCTAATCAATGATTTATTTTTAATATTTATCATTATTTTTACATTGACTTAAAACTAATTTTAAACATCCTAAACCAGATATTGAATATTTTATTATTAAAGGATAATCATTTTTAAGATAAACTGTAACTGTATTACATAAGTTTGTACATTTAGTAAATATAATTAAAAATTTTAATTCAAATAATCCTTGAACTATATCATCTAAACAATTAATATTTTTATCTATTGTTAATCCTCCATTTGTTTCTCCAACTTCAAATTCAACTAATCCTAATTCACCAGTACCAGAAAATATAACTTTATTATGTGTACAAATAATACCAATTTTATCAGTTGTGGAAAACATATCTTTACAATATTTATGAAAATCTTGAGATGGTAAAGTAAAACTATAAGGAAAATCAATTGGTTCAACTTCATATTTTTCTTCTTCTAAATCCATTAAATTTAATTTAAATATTTTTTTTTCTTTACGTTCATTACTTTCTAATATTATTACTAATTTATTAATATCATCACTATCTACTTGCCATGACATAATATCAAAATGTGTCATACACTTTAAACATTTTAATAAATTATTTAAATTAATTCCAACTGTTAATTTAGATTTATGATAATTATAATAAAAAGAATCAAATTTAGATGCATCTAGTCTAGTATACACCAATATTGTACCAGTTTTATTAATTTCTTTTATAACTAATCCACCAGTATTTATTATTTCTTTATCTTCATTATTATCTATATTATCTGGTATTGGATAAAAAATAAAATTAATATCTGTTAAAAGTGAATTTAAAGTATCACATAATATTTTAATAGCTATTGTTTGTGTAGTTTTTAGTTCTAAAATTAATACCATATTATATAAAATATTAATTTATTTTCTTTAAATTAATATAATATATAAATAATATTTAATACATAATAATTAATACATAATAAATAATATATAATAATTAATATATATATGTATATTGATAATATTGATTAATTTATAATAATAATATTTTATACTTTAAAAAAAAATATAAAATATTAAGTTATTTTTAATAAATAAAAAAAAAATCTAAATTATATATATAAATGGTTAATAATTATACCTTAGTAAATCCAAACATTATAGGTAATTTTAAAAATAATATTAAAGCAAAGAATTCTATTGAAGCAGCACAATTATTTTATAAAAACTTATCAGAACATTTTAATAATTCTGTACCACAATTTCATTTCAGTATTCAAAAAGGTCACTCAGCAAAAGGTAAATATTATCATTTTCAAGTAAAAGAAACTAAAAATAATGATGAAGTTAATTTTTCAATTCAACCTTTCCAAGTTAAACATACAAATATGGAAAATTTTACAAATAAATTACAAACTTTTAAAAATAAAATAAAACAAACTGGAGGTAAAAAAAAACATCATAAGAAACATCATAGTAAAGATAAAACAGAATCAGATTCAGAATCAATATCAAGTACTGATTCTGATTTTGATTTTAAATCAGATAATATATATAATACACTAAGAACATATACACCAGTAGTAAATCAACCTTTTTATTATTGGTGGTATGATCCATATGTTTATAATTTAAATTCATTATGGATTCCTACATTTTACTCTTATATAACACCATATATTCAAATTGCAGTTTAAATTATAAATTAAACTAATTATATTTATAAATAATAATTTATAAATATAATTAATAATGATAACACTAGTAATTGCACGTTATAATGAAAATCTTAAATGGTTATTAAATAAAAAATTTTCTAAATATGATATTATTGTTTATAATAAAGGTATAAATAATAATTATATTCATTTATCGAATATGACTAGTATAAATATTAAAAATGTTGGTCGATGTGATCATACATACTTGTATCATATTATTAATAATTATCATAATTTAGCAGATATAACAATTTTTTTACCTGGATCATGTGATATGTATTATAAAATGTATAAAACACATCATCTATTTAATGCAATTAATAAACATAATAAAGCTATTTTTTTATATGATGATAAATTAAATAATGTTGCATCAGATTTATATGATTTTAAAATGACTATATATAGAGCAGCATATAATAAAAATAGCTTGATAAATCCAGAATCTATTTTAGATTTAGCAGCAATTCGGCCTTTTGGTGATTGGTACAAATTTAAATTTAATAATATTATAATACAACATATTAGTTATTATGGTATATTTTCAATTGCTAAAAATGATATAACTCAAAAACAACTTAGCTATTATATAAAATTAATTAGAGATTTAAATTTTAGTTCAAATCCTGAAGCTGGACATTATATTGAAAGAAGTTGGGAGGCTATATTTTACCCAATGACTGAGACATTAATTTTACCTTATACTAATATAAATTTGTATTATAAATTAATTAGTTATACTATATTAATTATTTGTATTTTATTAGTTATACTTTTTATAATAATTAAAAAAATAAAAAAATTTTAGATCTTTTTATTTTGTATTTATTAGTTATACTTTTTATAAATATATCTTAAAAGGTATGTTTATAAGTTGTTTATTTATATTATTTTTACTATAAGATAATAAAAATGTATAAATATCAAAAATATAGTAGTGATAGAGTTTTTATATTTTTAAATCAATATTTGGTACTTAACAAAAATGAATAAGTATTATAATATAATTTCTTATTCATTTTATTGATTTTATTAATTTTATTTTTTTTATATAATCTATTATAATGAATTTTATAAAAAATTTTAATAAATTACGTATCCTAAAGGACATAGTCGCCGTGAACACATCTGATCATTAGATATTAAAAATTATATTAATATAATAAGTAATCAAAAAAAATTTAGAAATAGAAAAACTAGTTTATTTGATGGAATAATATTTAAATTATTATATACAATGGAAAAATCAACACAAGATTATGTTACATGTAAATTAAATTTATATAATAATAATAATGCATCATGTAAAGCATATATTAAACGTATATATAATATGGATGTTTCTATATTTGATCAGCCGCATACGCGGCGACTGTGTCCAAAGGACACGCAAAATATATACATATTTAAATAAACAAATATTATATTATTTTGATAGTAATAATAATAATAATGATTATGTTATTTTAGCTGTTGATGGTACATATATTCAATTAAAAGAAAAATTACCTGATGATTGTAAAAGAAATAATAATACTTCATCTGTTACATGTTTAGTAACTGGAATCTTTAATATAACCTATAATAATTCAGAAATACTTAAATTTGAAAATAATGACACTAGTGAACGTAAATCATTTATTAATATTTTTAATAATATTAAAAATACATACATGTCCTAAAGGACATAGACGCCATGTACACGGGTGATAATAATGACATATATATATTTGATAGAGGATATTTAGATTTTAGTTTATTAGAAACATTACATAAAAACAATAAATATTTTATTTGTCGTATACAAAAAAATACAAAACAATTAGATAAAACCCATACAGATTATATTATTAAAAATAATTATTTTGATCGTTTAAGAATTATTGTGTATATAATTAATAATAAATATTATTATTTATGTACAAATTTAAAAGAAAATATTGATAGTAACACAATAAAAAATATATATTATAAACGCTGGTCAGTTGAAGAATATTTTAAAATGCTTAAAAAAACAACAAATATTAATAATATTAATGAAACAAAAATAAATAATATTAAAAAAAATTTTTTTTGTTATAGCATAATGAATAAATTATTGTATTTAATTAATAATCACTATAATAACTTGATATATAATAAAAATAATACAACAGTAAAGAAATTAAATTTATCAAATTTAGTAAAATGTTTATATGATAATACTTTTTATGTAAAATTTTTTATGGGAACATTTACAATGAATGAACTGGAAACATTATTTAAAACTATTATTGTATATACATATTCAAAAATTAATAGATCTTTTATAAGAATTTGTAAAAGAAGTGTATTTCTATCATATTTTAAATCATATTCTATTAATAATAAAAGAAGCTGTAAATAATAAAAAGCATCAAATAAAGTATTTATTTAATAATATTTTAATAATTACTTTATTTGATGCAAATAAATGAATTTTGTCACCTTATATTATTTATATCATGTTCCCTGCGGGAGCTCTCGCAATTTTTTTTTAATAAAATACATAATTTAGTATTCTTATGCATTTTATTTTTTAATAATATTTTTATAAGATTTTTATAAATGGTGGTGGAGATTTTTTAATTTAAAGAAATATTATCTTAATAATAGTTAATTTTTAAAAATTTTTAAATATTTTTTATTAACTAAATTACATTTATATAGATCAGTTAAATAATTAATAAAAAAATTTTGCCATATACTATTTAATATAAAATTCTTTTTAAATATTTTTCAAATAAAAAAAAAATAAGATAGTGTAACTATGTAGACGTTCATTATTATTATTTGAAAAATATTTAATTTATACATATACATCCTAAATAAACAAAACCCATAAATGTTGTTATTAATTTATCACGTCTAACCATAATACGATTGAAATTTTTAAGGCGTCCAAACCATCTTTCAATTGTAGATCTTTTTTTAAGTTTTATTTTTTCTTGTTCTGTATTACGTGTTTTTTGATTAGTTCTTTTAGGTGTTATTAAATTAATATTTATATCAGTTATTTTAGATGGATTTATAATAAATCCTTTATCACCTATTATATTAGTTTTTTTTGATATTTTTATATTTAATTTATTTATTGATTGTAGTAAACTATTTGTATCATGTGGTAATGTTTTAATAGTATTTTTATTTATTATTTTGTTATTAGTTTTATTATCAAATATTACTACTGGTTTATTATTATCATTAATAACTGTTGTTAATGATGTATATTTTTTTTTTCGTGATTCACCATTACCATATCCTACATTTTCACATCCATATTTATTTACAATTAGAGTATTATCAATAAATAAATCTTCAGTAATTTCATTATTTTTAGTAATTCTTAAATATGCATAATAATAAACATTATATGTTGCCCATAATTGATGTTTTTTTTTGTATAGTTTTATAATGATATTTACTACTAGAATTAATTAATTTAGAATATTGTAATGATTTCCAACTAACATTAATATTTAATAATGAGAGTATGTTAATTAAATAATATTCATTATCATATTTGCTATTATACAAATTAGGACATAATAAATTAGCATAAAATAAAATAATATTAAATTTTTCTTCTGTTATTAGATTATCTAATAATTGTTCGATCATAATAAAAAATTAATAATTATCTTTAAATATAAGTTATATAAAAATATTTAAAGATATAAAAAACTCCACCACCATTATATATTTAATTTCTTTTTTATATTGTTTAGCAAATTCGCAAGCGTAATAAATTCCATGAGAATGACCAATTATAATATATGGTGGTTTATATATTTTTTTATCAATTGTATTATATAAATTTGTAATATATTTATCTAATGACAAATCATTATAATCAATATTATCAATAGGTTTATACATTGATTTTATTATTTTATTCTCACTATAATAATAAATATTAGTATATGGAATTTCTGGAATAAAAATGGTATCAATTTTTTTTAATAGTTTAATAAAATCATTTTTATTGTATAATTTACCATCGTAAATATAATATAATCCTTTCACTGAAGATCCTAATCCATGAAATAGTATAATTGTCATTATATTGTTTTAGATTTTTATATAGATATGTTTATAAGTTGTTTATTTATATTATTTTTCAATAAGAATACTATAAATTATTTATATTATAAAATTATTTAAATTTATATATTTTTTATCCCTAATGACTGAGAAATTATTTATATATTAAACGCATCTAGAATATAAATTAAATAAACTAAATAAACTAAATTATTTAATAAAATTTAGTAACTGTGTCATGGATAAGCAGTAATAATAATATTTATACAAGCTAAATAAATAAAATTAATATAGTGAGATATATATTTGTCATATCTAATTGATACTCTTTTATACTGTTTTAAATGTGCATTTGTATGCTCTATTTTAATTCTTTTTTTTAATATTTTTTTTTCTTCTAGAGATAATTTTATTGATTCTAATTTAATTTTATTTTTAATATTTCTTTTATTTTTAGCAGCTAATAATTTTCCAAATTTAATAGTATTTAATTTGTCTCTTATCAGCCGCATACGCGGCGACTGTGTCCTAAAAGGACACGTTTTATTACTGTCATAACCAGCATCACCTAATAATATATTATTGTTATTTAATAGATAGCTATTAGTATTTTGTAAGTCATCTAATTGATTATATAATATTTTACTATCATTAACATTACCAGCAGAACAATTAATATTAAGTGGTATTCCATTGATATCACTAATTATAGAAATTTTACATGATTTATGTTTTGGATATTGTGGATTATATCCAATATCATTAATTCCTAATTTATTAGGAATCAAAGTTGTATCAGTAATAAAAATATTATTATTAATATTTTTTTTATTGTAATCATTTACAATATTATCAAATATAATTTTAATTACATTATTTTGAATAAGTTTACAATAAAATTTATATATTGTTTGCCAGTAAATTTTTTTATATTTACCGATATTTCTAAAACTAATACCATCTTTTAAAATATCAATAATACACTTAATTAATGTTTTATTTGAATATTTACGATTTTTTGTTTTATAATTAAATATTTTATTTAAATTAATATTTTTATTTATTAAATTATTTATTTTATAAACTATATTTTTTTGATATTTATACATTTATATTATCTTATAGAAAAAATAATATCTATAAGCAACTTATAAACATACCTTAACTGAAATAAATTGATTACCATTAAATATATATGCTAAATCATCTTTCATATTAGTTATAAAAAAATTGTTATATTCTGGTAATTTTTCATTAAAATGAATTTGTTTTATTGATTCTTCTAATGATAAAAATTGTTTATTTAATATTTGTTTAATTTGATTATTATTTAATATTTTTTGATATTCTAAATCACCAAATTTAACGAACGTATTATTAATAATATTTCCATTATTAATATTATTTGTATTATTTAATTGATTATTTATTTTTTGTAATGTTTTATGATGCATTTTACCTTTTTCTTTTATAATTAATGAAAATTGTTTTTTAATTTCATTAATTGTATTTTCTAATTTTTTATTTTTTTCTTCTAATTGATCAATTTTATTTATAGTATTATTATTAATCATTTTACATGTTTTTTTATGATGGGATTTTGTAGATCTTAAATTAAATATTTTATTACATATTTCACATGTTAATGATTTATTAATATTTACAACAGTTTCAATATATGTATCACTATTTTCAATATATGTATCACTATTTTCAATATATGTATCACTATTTTCAATATATGTATCACTATTTTCATTTGTAATATTTTTTATATTATGAAATTTTTTGTCATGATTCCACCAGCTTTTATAGCTTGAATATTGTTTATTACATATTTTACATGTATAATCTATTTTTTTATACATTTTATTATACATATGTTTATATTATAAATTATATTCTTATATGATTTAATAAAATTCAACATTTATTCAACATTTATTCAACATTTATTCAACAAATTCAACATTTATAATAATTATCATTTAATAAATTATTAAAAATATAGTAATATTCCATCATAAAATAATATTAATTATTACATTATTATAATACTATCTACTTTATAACCATTAATTATACATTTATTAATATTACAAATTGTTTATCTTATTTATTTTATAAAAGTGTATAAATGTATAGTTAGTGCGAGAGAGAGAGCGGGATATTAAAGGTCCTTATACAATTTATAAAACAATATAAATTTTTATTATTTTAAATAAAATTCAACAATTAAAGATAATTATTAAATATTATTTTATGCTAATTTATTATGTCTTAATTTGTACAATAGCAAATATGAACATTTTATTGATTTCATTTAATGTTTTACTAATAAAAATAATTCAAACTTTTTAGTAAACTAATATAAAAAATATTAAATTAAATCATCGATTTGATAATCCATTATTTTTATAAATATTTCACTAATTATTTTACAAATTATTTTATTAATTATTTTACAAATTATTTTATTAATTAATTTCATTATTATTTTATTGATTTCAATTACTATTTTAATTTTTTTTTTTACAAATCAATTTATATTAAATTTATCAATTTACACCGACCAAAAAGAAAAATGAGACAAAATTTTTATAAAAAAATAAAAATTTTGTTATTCTCCTTTTTACACCTTTTCTCATTTAAAACGCCCATTTTATATAAATACTAATTAAATTACGAATATAAAATAATATTTTGTAATTACAAAATATTTTATATATATATATATAATGGAAAATCTTTCATTTTATAAAGTTGTAATGGGAAAATTTGAACATGATAAATATCGTAAAATTATAGATGAAATAAGAAATTTTATATTAAGTAACTATGTTGATAAATTGAAAGAAAGATCATCATTACATGAATATATTGTTAATACTGACCCAAAATTACAAAATTTAGTAAATGAAATTAGACATTCTAAACAAATAAAAGATGATATATGTTCTCAATATAAAAATTGTGATATAACAACATTAGATAATACAGATGAATTATATATTTCACATTATAACATTGATGGAGGTGGTGATCAAGGATTATATAATAAACATTATGATGGTGTTTTAAGAATCATTAAAAATGCAACTGTAGTTCGTGCTTTAATTTATATAAATTCAAATGATGATTTTGTAGTTCATTTTTTAGACTCTAATATCTCACATCATTTTCAAAATTATGAATATGGGATTTTAGACTTTAATAGAGAATATCATTTTGTAGAAGGAGATTATAATAAAAAAATGAATTATAAAGATAGTCGTATATTATTGAAATTGAATTATTTAGTATGTCCAAAATGTTCAAAAACTTACACTGAATTTATTATTTTCATAAATTATATAGTATTTTTAATTGTAAAAACTTGTATGGAATATGCAAAATCTCCACAAACTCCATTTCAATATTTTATTGGTTTTTTTTGTAATTTATTTAGAGTTGTAAATAATGTTAGTGTGTATTTAACAATTTTTTTAGTTGTATTTTTATTATTTGTTGTGAGTATATTATTTTATTATATTATTAAATATATTTTTTATCTTAAAAATAATTATAAAAAAATAATTAAAACATTTAAAAAATAATTAAAACAATTAAAAAATATTAGCACTAATTAAATTATTAATATTCAAACTTTTTTCATAAAAATATTTATCATCTTTGAATACTGTAGAATGAGGTACATTACCTTCTAAAAAAAAATATTTGTTATCTTCTATCATAACATCCCATCCTACAGAAATAATATGATTAGGTAAATCTTTATGTAGATTTAACGCATCAAATATAATATTATCAATTATATTTTTAGAAAATATGTTACTAAGTTTATAAATATTATCATCATTATACATATTTCGTATATTATCATTATCAATATTAACTTCATTACATTTACCACCATTATGATTATTTGATACAATTTTATTTTTATCATTTAAACATAAATACATATTTAATAACTGATATTCATTATATTTTTTATTGAATAATGTATTAATTCTGAAATGTCCTTTTATTTTTGTTTGAATAATTTTTTCTTGAATTATATAATTGTTATTATCTATATTTGAAATTGTTAAATCATTAAAATCCATTATATTTTTACCAAGACCACCTACAACTGGTTTTATTATATATGTTTTATTGTAATTTATCGGAGAATTTAATATAATTTTTTTATTTTTTATATTACCAATAATAAATGGTGTATTGACATTATTTTTTATAAATAAATCATTCCAAAAAAATTTATTTTGCATTTTTATAAATAAATAAATATCAGTTTTTGCGGCATAAATGCCACTTAATAACGAACAATCAAAATTCGGTAATAGTAATGGATTTACACATATTTCATAATATTGTTTATATGCCGGATAATTATATTTATAACTTGTAAATAATACATAAAAAAAGTTGATAATAGGTAATAATAATATAAAAATTGTTATTAATATTCTAATCAAATATGTAACTATGTATGAATAGTTTTTATCATATTCCATTTCATAACCTATTTTTAAAAAAACAAATAAATCATCATTAAATAATAGTAACAAAATTAAATATAAAATTTTTTTATTTATTATTAAAAATAATAACAATAAATATAAATAAAATATAATCATAAATATATATTATTATTATATATATATTTATTATTATATTTTATTTATTATTTTTACTATTTTTAATAATAATGGGCAATAATGGGCGTTTTAAATGAGAAAAGGTGTAATAGTGTAAAAGCACCCTAAAGGGCATTAGACTATTTCACAATTACATTTCTGTAATGGTTAGTCTATTTTATTGGAACTTGTATTCTCTTCTATACTTTTCAGGTCTTTCTCCTGTTTCCATATAAGATTTGAATACTTTTTGGATATTCTTACATCCGTTCTTATCACGATTGATACACCCATCTAACAAATTACCTGAAACATAGTTATAAAATATACAAATCATAAATATATTTTGTCTCATTTTTCTTTTTGGTCGGTGTAATATAAATCATCAAATCATAATTAATTATTATTTATGATTAAACTAAAATGGTACGCTTATGAATTAAAAAAAAGTATGCATATGAATTAAAAATTATAGTAAGGTATGTTTATAAGTTGCTTATAGATATTATTTTTTCTATAAGATAATATAAATGTATAAATATCAAAAAAATATAGTTTATAAAATAAATAATTTAATAAAAGGTATGTTTATAAGTTGTTTATTTATATTATTTTTTCTACAAGAATAATATAAATGTATAAATATCAAAAAAATATAGTTTAGGTATGTTTATAAGTTGGTTATTTATATTATTTTTTCTACAAGAATAATATAAATGTATAAATATTAAAAAATATAGTTTATAAAATAAATAATTTAATAAATAAAAATAATATAAATAAACAACTTATAAACATATCTATTAACTAAATTACATTTATTATACAAAATTTACTAAAATTTGATTAAGATAATCAATATCTATAATTTCATCATTAATACCAATTAGATTAATTAATTTCTGTGGTGAAAATTTGGATTCTATCTTTTTTTGTTGACTTCTCATAAACCATTTGTGAAACATTATTTTATATTGTAATAAAAAATATCTCCATTTAAAATTATTTAATATTCGTATTTTATTTGGTATATTGCTAAAATATGTATATAATGTTGAATTTGTATCTACTATATTATATGGTATTATATTAAATACTGGATTATTATAATATCTAATACGTAGTGTTGTAGGTGGTAGTATTGGTAGTGTATATATATTATTATTATTACAATTTATATCTATTATTTTATTATTTAATTGTGTTATATTTTTTAAATTGTTATTTTCACACCAAATTGTTTCTAAATTTTCATTTATTTCTGGTAAATATTCTAAATTATTATGTCCACAACATAATAATTTTAAATTATAATTTAATTCTGGTAGTTCTAATAATCTGTTGTTATGACAATATAAACGGTGTAAATTATTATTTAATTCTGGTAAATATTCTAATTTATTATAACTACAATCTAATAAAGATAAATTATTATTTAACATTGGTAAAAATTCTAAATTATTATATTTACATGAAAGTTTTATCAAATTAATATTATCTAAATCTGGTAATGATGTCAACATATTCATACTACAACTTAATTCTAATAAATTTTTATTTAATTTAGGTAATAATACTAATTTATTAAATTCACATTTTATTTTTTTTAATTTAGTATTAATTAATTCTGGTAATCTAGATAAATTATTATTTGTACAATATAATATTTTTAAATTGGTATTTAGCGTTGGTAATATAGTTAATAAATTTTCTGAACAATCTAATTCTAATAGATTTTTAGTTAATTTAGGTAAAGATACTAGTTTATTATGACTACAATCTAACTTTTGTAGTTTAGTATTTAATTCTGGTAAAATTGATATTTTATTATCACTACAATCTAATTCTCTTAAATTATTATTTAAGGTAGGAATAAATTGTAAATTATTAAATGTACAATATAATATTTCTAAACTATTATTTAATTTAGGTAAAACAGATAAATTATTATTATCACAACATAATACTCGTAAATAAGGATATATTGTTATACTAGTTAAATTATTATCATTACATATTAGTTCTTCTAAATTATTATTAAATTTTGGTAAAACAGTTAACTTATTTTCACTACAATTAAATTTTTTTAAATATTTAAATTTTGTCAAGTCATTAGGTAGTTTAGTTAAATTACGATTAGATACATCTATTTCTCTAATATTTAGAGAAAGAGAATTAAAATATTTATTAATATCTTGTTCTGTATGCATACATTATTATATAATAATAACTAATTAATAAATTTCAATTTTTTTATTATAAAAAATTGAAATTTATTAATTATAGTTAGCATAATTATTTTGTAATTATGTTACAAAATAATTATAATTTTGATAAATCTTTGATTTTTGATGAGCCTGAGTCTTTGATACAAGGACAACATACATTATTAAGACAAGGATCGTCTACTTTTTTGATACAAGAAAGTAGTAACATTATTATTACACATGCACCCACACCACAACCAAAAAACACAAAACGCATAGTATCACCAAGACATTCACCATGTACTAGGCAAACCACATGCAATGAACAAACCACACACAATGAACGAAACACACACAATGAACAAACCACATACAATGAACAAACCACACACAATGAACGAACCACGCACAATGAACAAACCACACATAATGAACAAACTGTAACTACTAAAAGAAAACGTGAAAATTATGAAAATAACTCTATTAAAAAAACACCAAAAATTTTAAAATCAACGTATATTCATAATATTAAACCACCTATGTCACAATTTAAATTACCAGAACATACGCTATTTGATATTAATTTTAATAATTTAATTAATGATTCATGTAATATAAAAAATAATTTTCAACCTTCTGAAGAACATAATAAACATTTATCAAACTTATGTAAAATACACAAATATGATTTTTCTACAATGGCACCTTATACTTGGTTAAAATTAGTTTGGGGAATAATAATGAATTCTAATGTATATAATGACAATGCTGTTTATGATGATCAACAAACTCGCGCATATTTGATTGCACAATACATGATTGATAAAAAATTGTTTATATTATGTTTATTTGATGGTCATGGGCGAATTCTTATACAAATTTTTGATGCATTACAATATTTTATTAATGCTAAAAGATTACAAATAACCTTAAATGATTTTAAATTTTATGTATATGATATAGATCCAGTTGTTCATCATTGGCATGAATTATTTTTTCCTAATAATGTAAAATCATTTCATGGTGATATATTTAATTATTTAACTCCACTAACAATATCAACAAATATAACATCCACAAATACAATATCAACAAATATAACATCCACAAATACAACATCCTCAAATATAATATCAATAACTACATCTACTACAATTACTACAAATATAATATCATCTACTTTATTATTAACATCACCAAATAATTATAAAACTTATAAAAAATTAAGTAATACGAATAATTATAAAGTTGATGTTGTAATTAATGATAAAAAACCTAATGATAAAAAACCTAATGATAAAGAGGAAGATAAAATATTATTATATCTTAATTTTTGTGGTATAGCTAACAGTATGGAAAATGTAAAACGACTTTTTAACAGTAACCAATATAAACATATATTTTATTCATTCTCACAGAGAGGATTAAAAAAAAAAGATAAAAGAATGTTAATAAATGGTGCTGTAAAAATTGCAAATAGAAAAAATTTTATTACTTATAAGAGATTATAAGTAATAAAATTTAATTTTATTGATAGTTTTTTTTCTTCAAAAAAATGTATTGACTATATGAGAATCTGTTTAATAAATATCCTAATAATGAACCAACCTTGTAAATGAACCAACCTTGTAAATGAACCAACTGTGTAAATAAACTAAATGTGTAAATAAACCAACCTTGAAAATGAACCAACTGTGTAAATAAACTAAATGTGTAAATAAATCAACCTTGTAAATGAACTAATTATATAATTTATTTTATTTTAATTTTATTTTTACCATGTTTCTAATAAATATTCTAAATTGTTATCATTATTATTTAATAATAATGATAATAATTTATCTGGTGAATAGGTATTTTTAATTTTTTCTTCTTGACTTTTCCAATACCATTTAATAAATTTTTGTTTAAATTTTAATAAAAAATATATTGATCTAAAATTATTAAATATATTATATTTTTTATTTATTTCAATAATTGATAATCGTTTATTAGTATTTGATATAATTGTATATATTGGATTATTAATACATGATAAAATTTCTAGACTATTATTTAATAGTGGTAAATGTAACAAATAATTATTATTACAAAGTAATCTTTTTAAATTATTATTTAATTGTGGTAAACTAGTTAATAGATTTCCTTCACATTGTAATATTTCTAAATTATTATTTAATGATGGTAATATTAATAATCTATTATTGTTACAAAGTAATTGTTTTAAATTTTCATTTAATAATGGTAAATGTGTTATATTATTATTATTACATTCTAATACTTGTAAATTATTTAATGGTGGTAAAGTTGATATATTATTATTATTACAATATAAATAGCTTAAATTTTTTAATAATGGTAATAGTAATATTTGATTATTATTACATGATAGTGATTTTAAATTATCATTTATTGATGATATACTAGTTAATCTATTATTCATACATACTAAAATTGTTAGATTATTATTTAATAATGGTAATTGTGATAAATAATTATTACTACAATATAAGTGTTCTAATTTATTATTTAATTTTGGTAAACTAGTTAATTTATTATTATTACATCTTAATATTTTTAAATTATTATTTAGTATTTCAATTTTAGTTAATAAATTATGTGAACAATCTAATATTTCTAAGTCTATAAATTTTGTTAAATCAGGTAATACTAATAAATTTTGATTTGATAAATCTATTTTTTTAGTATCTTGCGGTAAACTATTTAAATATGTTTTTATATTCATCATAAATCTATTCATAATAAAATAATTAATATATAAGATATTCAATTTTTTTATAATTATAAAAAAATCTATTATATTATAATGTCAAGTTTAAAAGATGAAATAATATCTATTATAGAACCACAATTATCAGATATGGATATGACTATTAATGACTTGGTAGTGACTAAAACGGCTACATTTGTAATACAAAATCCTCAAACACAACCTGGTGAAATACTATACATATATCTAGAAATATTTAAAGAACAATATCAAAAACTTAAAATAAGAATAAAACAATTAATAGATAACATAACATCAGAATCAAGTGAATTAAGTAGAATTATAATAAATGATGAAATAATAGATAATATAACAGAACAAACTATGATTTCACAAAATTATAATTCAGCTAATGTAACTGATATATTTTTAAAATATATATCATCACAATCAACACCACCAAAACTTAGATCATCATTAAGACCTAAATCATTATCAAATCCTAGATCATCGTCCACTACAAGACTATCATCATCAAATCCTATATCATCATCAAATCCTATATCATCATCAAATCCTAGATCATTATCCACTACAAGACTATCATCAAATTCTAGTTCATCATTAAGACCTAAATTATTATCAAATCCTAGATCATCGTCCACTACAAGACTATCATCATCAAATCCTAGATCATCACCAAATCCTAGATCATCACCAAATCCTATGTCATTATCAAATCCACAATCATCACCACTAAGAATGGAAAATCCAGCACTATATATAAAAGATGAAGAAATAAATATTAATGAATTTGATTTTAATACAAACTCTTTAGAATCTATTAATTTTATTGATGAAACTTATGAGGCAATACCAAATATAATGAGATATTTAAAGTTAGAATGTTATACTATATTTAGTATTATTAGTACATCTGAAACACCAGAAGACAGACTAACTCGCCAACGTACTTCACCTTACTCTTTACCAAATTATGAAATTTATAGTAATATAAAACAAGTTACTAACAATGTACTTGCACGACATATACGTAATCCTAGACCATTAACATTATTTAATAATATACCAGATTTTGATTTAATTAATGTAAAAGGTAATGGGTATTGTTTTTATAATTGTTTTTATATATTTACTACTATTACATATGGTGCAAGTGAATTAACACAAATATATAAAAATATGAGCACTTTTAGACAAACATATTTAAGTTTACCAAGACAACCATCAATAGACAAATCAATTAATAATTTTATTAAAGGTATTAAAGCTAGAGTACATGATTATATAAATAATAATGATGAATTTGGTGATGAATTTAAAATAGACCAACATAATACTGTAAATAATACAAATATTCCAGAAATAGAAATATCAATGATACAATTAGTTAATATAATTAATTGCCAAGTAATATTATTACCAACTGATACTAATTTACAATATGATGATATTTTTGGAGCTAGATATTATGAACCAGATGAAATTAATTTAGATACTGAATACTGTATTATAATACAAAGAAACAATATACATTATTATTTATTAATACCACAAGATAATACAAAAGAAAATCGTAGAATTATGTTTGATAATTATCATAAATTATGTAGAAGATAATATAAAAGTTTATTATAAGTAGTAAATTAATTACTATAGGTGGTGGAGTTTTTTATATCTTTAAATATTTTTATATAACTTATATTTAAAGATAATTATTAATTTTTTATTATGATCGAACAATTATTAGATAATCTAATAACAGAAGAAAAATTTAATATT
>Ga0214923_10002189_pt1 | contig 26425 bp, 28 predicted proteins | sample LL1510_MetaG_FD_177993 | JGI IMG/M metagenome (GOLD analysis project Ga0214923, IMG submission 177993) | Freshwater microbial communities from Lake Lanier, Atlanta, Georgia, United States - LL-1510 | ecosystem: Environmental > Aquatic > Freshwater > Lake | place: USA: Georgia | collected...
CATCCTCCTCGTTCGTTTCTGGGGTGTGGACGATCGAGGAGGATGGGACCAGTGTGTGCCGGTTGGTGGTGCCAACATCGTTCTTATCGTATGCGCTATTGATGCCTGAATCGGATGTGCAGGCTTATGCTGATCATATTGAGCGTATTATCGTTCGTGTATCGACGGAAAAGAAGGCATTGGCGAGGTTTTGTTGGATGGCATTTCACAATCACAATAATATTGGACACTGCTTTCAGAATGATCTGGCTGGGATATGTGGTCTCGTGAACAATTTTTTTGTGCCTTGCCAGCATCCCATCATTGACAAGGATGAGGATATTATTTATATCAAGAGTCGATGGGATTATTTTGGGTATGGGTTGTTGTTGGAGAAGGAGGGTTATCGAGTCGTGTATTACAATGACGTGATGACGGTGCAGGAGGACTGCATCTACCTTAATTTTCAGGATTCGGTGCTAACGGAGGACACATTCCGGAATCTGCGGCTTGAGATTCCGCGGATTCGTCCAGACACGCCCATCATCCTATCCGGTGGTCGTCGAGTCGACGACGACACAAAATACTGCCTGATGCATGTGCGGACGGGGTCGCGCCCGATTATGGACATGTCCGAGGTTTATAATGAGGCGATCCGCATCATATTGGAGGAGACGGACTGGATCGTCATCATATCCGGATGGGTCATCTCGCCATACGAGTCGGTAGGATACCCTCATAATATCGGAGAGGCCGAAAGAGCATTTTTTGATGGGTTGCCGCAATCCGACAGGGTGTTGTGGCATGATCGACCGACCGGCGACAAGATATTGCAGCTGGTGTGCAATGCGAGAGTCATGATTGCACCCGCAGGATCCAATATTATCAACTTTGGACTGCCCACACAGACCCCGTCCATCCTCCTGGACACACTCCCCTTCAGTCGGGACGTCGCCAGGCTCCACTTTGAATCCTTCAATCAGAATCTCTACTTTGTCCAGTGCGAACGACGCGACAATGACTCCTTCTACACCGACCCATCCACCGTGTCCTCTCTCCTCCAAGACATCATCAGAGCATCGGCTTAAGAACCTATGTTTCATAGGATAAACCGATATGACTACCGTAGCACCAGTCGCCCCTATCGCCAGCACGCCGGTCGTGAAGAGGACTCGTCGCAAGAAGACGGTCGAGGAGACGCCTCGTGCTCCCGAGCCGCTGAAACAGGAGGTCGTTGCCCCGCCTCCTGAGCCGTTGAAGACGGATCCCATAAGTGCCAACGAGGAGCTGATTGTGGAGGAGACGCCTGTTCTGAAGGAGGAGGCGGGTGAGCAGCCACCCATCATTGAGGACGAGGAGGCGACGAAGAAGAAGAAGACTGTATCCAAGGCGAAGGACAAGCTATTCCGGGATTTTGAGCAGCTGAGTGAAACGCTCGACAAGATCCTTGGGGAGCAGAACCTGAAGAACGTCCAGAAGGATCTGAAGAATGTGCGCGAGCTGACTTACAAGCTGTTGAAGCTGAGGGTTGTGGAGAAGCAGAAGCGGGACAATAACAACTCGGGATTCATGAAGCCCATCCGGGTGAGTGTGGAGCTGGAGGGATTTCTGAGGAAGAATAATCTGTTCCGTCCCGAACTGACTCGGGCTTATCTGACTACGGTGTTGTGTTCGTACATCAAGGCCAACAACCTGCAGAACCCGGATGATCGTAGGATCATCTTTCCGGATGCGGATCTGAACAGCCTGTTCAACGGCTCGTCCAATGATAACGAGCCCCTGACCTACTACACCCTCCAGAAGAAGATCCAGTGCCACATCTTCAAGGCCTAAATAAAGCCTTCTCCCGGGATGGATGCCTTCAAAACAACAATATACTTAAGGATCAGATGATGAAATCCTTAAGGTGTCGGTGGACATATTATCGTCGTGGGCGTAGTTTGTGGAGGATGATGGAGATGGGGTATCGGATGATGAAGGAGACGAGAGTGAAGGGGTTGATTTTGCAGGTAGGGAATAGGCGTGCCCATTCGGACAGCCATAATCTTCGGCCTCCGATCTTATCATGGCGTATGAAGGAGTCGATGAGATGTGGGAGTCTGTGTGCCACCCAGGCGTGGAATTCGTCGCCTTCGAACCAGCACAGGCCGTCGTCAGTGGCCATGGTTCTGACGGTATTTTGGAGGTAGACTCGGACTTGGGATTCGATGCTCACTCGCATCCGCACGCCTGGATGGATGCCGGCTAGGGCGTTGACCATGCGGAATGCGTGTCCTGAGGAGCATGTGCCGTTCGCCTCATCAATTTCTTCGGCGAGGCGATCGAGTGCGCACCCGCCGTAGCGTAGTGCGGCTCTGTGGACGATCCCGAATATATCGACGAGTCGGATGGTCTTATTTGTCGATCGGAATACCGTGGGGTCATGGAGGATGCGGTCGCTAAAGAGTCTATTGTCATCTATCATGGCCGAGACGGCATAGTTGTAGGGGTCCGTATCGCGTGGGTTATCCTCCTCCAGGAGTCGTGCGATGCTTTCATAAAAATCCTGGGTCGCTGTGGACGTGTGGACGCTCTGACTGTCCGTGTAGATATTATCATCGAGGACGCCGTCCGATGCGACCCGATGAATGATCTCCGTCGTGGGCGCCACGGGAACTTCGACCCGGTCGAACCGTCTGGCATCGAGCCATTCCTGGATGATGGGGATGTCGTTGCGGTGTGTCCACACGACATCAATCAGATTGGGATCATTGGTTTCCTGCAGCCACTCCCATGCCGTCTCCAGCAACGCCGCCACATCCTCATCCTCCCGCTGGATGAGGTAGGTGAGGCACATCGATCGCACATCGATGCCCACGTCAGGTCGCTCCATGACCATCCTGAACATGTCCCGTAGGGTTGCATCATGCAGATCCCGATTCCGATTGGTCCATAGTGCACCGAACCGGAACGGCAGACGCCGCATGTCCGACAGCGTCTTCATAGGATTCGTCGACGACATGACATGCTCCCTCAGTGATGCGATGGCATCCGTCATTTCTTCCGCCCAGTGCAGCCTGCAGAGCCCCATACCCCACATCGTGATCGGATCATCATGACAATCGATTGGTCGTGTCAGGTCGTCGTCATTGAATTGGAGGAGACGCAGAAACTCCTCCCGCTCGGTCAACAAGTCCTCAGGACGCATTTTAATTATATCGGCACTTTACTTTAATCGCATGATCCGAGTAGAATAAAAAAATGGTCTTGCGAGTCAGGCTCCTTACCAAGACGGCGTCTCTTCCCAGGATGGCGACGCCCGGATCTGCCGGATACGATCTCTCTGTCGATGAGGACGGCGTCATTCCACCGGGCGAGCGAGCGCTCGTATCGACAGGGACCGTCATTGCGGTTCCCGAAGGGACATACGGGCGCATCGCACCGAGGTCGGGTCTCGCACTTCGGAACGGCATATCGGTCGGGGCAGGGGTCATCGACTCGGATTATCGCGGTGAGGTCAAGGTCTTGCTGTTCAATCATGATCCTTCCACACAATTCATCTATCAGAAGGGGGACAGGATCGCACAGTTGGTCCTCGAAAAGATTGAAACCCCACCCGTCATCGCCGTCCAAGACCTCTCCGACAACACCACCAGCCGCGGTTCAGCCGGCTTCGGATCAACCGGCCTCAAATAACCCCAACTTAATACACTTTATGATTTTCAAACCCACCTTAAGGATTAGATGAATCCTTAAGTGTCATGAAAGTAAGTCGAGTTGGGTTAAATCCGCACAGGGCTTGTGAATCTCTTACAATCGTATTTCAGAGTATTCGCCTGTGAGCAATGGGCACGAGATGTACACCTGATTGTTGTGGACGTTGCGTATATAGATTTGGTATTTGAGGGCACCCCGTGTATTATGAATGGGTATATTGTAAATAACATATTCGTGTAGATCAATCACAAACTCATTATTATGAAGAATCTCGACTGGAAAGTTGTATCTGTAAATGGTGTCATTCGAATCATTTGTCTGGATAAAAAATGCAAGCCTGGCTAACGGCGACTCACTAATGACGGATATCGTCAGATTATTCAGGATCAATACCCCATCAATGATCTGCTGATCGCATGCGATAATCGAAGCCTCCATGGCTACTACCTACTCTTCATCAACTTTATTTATTATCTAAAAAAAAACGATGGAGCGTATCGTAAATCACCCTGATGAACAGCTCGGGCACGACGCGATATCCTCCCATGTCGTCAATGGACAGACCAAAGCGGTCGCACCATGTTCTCAATCTCATCATACATCAAATCTTTTAGAATGGATGAATCATGGGATTATACCAAACCCTGCACGGATCCCCTCTCTAGGGTCGTCCATTACCTTTTTATGACACGATTTAAAGATCAACCAAGTCTTTAAATGCTCTTCCAGGTTGTTTCAACCCCTGACTCCTTAAGGAATCCTTAATTGAAAATGGGTTTTTGTGGGGAGGGTTATACCATGATGTATGGTTCGTCGTTAGAGCGTTGATCTCTCAATCTTAACGAGTATTTGATGACGGAGGAGTAGATGGATGGGATGATGACGATGGTGAGGATCAGGTATCCAAAGAGCATGAAGAAGCTTTCCTGTTTGGAGGGCAGACCCTCTGAATACAACTGATGTAGCAATGGGGTTGATGGTGTCCAGACGATCCCCTTGTAGTCAATCGGGAGATGGATGGACATGTAGATATCATACAATATCAGAAAGTTCCACGCCTGTTCAATGATGAAGAAGGAGATGGCGAGGTAAAGGGTAAAGCGGTTGATGTGAGCAAAGAGGAAGGGGATCAGTGTGGCGATGAATGTGCAGAGCTTGCCAAACCCGAGATGACCTTGATCATCACAAAAGTATACGAGCCCCAGGGGTGATCCGTATCCCTCCAAATAAATCTCGTTGCGCTTCAGCATGTATTTGTGTCCATCGCATCGACACGAAACCTTCAATTTTTTTTTGTCATGATTCATCGGGAAGGATCTTCGCCCATGAGGATGCTGAGCCACAGCAGGTACAACACCTCCGCCCACCCGATATGGCGCATTGCGACAATGGGAAGGACCAGGATCCAGACAATGACCGACGGACCCCATTTGGCGGCAACGGAGTAGGCGGTCAGGATACCGTATAAATACACCCCGATATAATGGACGCTGCTATAACCATCAAACATGAAGATGGTCAATGTGGCCAGGGACAAGACGATACTGTAGGGATTGATGCCACCCACACAAACACAGAAGAGGAGGATGAGGATGAGAATACCCGTAAGCAGCATGGATCGATGCCTCGAATCATGAATGAGGCTCGATAGGGTCGGGTGGCCTGATGCGACCATTAGGAATGCCAGCAGACCCGTGTAGCATAGGCTGTATAGCGTAAACACCCTCTTCATGATTGATTGAAAGAAGAAAGAAAAAATGGGTCGTAAAATTTATTTTTGTGAGAATATCAAAATAATTCCTGGCATGACATCATCAACAAGAGACAACCTGAATGAATTCATAAAAGCCGCCGAAGAAGGCAATCTTGCTCAGATAACATCATTAATTAAAGACCAAGGGATAAATGTGAATGGAAAGAATGAATATGGAGAGACCGCATTGATTTATGCTTCTGAAAAAGGTCATCTTGATATTGTCAAATACTTGGTTGACAACGGGGCCGATGTGAACGAGAAGGGTCATCAGTTGCAGACCGTCCTGATGTATGCTTCTTATAACGATCATATTGATATTGTCAAATACTTGGTTGACAAGGGGGCCAAACTTGATGAGAAGGATCGCTATGGAAAATCCGCCCTGATGTTAGCAGTGCGCGGAGGACATCTTGATATTGTCAAATACTTGGTCCAACGAGGAGCCGATGTGAACCAGAAGGATAATGATGGAGATGACGCCTTGATAAACGCAGTCATTAACGATCATTTGGAGATAGTTCAATTCTTGGTCAATAATGGGGCTCGTGTGGAGCACACAAATGAAGATGGACAATCCGCCGTCATGTTCGCAGCACGCGATGGACATCTGCGTATCGTAAAATACTTGGTCCAACAAGGAGTCGATGTGAACCATAAGAATAATGATGGAGAGACCGCATTGATTTATGCTTCCGCGAACGGTCATCTTGACATTGTCAAATACTTGGTGGAGGAAAAAGGAGTCCGTGTCAATGAGAAGGATAATAGTGGAAGAACCGCCCTGGTGTATGCAACATCCAGATGGGGGAATTTGGAGGTTGTAAAGTTCTTGGTTGGCAATGGGGCCACTGTGAATAATAGAGATTTTTGGGGGGACACCGCTTTATTGTTCGCAGCATTAAACAATAATCTTGACATCGTTGCATACTTGGTTGAAAAGGGAGCCGATGTGAACGAGAAGAATAATTTTGGAAAGACTTCATTGATGTTTGCATCACAAGAAGGTCTTTTGCATATCGTCGAATACTTGGTTGACAAGGGGGCCGATGTAAGCGAGAAGGATACTGATGGGCATACCGCACTCATGTATGCCCAATTGAATCATTGCACCAATGTTGTCCGTTTCTTAAACCGCACAATATTAATGAGGACACTGTTCTTCTGTTTTGCCTTGTTATGATGCAGAGAGTCTGAAGGACTCGAGCTTGGATAACACCCTCTTTCTTGATGGAAAGGAGAAATGGGTCATGAAATTTAATTTTCATGGCAATGAACGCACCATGAACGATTGCTGCTCAAAATGGTAAGCTCTCTGATCTTGAGTCATTGATTGATCGAAAAAGGGGCCGATGTGGATAAAGCGAATGTCCATGGAAGGTCAATCAATACAAAAGACGATTCGGACAGAATCCTTCCGTGCGGGCGGGGTTTGAAGGACTATGTGATCAATCAATGGAGCACAAAATTGAATCGTGTTTCCATATTTGTTTCCGAACAAAGAAGAATGCTGTCCGAGGATCAGGAGACCGCGCTCATGGTCTACCAGGCGGGAGCAAACCTGCTGCTGATCGGCGCCGGTGGAACCGGTAAATCATTCCTCATCACCAAGATATTCAGGGAATCCTCCGTCATTACATCCACCACCGGTGTGTCCGCATTCAACGTGAGGGGCATAACCATCCACTCCTTCCTCGGGATCGGGACCGGATCCGCACGATTGGACGTGCTCCTGCGCCGTGTGCGCAAGAATCGAGCGGCGGTCGATCGGATCCGGACGGCGACATCCGTCGTCATCGATGAAGTCAGCATGTTGTCCGCATCATTGTTTGAAAAGATGGATCGTCTCTGCCGACTGATCCGTATGCGCCCGGAGGCCCCATTCGGTGGGATACGTCTGGTATTGTCGGGCGACTTCTTCCAACTGAGCCCCGTCTTTGACGACTCTTCCGACGACCACCGGTTGGTCTTTGAGTCGCCCGTCTTTACGGAAATGTTCGGTCCAGACAATACCGTCGTACTCCGCCATAACCACCGCCAGGATCATGCGGGCGCCTTTCATTCCCTCCTGATGCGCGTGCGAGAGGGGGAGCAGACGACCGATGACATTGATGCACTGACGTCCCGCCTCGATACTACTACGCCTCCCGAAGTTTTGGGCGGTGTCCACCTGGTGAGCACCAAGCTGCGTGCGGCCGAGATTAATGCGCACAACATGTCAAAGCTATCGACCGATCCGGTGCTCTTCGAATCCAGATTCGCATGTTCCGGGGGCACAGAGGCCAATAGGCAGTGGCTCATGGACGAGCTATGGAGCCAGCTCGAACAGAGGGATCTGAACCGCGTCGTCCTCAAGAAGGGATGCTCGGTCATGCTCGTCATGAACATTGATGTCGAGAGCGGCCTCGTCAATGGGCGAACGGGCGTCGTCGCCGATATTATCAAGAACCATCCCGTCGTGTCCTTTGATGGGGGCGATCCGGTCATCATCACGCCCACGACAATGAGCATCGATCATAATGGCGCGACATGCACGGCGACCTTCACGCCGCTGATACCGGCCTATGCGCTGACGATCCACAAATCACAGAGTCTGACGCTCGACAGGGCCATCCTGGAGCTCGGTGGGTGCTTCACCGATCACATGGTTTATGTCGCCCTGAGCCGTGTGCGCACGATCGATGGGATCAGTCTGCTGACTTTTAATCCGAAAAAAATCCGGGTCAATCCATCCGTGGTATCTTACATGAACAAGGTCCGGAAAGAATCAACCTGAAATTTTTTTTTTCATTCTCCATAATAATCAGGATGCAGAAAAAAAAATTTGTCCTCACATCCAACCCCACCATCATCTCTCATCTATCACGGAGCGACAACCGATGTGTCGATCAGCCACCCCCCTGTCCACCTTGGTGTGTCGAATACACCACACGCGATAAGAAGCACTACAAATGCCGCACAAAACCCCCCAAAAAATCCAAATGATGACCCTCCCATTCTCTTAACTCGACGTATTTAAGAGAATAATAACAGAGGAGATCCGAGTCGGTCCCGTTTGAATAATGACCCTGATTAGTTGTCCGGCATCATGAGTGGGTAGGGGTTGTTTGCGCCTGCTTCGGATCCGACGGGGCACGTCTTGCCCTTGATCCACTCATTGTATTCTTTGATCGTAGCTGCCGGGATGATCTTGTTGTACTTCTTATCGAGGAGGATTCTGGCGGCTTCTCTTGTCATGTAATCCCTGCCCTTGCGCGTAAGAATGGGGATCCGGCTGCACAACAAGTGCTCGAGCATCTTGTCTTTGGATGCTGGTGTCTGATGAATTTCAAACATGATCCGGTGGATGCTCGACACACTGCCCATATCATTGTCCATAAAGGCTGGGATGATGGAATGGAAGAATACCGTTGCCAACAAAATGACGGCGAGGGAACATCGCACAGAACGAATGATGACAGAGCCCTTGGACTCCTCATCAAATACCCTGATGAGCGTGCTCCCAAACAACCATCCCGATGCGACCATCATGCCAATCGACAGCAGAGCAGTCAACGCACCATACGTCATCAATGTCCTAATATCAATATCCGGGAAGCTCTGTCGTATCGGTGCCCCCACAACCATGGCCATACCCCAATCCATGACCAATAGACCGATGAGGACACCCAATAGTATGAAGTCGAGGCGTTGGGCACCCAGCTTGGGGACGAAGAGCGCGGCTATGAGCGCCACCATGAGAATGATTTGTGAGAAATGGGGCTTGCGAGTGCACGCCTGTCCATAAAAAACGGATGCCAACATGGGGTATCTTTATTTATGTGTCATGGACTTTTTTTGTTTCCGCATGATAAATAAATGCAGACGACAACTGATCGAATCCATGCGATCGTCCAAGGCATCTTTGTCGACGCCGACAGGCTGGATGACATCATCAAGACAATTACGAGCGACTTTAAGACAATCCGATCCAAGATCCCAGACGACAATCATCACCTTCTGGCACTATACAACGAATATTTGGAGGATTTTCACAAGGAATGTGATGCTCATGTCAGGATGAGGAAGAGTCTTGACAAACCGATCAAAGCCTTCCTGCGGAATATCGACAAACAGACCGCGGATATGAGGAGCCGCTTCTTGAACTTTATGAAGGATTACTATGATTTTCATGCAAAAAAGTTATTCTATTATTTTACAGACCTGAGAATGAATCACCTCAACAAGATGCCGTTGGTCGTGAAAGGCACAATGACTCAGTTCTTACAACCCCATCAGTTCACAACGAGCGTAAGAGCGGTAAGGGATGATCGGTTCCAGCAGTTGGATCAGGAAGAACGGAGACTTATGCAGCAGCTGAAAAGGCACATCACGAACCATCAGAACATTCAGAAGATGCAGACATCGAAGGACTTCATCCCCCTCCTCCTACAGGCATCACAACACACAAAGAGAACCGGTGGGGCAGCCGCCAAATAAAATATCTCCTAATATTCAACCCTGCCGTCAATCAATCTAGCGTAGAAAGCAGTTCGTGATCCCGGATGACCATGTAGGGATCGAGGTGATTAATGATCCGCAGTATATCCAGCGAAGGGAGATGGACCGCTGTGTGGATGATGCCGCGTCGGAGACGACAGACGCGCTCAAGGGCGCCCGCGATATCGCTGCTCGCATCGTGATGGAATGCCGATCTTTCCAGAAGCGTGTCCATCCTCTCGTCATACAACTCAATGACCTCGTCTACAATCTCCTCCGGGTGGAGCCACGGTCTGAAGTGCCGACGAAACTCAATCATGCGGGCCATGTTGTAGGACGCCAATAGATCGGCATCACGGGTGATATGGAACACATTCTTCCAATCAGAATCCTCCAACCAATCCGGAAAAACGGGGCCGTTATCATTAATCATCGTCTTGTGATAGGATATCGACGTCATGACACGGATCATGTCATCCGCCGTCTTGAGGGAATACCCAATCACATCGACCAGATGATGCCGCACCGCATCTCCAGCACCCGGGATCTCGTACTTGCCATCCAACAGATCATGCAGTAGAGCACAATGACCCGCCGCATCCGCATCTCTGCGGCTCACAGGATGAGCTCGCATAATCTCGTTCGCCCAGAACAACACCTCGGTCGCATGCACGTGATTATGCGAATCGTCCACCCTCCCACGAGTCGTCAGATGCCTCGTCAGCGCATACGACAAGACAAGCCCCGACTGATAAGCCACCGTCGTCCCCATCATGACCAACATCATGACCAACTTCATGACCAATTATTTTTAATCATAAGTCATGTCCTTAGAAGAGGCTTCTGAGTTGTTGGAGGAGGTCGGGGGGTAGTTGTGAGGTCCTCCTGGCGACGCTCTTCCATGCGGCCTGGTTCCTTCTGGGCTTCTTGGAGGGCAGATTGTGGGTGATCATGCTCTGAATGATGGTGGCCCGCTGCATCTCTTTGCGGACCCAGTTGTAGGATCGGATTGATTTTGGTATTTGAGTGGGAAGCGCGAGTGGCGTCCCATGGTCGTAGAGGGCGCGGATCAGCGGCAGCTTGTTGTTTGAGACGAGCATGCGCATGACCTCGGGCGACGCGGTGGAGCCGTGCCTGAAGAACACCTGGAGGCACGGGAGGACATTCTTCCATTTTTCGTTATAAAATGCCTTGACAAAGAGGTCCAGGACGTGATTCCTTTTATCCATGGAGACACGGCTCAGGAATAGATCGAGGAGAGTATGCCTCCTGCGGTATGCGGTGTACTCGAGGATATAATCGGATATCGGAGCGCCGTGCTCCAAAAGATCCTGGGCCAGGGCTTTGGTCGCCGCATCATTGTTGTCAAGGATGATCTCGATCATTATCGATTCGAGGTCCCTGGGGTTGAGCCTGATGGATTCCAGGACATCACGGACGAAGGAGTATCCGTAAAGACGGATGGCTCTTCTGCAGCACAAGGCAATCTCGGGTCCGACAATGATTTTTTTGGACAAGAGGGAGCGGAGGAGTCTTCGGATGGGATGGTTGTGATCATGCAGTCGGTTGTCCTTGTAATGATCCATCATCATGTTCAACGGGGATGCTTTGTCGTGCGACAGATGCCCCGGCTTCTGGGATATGATGAGACGAACGATATGGTCGTCATGCCCATGACCGAGGTGGGAGATGAGGATGTAGAGGGGGGTGATGCCATCATGATCTGCAAGAGTGAGTGATGCGCCGTGCTCGATGAACGTGTGGATGGATCGGATGACGTCATCATCAATGGTCTTTTTTCGGGAGAGGAAGCGGATCAGCGGGGTCGTGTTGCCGTCCACGAGGTTGATATTGGATGGTCGTCTGCCCGACAGGACATTGTCAATAACACGATCGATTGCAGACATTCTTCTTTATCAAAGAAGAATGGATTTTTGACGAATGAAATCTTGTAAAGATTATATTTCTTGATTGAATAAAAGACATATGGGGTCCTACATCAAGAACAGGCTCTTTGACAATATCGCGGTCAAGGCATCCATGAGCAGCGGCCCGGTCCAGGGGACGGGCAGGACGGCTCGGCTCGTCACGACGGATGTGGACGAGTGGCCCTACACCCGGTACTTCAGAGGATCGCCCACCTCTCCCAATCCCCGGGTCTACGACCGCGAGGCGGGGTGGCGGAGGATCCGCACCGACCAGGGCTTCCTCGTCCTGTCCCAACCCGATCCTCCCGTCAAGTATTGCTTCCAGCCGCCGTGCAACACCATCTTCCCATGCACCCCCAACAAGCCCCAGATGCCCGAACGATGCGTGCCCATATCCCCTTAACTGTTCGCAATCGTATAGAGACAAATGAGGATAGGGTTTCATACGAATCAGTTGTGTGAGAGGGGGACGAGTGTCGCCATGTTTGATTATGCGTATCATTGTCGAGAGATGTTTGGGGCGGAGTGCTTCATCTTTTATGACGCGACATCCCCCTTCAATGTCCAGGAGAGCGTCCACCGGTTCATGAGGTTCTTTGGTTGTTATGGCTACAGGGAATTTGATGAGGTGGAAAAGATTAGCCTGATGATCCGATTGGATCTGATGTATTTTATCAAGAGCGGTGAGGATGACGGCAAGCTCGTGAGGTGCTGCAGGAGCGTTGTGCACGCCGTGTTTTGTGATGAGCCGCATGGCGATATATACGCCGTCATTTCGGAGCAGATCAGGCGTTCATCGGCCATTGTCCCCCACATGGTCAGTCTCCCCAAAGAAGGGATCACTCCCATGCGCAGGAGCCTGGGCATCCCAGCCAATGCGATTGTGCTGGGGAGACATGGCGGCTACGACACTTTCGATGATCCCGTCGTCAAGATCGGCATTATGCACATCCTGGAGGAGGATCCGGGGATGTGGATCGTGTTCGTCAACACGGAGCCATTCCATCATCATGAGCGGATCATTTACCTGGACAAGATTGTGGAACCAATTGAAAAATCGGCCTTTATCCTGTCGTGCGATGCCATGATCTATGGTAGGACGCAGGACGAGACGTTCGGTCTGGCCATTGCGGAATTCTCCTGTTTGGGAAGACCCATCATCATCAACCGGGTATATGACGGTTATCACAAAAAAATACTCGGCCCAGAAAACGCCATATACTTCAATGGCACCCCTGATGACCTCATTCACACCCTCCGGAATATCCGTCAGCTCATCTCCTATAAACCCGACTGGACCAATTACCTCCAGTTCAACCCCCAAGACGTCATGTCCACCTTCCATGACGTCTTTATACAAGGACCATGAACCAAGCTTACCTTCCATCTTAAATCGTGAAGGACATAAAGGTGAATGGGTAGTCATAGAATGAATGATTCATACTGCGGAGGGAGTGGTTGCGATGTTATCGAGCAATGCGACGACCATGGTGCTGAGGATAACCACGCATCCTGGGGGCACGGCGTTGGGTGTGGCCATGGCGGTGCTGCGCATTGTGCCGGACTGGTTTATAAGGCGTGTAATATCAAACATGACGGTTGTTATCAGGTCATCGGATAAGAGCATCCGGGGGATGTGCGATGAATACGGCATACTCCTCATTGATCCATAGGGAGGAGTGTTTGGAGCGATTGGGTTTTGCGATGGACGGGGTGGTGGTTCTCGATCCATTCCATGACGTCCTTATCGATCGGTCGATTGTTGAGGAGGGGTGTGCGGTCGTCCTGCATGCGCTGATTCAGGAGCTCGAGGAGGACGTCCATGAGCACGTCAATGTCGGGTCCATCGGAGGCATCATCGCCAGGTGGTTGCTTCCTGAGATTCTTGTGGAGATCCCAGGCGGATCGGCATATGGATGTTGGTGAGAACTTGGGTGAGAACCTGAGGACGGTCAGAACGGATCGTGATGCCTTGTCCTTGGCCTCATCGAATGTGTCTGATGAGATGACCGATTCGATTATATTGTGAACGATCCGTGATCGCACGCTTTCCAGCGTTGTGTGGGGATCAATGGCCTCTCTGCAATTCTGGAGGAATGTCCTGGCCCTGCCCATCCATTCATCGTCTATGCGCCCGTTGGAGGCGAGATCGATCCAATCATCGATCGTCAAGAACCCGGCCTCTTCCGAGAGGAGTTCGATCCTTTCTGCTGTATCCGAGCAGTGCGAACACCTCCAGGCAGCCCATCCCGAGATGATCAGATGATCCCTCAGAGCTCCTATAAATATATCGTCATCGACATTGGGGTATTCTCGGAGGAACATCCTGATGCCATTCTGGATACGGTGCCTCACGCTCCTGGAATGGACACGATCCGGAAAATCCGACGTCAAGACCTCGGAATAACACTCGAGCGTGAGCCCGGTGGGATTCAGAAACACCCTCGAACCACCCCACTGGATGACGGGCTTGTGCGCGATCCTGCGGACCCGCACCCTCCACGGATCCCAACACTGGCCATCCTGAGCCATCATGAGCCAACGGATGAGGAGGACAATATGCACCGTCGCATCAAATATACCACCCGCTCTTATTACGTCCACCCACAACATTCCTCGTTTACCGTCAGATGTGTTTTGCTTAGATGAGGCACGAGCAGCTTCCAGGGATCGTAAAAGCCTTCGATGGAGAAGGAGAGGATGGGGAAGAAGGGTCTTATCGACCATTCCTTGGTATGGGAGATGATATCGCAGAGGATGTGGAGGGTGTACAATGCCCTCAGCCGTTGGGGCACGATAAGTAGTGATAGGAGGGAGTGTGGCAGGAAGTAGAGCATTGCCACATCCGGGTCATTGGCTTCATGAGGCTCCCACCTGTGATTATTCAGGAGGAGGAGAATCATCGGAATGTCGGGCAGTATCGAGCCAATGATGATCTCGAACCAGTTGTTGTCGGTGCCCAGGACCTTGTTGCAGGCCCAACCGCACACGACATGCTCCGCCCACAACATTTTTTTCCTTGGACCCTCGCAATTGTTAACACACTTGATTATGATTTCGGAATCGATTCGAGGTGAATTGTGTGATTCAGAAAAACATTCGGGTAGATAAAATGATTGGGATAATATCATCCATCTTCCTGTTGGCAGTGTTGCGGGGCAGGCTTTCCTACCCCACTATCGAACTCTTGATTGAATTCATGTTTGCCGAACTCCTTCTCTTAGGAATCATATTCATGTTCGGCATCAGGCTCTACAAGAACGATGATTGGAAGAGTTTTATACTCCTTGTCAATGTGGTGTGCATAGCTCTGTTCAGTGCCATGACCAGAAAAAAGTCTGCGTGGAGGGAGCTGGGGCGGTTGAATGTATTCATGAAGGATTGTCTGTATTCATTGTTTGTGATTGAATTCAGCGCATCGGTCATTACGGGAGCCATGATTTTTTTTAATCTGGCAAAATACATTCCGGAGCAGGAAGCATGATTCGATAAAAAATGAATTGTCCGATAAATAAATATTTGTAAAAGTAAAGAGCAGAGTATATGGAGAAGGACGGCTTACCGGCCCTCGTGAGATCGATTGTTTCAATGTCGGGATTGAAACAGAAGTACGTGGACATGCTATGTTCCGAGGATTCCATGCGGATTTACAGGCAGGCATTTACTCATTCCACCGTGGACCCCGTCAATAATTACGAGTGGCTCGAAATACTCGGGGACGCCACGCTGAATAAGATCATTGTCTGGTACATTTCGAGACGCTTCCCCATCCTCCAGAACGCCGACGGGGTCAAGGTCATTGCGCGCCTCAAGATAAACATGGTCTCTAAGAAAAAATTCGCCGAGATTGCTCACATCCTGGGCCTCGAGCCACATATACGATTCGACATGAGCGCTGCCGCGACCAACAACAACAGGAACAACCACCACCTATTCAAGAGGAGCATCAGTGAAGACGTGCTCGAAGCATTCTTCGGAGCGACCGAGCTCCTGATCGACAGCCTGGTCGAGCCCGGGTCGGGGCACGGGGTCTGCTACCTGATCATGTCCAAGATCCTTGACGGCATGGACATTTCTCTGGAATACACCGACCTCTACGATCCCATCACTCGACTCAAGGAGACGTTCGACATGCACCGGATGCGGCTACCAGGGAGGATCGAATACGAGCCCTGTCGTCAGACAACATCCGAAAAGGGAGACACGATCATGTCGACACGAGTCTGGCACAACGGTCCCAATCAACAATCGGTGTGCATGGGCTCCGGGACCGCACTCACCCCCGACGAAGCAAAACAAGCCGCCGCCACAGAAGCCATTGAATTCCTCAAAACCAGAGGATTCGTAAAGAGCACGCCCTCGTATTATCTCAAGATCAAGGAAGCAATGAAGGCCTACGGCGACAAGAGCGCTATGGGGGCATTGCGAAGCATATGATCCGTATCCCATGAATCGATAATACGGAGAATACGATCGATGCTCATCGTTCGCAGCTCCGTGATGTAGCTTATCCATGATTGCTGGATTGTTGCCAGGTTGGACACGAGATCCCTCCTGGCCCTATTCAGATATGGGATGGGATTATGATTGTAAATGATGCCCGTGGATGGACCTCCCCTGATCATTGTCTTGTCAATATACTGCTCCCGGGATACACCGGGGATGGGGCACACAACGACAACACACCCGCACAGGACAGCGTAAATGATCCACGCACAATAGGCATCATATGTGAACAAGACATCCATATCCTCCAGGATATTCAGCCCCGTATCGAGATCGCACATCTGAATGTCCACATTGACCGACCCCGGGGGATGGAATCCATCCGGGATGGTCCCGTGCACCGCCATCCCCTTCCTGATCAGATGGCAACACCGGAACGACGACCCACGATCCACACTCCGCTTCCCCAGCACACGATCGACCCTCCCGAGCATGCTGGGACTCAATCGAAAGACGTTAAGACACGATGATGTGATGGGGGTATCCCATCTCAACACGATATCGTCCGGGGACCATGTATGGATCTGTGATGCACCGGCAACGCCAGGGGCGGCAAGGATCCACCTGATGACGCGCGTCGCACCCAATGGGTTTCCGGACGTGAGCTCCGGGTAAATGACAATGGCATCATCGGGCGATTCGAGTCCTCTCACATAATCCATGCAGTGCTCGTTGGGGCGCTCCTCGTTATGAGGCGCCATGATGCATATCCTCGAATCCCACCCCGCCTCTCTCAAAAGAAATGCCAGGTAATACAAAGCAACTGTCCCTCCCCCATTCGATGTGAATGGAGGTGCATAAATGATAATCCTCCTCATGACCTACCTCCTTGCTAATCACAATGATTATATTTTGATACGCATAAAACTGATGACCTCTCCCCACCCAGTCCTTAGATATGTCATGTATGAATGTGAGACTAACGCGTGATGTATTGATGCGACAGATGATGATGCTCCGCAGCACGGTTTTTGACGAGAACGGATCTATCCTTCCCGTTGGTCATGTGCGCATGATTGATGATACCGGGTGCACACAGAAGATGGTGTGGTCGCCCGTCCCACGTCATTACTCGCCGCCGGTTGGTGTGTGGGGCGTGCGGGTCATGCTCATTGACGTCAAGAATGCGGCCATCCTTCCCCTGCTGATTGGAGCCAACGGCTGGCGATTCAAGTCGATCACGGCCATATGCGAGGGCGTCTTGTACATCTTTGTCCGCCCCGGCACAACCATTATCGAGATATGGGGAACGTATGCCCCCGGGATCGATATGGCCAGGGATCATATCGTCAGCTTCCAGCAGTTCCTCGAAAACAGCTCCATGACCACTACATGTTGAAGATGAATTCATCACCTTGTGGTCGTAATTGAGAGAGACGCAAGAGAATACCATACAAAGAAAAATTATTATGACGACCATCCAGCAGCATGATAAGAAAAACTCGTTTCCCATCATCATTTCTCCATTTCGTGATTACTTTCTTGACGTTGGCAACATCAATCATCTCGTCCTGATCGGCCTGGAACCAGTAGAATTGAACCCTGCGCGGCAGGTATTGTGATATGAGTCGAGCCGTGTTGAGATCTCCTTCAAGCCCATGATAATAAATCCATCCCAAGGGATACATCCTCTTGATGATCGTTTTTCTCATGGACATGAGCCCGTTCACACATATGATACCATTGGGTTCCTGACCTGATTGAAGACTGGGTAGGATGGATGCAAAGACGGCCATGCCGATGCTTATCGTCAACACCCATATCTCTCGTTCGCCGTTGTTGCTCGCACATGCCTGTGAGTACAAGTCATAGGCGCTGTCGATCACATTCTTCATGGTATTTGATGTGTTGTGGCTCATGCCGGAGCAGGGATAATCCATCAAGAAAAGATCAAACTTGTTTCCAAAGAATTCGTGTATATTGTTAGAAATAATCATCTGAAGCCCATCTCGCATCGTCATTGCATTCCCGGCAAAGAGGATGATGACTGGATTTTGGGGGATGTTTACCATTTTTTATTATCGATAGATTAATAAAAATTATCGACATGGTATGGCTGTTCTTCCTTCTGATGATACTCGGTGCATCTGTCGTGATTGCTGCCTTTATGACCTTTGCCCTTCCGATGGCACCACTGTATCGCTACACCATTCCAATCATCATCTTGATTGGGGGAACCATCTTGTACTTTGTAAGCATCATTTACCTCCCAAAGAAGGACCACGCCATTATCATTCTGACAATGGTCATTGGATGGACCATCCTTATCCTCGCAAACATTTATTTCTGGAGGCATCACTTCTACATTGTGTGTCAGCCATATTATCAATTCAAGGTATTGGAGGAATCGTTATCCAGTTATAATAGAAAACAATTCGAGTTTCGAATGGAGGAGCTCAATCTCGGTAATGGGGTGGTGGGTGCACATGTCTTCCCGGTCGTTGTTGATCAGGGGCCGTTGAATGTGCCGCTGACGAGCGACCAGGAGGCATTGACGACTAGCAGAGGCGAGGAAGATGAATGAAGAAAAAATATCGAATCCAAAAAAAAAAACTGTGGAATAAAAAAAATTGCTGGCGACAAATTTTTTTTTATAAATCCAAAAAATAAGAAAAATGGAAAAGGTCCGTAATCCATTGTCCGGAAGATGGATCAAGATAGGAGGACCCGTCTACCAGGATCTGATATCAAGGGGCATCCATATCCCCCATGATCAGAAGAAGATGGGAAGACCATTCATCCCCGCACCAGCGGTCCCTCCCCCCAAACGCATCAAGAAGCACCCCGTCGATATTGACCCGGCCGAACCGTGGGGTGCAAAGAAGCCCATCTCCATGAAACAACGGAGGACGGTAATGACCGAATGCGGAAGCTCGTGCTTCCTCATACCCGACTTTAAGAAACCCAAGTTCCCGATATGCAACAAGGACCCTCCTCCGTGCGTCTACAACTGCAAGGGCATCAAGGCCGCCGCCGCCAGAGCAGGGGAATGGAAGTACACGGACGTCCTCGCCAAAGCCAAACAACTGTCCTCCCGATTCGGATGCTACAAATAAAAACACCTGACCAACCCGTCCATCATGTATTCAGATTTATGAATGAAATCTGAATAATCAGGCATGATTCGAAGAATAAATGGTGAGTATCCCCGCGTTGACGACAAAGGCGCGGATGATGGTGACTACGAATCCAAGCACGAGCTTGTCCGCAGATATGGTTTGTGAGGGAGCCTGTTGCCGCGTCTTGTACACATCTATCGGGTAGCTCACGATCCAACTCATGACGCCAGCACAGCCGCCCTTCCAGATCGGGGAACCCTCCATTCCCTCAAACACGTGCCAGTAAACGGCAGACCCGACCGCGTCCCGTGCGCAGGTGGCCGCCATCCCAATCCTCCACCACCCCCCCGGGTGGGTCGGTATCGTGGTCAGCCCGGCCTGGACGCGAGTCTTGCGGACCTCGACCGGGTTGACCATGATGCCCCCCAGCATGCCGGCCCCCGCCCCGGCTACGGAAGGCGACATGTCCGCTTCGCGCAGGCTGCGGTAAACCCCAAAAAACATGGGGTGGACACACAACTGGACCATGAACGGGGATGCACACCCCCTATACAGACCCCTCCGAGAAAAGACCGATGATGATGCCTGCAACCTCGTCTTGATGGTCTCCAACGGATACCCCACAATCGTCTGAAAACTCGCCGTCAACACACCCGTCCTCAACCAATCAGGCACTCCATCCATTCCTACCGCTTTTTTTTAGATTAGAATTTTTCTTAAGATAAAAGAAGCAATGGAGGGTAAGAATTGTGGGAAGAGGGCGTCGAGGACGGTTCTGAGCAAGGAGGAGTTGGAGGGCATGGTCAGGGCTCGGGATCCGGACAGGAGGGGTGTGAGCAGGCTGACCAAGAGGCAGCTGTGCGAGATCCTGGGGATGCCGTTCATAGAGCCTGCTCGTCGTCCCGAGCCGATCGATATAAAGGTCTGTTCGGACAGGAGGTCGCGGAGGTTCCGGGATCGGTATACGAAGGACGAGCTGATTGACATGATCAAGGCGCGGGGTTCGAGGGCGTCGCGAGCGGCGCTGAGGGGGTTGCCGTTCCGTGTGCTGTGTGGCATGGCGCGTCTGCCGTATGTCGCGACCGCGAGGACGACGGCGGGTGGTGGTGGTCATGGGGCGGCGGTAGTTGATCATCATCCGACGGGGGTGGCACATGCGGATGGTGGTGAGGACTGCATAGCGAGAGCGTCGAGGGCGCTCCTACAGCATCAACAGTCGCTGATCAGGATGATTATGGAAAAACGGGGCGTCATCGCCGTCCACGCGACGGGGAGCGGCAAGACGCTGGCGGCGGCGACGGCGACCCAGTGCTACCTGGACAGGTTCCCTGATCGGAGGGTGGTGGTCATCACGCCGGCGAGCCTGGTCGCCAACTTTCGCAAAGAGTTGGAGGCGACGAGACCGCTCCTGCACGCCGACCGGTACACCATCATGAGCTTCCAGGCGTTCGTCCTGCGCCAGAAGGGTCGCAATCCGATCCCTTGTGATCGGACGATGCTTGTGGTCGATGAGGCCCACAACTTCAGGACCATGTACAAAAAGACCAAGAAGAAGACCGTCGGTATCATGACCAAGCATGTATCGGACTGCGCCGAGAGGGCGGACAAGGTGCTCCTCCTGACGGCCACACCACTGGTCAACAGGCCGTCCGACCTGGCACCACTCCTGAATATGATACGGGACGACGGCGCACCGGCGATCACGAGGACGGCTTTTGACAACCACAGCAACGAGATCCCGTTCTTGGAGAGGTATGTGAGGGGCAGGATCCACTTCTTCACCCCGGAGGACGATACACAGAGGGTCATTTACCCGCACAAGGTGGAGCACCGGCCCGAGCTGTTTGTCATGAGCCCCGAATACCTGAGGAAGTACGAGGATATTGAGAACAAGCTGACGACGGACGATAGCGTGTACCTGTTTGGGGATATCGACACCACCGTCTTCTTCAATGGGATGAGGCGTGCGGCCAATACACTGGATATCTCGGATCGGTCGAATGCGCCCAAGATCAGGTGGATCACCGATTTTCTGGGCCGGGGACAGCCTACCGACAAGACCGTCATCTTTTCACAGTTTTTGGACATGGGATCCAAGGCCGTCCACAGGAGCCTGACCCCCGAACTCCGAGCCGTCAGCGCATTCATAACCGGCGACACCCCACCAAAGGACCGACAGAAGATCGTCGACCGCTTCAATGACGGCGAAATCCGATTCCTCTTCCTCTCCAAAGCCGGCGGTGAGGGCCTCGACCTCAAGGGGACGACGTCGCTTATCCTGGTCGAACCGACATGGAACCGCACGATCGAGGACCAGGTGGTTGGGCGCGTGGTCAGGTACCGGTCCCACGCCCATCTTCCGTTCAACAAGCGCAGGGTGGACATCCACAGGCTGTTCCTGATCAAGCCGAGGGACGAGACGGTCATCGACGAGGTCCTGGGGGGCGAGGCGGTCCACCACCCGGAGGGAGGCCTCCTGTCCATCGACCTGATGATGGACAACCTCCGACGCAGGAAGCAGCAGGAGATTGATGCCTACACCCGCATCCTCCGCACCTTCAACAACTGAGCTCCTTGCTCACACTCTCAGGGGGATGAGGTCGTCCCATTGGAGGCCGAGGCGGTTGGCGAGTATGGGGTGTATGACTCTGAATTCGATCAGGATATGGGTGCCGACGAACGGAAAATTGGTAACCTGGATCATCTTGTCCTGGTGCTGGTATTTGGATCCTGACGTGCGCAGCTTCTCCAGGAAGATGTCTGCACCCCTGAATACCGGCAGGTCTGTGGTAAAAGGCCTGACGAGCCGATGCAGCCGTTGGTATTGTGGCTCCGTCAGGCTGCGGACAATGTCCTTGAACACGTGCCGGACGATGAATGCGGCCTGTTTTGGTGATTGGTAGGTCAGAAAGTAGTGCAGGAACAAGGCCAATATTGTGGGTATGCGAGGATCATCATCCTTTGGAAAATAATCTCGGGTCTGGATATACTCCAGGTTATCAATCCCGTGGATATGTTTGGACGATGGGACGATGGCCTTGTATTGTGCAATGAGACCGCTGAGGATCGGCAGGGATGCCTCGAGCGGGCACCCGATGGTCGCCTGCACATGGAACGAAGTGCCCTGGGACTTTTGCAGCATGACGATACCGGGGTCAGCCGTCGTCAGGATGGACGAGAACGGAAAATCAGACACACGGACGAGTCGAGAGGACCCTCCCCGGATCGCAGACACCGATGATATACTCTGTGGGGCCCTTAAGAAGTCAGAAATGGACTTTAATGACTTTTTTAGGTCGACCAATATCATGTCTATTGTGGACGATCGTGGACGGTGGGAGTGGTGGAGGAATGTGAATTCGGCGTCATTCGAGAGGCCTTGGAGGTCGATGAGGGAGGGGATGGTGCATGTCATTTTGGAGTCGGTCGTGAATACGAGCCCTGACCATTTTTTTGAGGAACAGGAATCGATGAATAGCTGGAGCTTCTTGTTCAACTTCTTGTCCGAAATATTGTCATTGTAGACGATTGCATAGGGGCCGATGGAGAGGCGATGATCCTGGAGGGGGTAGCCGATCCGACCATCGGTGTTATTGTATAATGACAGGGTTAGTTGAGGGGACTGCAATTCGAGACCGATGGAGATCATTTCTTGTTTTTCGTGAAGCAAATATTTTTTCAGGAGCTTCTGAAAAAAGTTGTAAATTTTCTTTGTATACTTGTAGCATAGGCTAACCATCATGCACCTTTACGATCTGACCCATTTATTGAGGAACGATCAGGACAATAACAATACATTTTACTGCAACAACAGTATTATTCATTGGCGGGATGACCTGTTCCTCATGACATTCCGGAGGATCCATTACAAGGCATCGACCGACAAGGACCTTCACCCGTGGAAGATATGGGACAATGCGTACAAATACCTGTACAAGGATCCCGAGCGGTTGTTTCTGAGGAGCGTGTCGGGCGGCATCCGGCGGCATGGCGACCTCAAGTTCAAGGATGCGCATTCACCCGATGTGGTCATCAATATGAAGCATCCTCGGTGGACGGTGCCGGAGGATGCGCCCGAATTCGACAGCACGGGCATGTGCATTGTCCGTCTGGATAGTCATGGGGTATGGACGATCCAGTCGGTCTGCTACAACCTGTTTGGGAAGGATATGGCGCAGGATTCCCGTCTGTGCCTGGATGGTGATTTCTACATGACCTACAATGCCTTTCTTCGTCCGGATAGGAGCACGCGCATCATGAAGAGGAGGTTCATCATCCGGGACCTGAATGACGGCGATTCGTACATTTATTTCTTTGAGGAGGAGCCGCTCGGAATCCTCCACCCGAGACGCATCGAAAAGAACTGCGTCATGCACAAGGACAATATCCTGTACGAGTTCAGGGACGGATCCCTCGTTGTGCACACCCCGCATGGGATAAGGACGAGCCCGGATAATCCGCTTTTGGAGCACATCATGTCCATCATCAAGCCTCTCCGAGGGCTCCTGTCGCTGGGTTCCCCGCCGATAGCCTACCGGGACCGATACATTGCGACGGCGCATATAAAGATACCCTACAGGGACCTTATGGACAGGCCCCCGTCGTGCATGGAGTCTCTGATGTCGATGGTGAATTGGAGCCGGGTCTACAAGCACGGCAAGTTTATCTATTACATGATGATGTTTGAATTTGATGACTCGTATCGGATCACGAGGGTGAGCAACGGGTTCATACCGACGGATGATTCGTCATGCCATCTCCCCTACCTTTTGTGCTTTTCGACCGGCATCACACGCTTCTCGGACGACAAGGTCATTCTGACGTTTGGGGAGGGAGACACGAGGTGCAAGGCGTTGGTTCTGGATCCGGATGATGTGGACAATATGCTCATGACGCATGAGGAGCTGATGGTGGCACCATTCAGGATGGATTTTCTAAATGTGAGCCGGTGGCGATCGAGACGACGGATCCTTCATTACGGGTATTTTTTTGAGCACAATTGTGGTGATGACATGTTTGTGCACGTTCTCAAGATTTTGGACAGGATGTTCATTCCTGATTACAAGATGTGCTTCCGCAACGAGTTCAAGGCGAGGGAGATCCGTCCCGGGGATATCATCGTATTTGGTGGGGGCGATGTCATCAACCCTTACTTTCTGAAGGACATTGTTCCGGGTGTGCACAAGATCCATGCGATCAGCGTGGGCTTGCCGTACAAGGAGTTTGTCGATCTCTTTGAATTATTCCACACGGTCATTACCCGCAACCCGGATGATGTGCCCATGATCGCGTCGAGATGCTACAAGGCGGTCTACTTCCCCGATCTGGGCTTTCTCCTGCCGAGGTGGTGGGGCTCGGCGGCTGGATCGGGAAGGGGCAGGATCGGCCTGAGCATCCCGCGGAATTATTATCAGAAGGACAGTATGGACTACGTCGCCCTCCTGGAATTCTTTGCTCGGATCATCCGCACCATCCAACGAGAACATCCATCCAAGGAGGTATGGCTCATCCCCTTCTGCATCCAACCCGATAAGCACTACGAGAACGACCGCATCCTGAACGACCAGCTCGCGGAATTATGCCCGGGGACCAATGTCTTTCATCCATCCCTGGGCGGGTACATCCGAGAAGTTTACGACAAGGTCGGGGAGATGGAGCTCATGATATGCGGTCGATTCCATGCGCACATCTTTGCCATATGCCATGGTGTCCCCTTTGTATCCATCTCGTCAAGCCGAAAGTGCCGCAAGCTGATGCATTCCCTCGGGATTGTCGACCAGTGCATCACCCTGGGCACCAATACCGATGAGAGACCGGTCGTGCCCAATGACCCGTCGGCTGCCATCAGAACCATCCTCGATTCGATCGATGCGTCCGACCGTATCCGTCAGCAGATTATCGATACGTGCCACAACCGGATCAGACCCGACTGCGACGAGTTTGTCGAGTTCTACAAGAACCTTTTGCTCGAAGAAGCGACCGACAAGCACCAACCCATCAGCAACTATCAAACTCTATAATAAAAAAAACCCCTGCACGGATTTAATCATTCATCTAATCCTTAACGTGGGTCTGTATATGAAGATCTGTAGGGGTCCAGACACTTAAGGATTCATCTAATCCTTAAGGTGTATATATCGTATATATGGTATATACCGAGCCCGGTATGGATTAACCTCTATTACTTCTGAATTATCTCTTTAAATATCCAATTATGAATGGGTCAAGAGGATAACATATTGTTAAGGTAAGATCAAAAAGAATGATTGAAGAAATAAATTCAAATTGAGATTAATTTGAATTAAATCCATTCAGGGTTTAGTATGTGCACAAGAGTTTGAAGGAGTGGGAGATCCAAAGTTGACCCGCACAGGGTTTGGAGGATGTCGTCTGAAAAGCCATCGTCAAGGGGATTAGGACAGTAGGAAGGGGAATAGTAATAATGACAAGATTGATGGATCGAGCATGTTGGCAATGCCGAAATGAAGATTATGAAATGCCATACCCGCGGCGGTGCTCCCTCGAACATTTTGTATCGTCCGATCTACCTTGTCGGACGCAAGGAATTCACGAACGGTATCCACATGGCCTTCTTCGGCGGCATACATGAGGGCAGTGCATCCGAAGGCATCGGCTGCATTGACGGCTTGTTTCGGGAGGAGAGAAAGGAGTTCGCGCACGATACCGGCATGACCAAAATTGGCTGCAAACATGAGAGCCGTCCTATCGTGGTTGTCAGTTATGGGATAAGACTCCCACAGGATATCAACGACATTCGAATGATTATTTGCGGCGGCCAGTATGAGGGCTGTATGACCGGAATCATTCTTTGCAGTCATTATTTCCCGTGAATGATTGAGGATCAATTGGACGACATTGGCATGACCGTATGCGGCGGGAAACATGAGGGCCGTCATCCCCGAATGGTCCTTCATATTCACCATATCGGGGGAGACCTTGGGTGAATCCAGGATCAATTGGACGACATTGGCATGACCGTATGCGGCGGCAAACATGAGGACCGT
>Ga0214923_10002190_pt1 | contig 26411 bp, 27 predicted proteins | sample LL1510_MetaG_FD_177993 | JGI IMG/M metagenome (GOLD analysis project Ga0214923, IMG submission 177993) | Freshwater microbial communities from Lake Lanier, Atlanta, Georgia, United States - LL-1510 | ecosystem: Environmental > Aquatic > Freshwater > Lake | place: USA: Georgia | collected...
AGATGATTCCGATGAAGAGGAAGAAGTATATCCTACTCCAAATGTTTCTGATGTATCGGTAATAAGGTTTAAAAAAGAAGGTGTAAGTGTTTTAAACGATTTAAATGAACAACAATTGTCTTATATCATTCAAGAAGCAAATAAAGCTTATTATAATTCCCAACCCATCATGAACGACAATGAATTTGATATTTTAAAGGAATACGTTGCAACGAAATACCCTAAAAACGAAGCGGTTTTAGAAATAGGCGCTCCAGTAGATCGCAATAAGGTTGTACTGCCTTACGAAATGGCTTCTATGGATAAAATCAAGCCTGATACAAATGCATTGTTTAATTGGACCAGCTTATATAAAGGACCTTATGTGTTGTCCTGCAAGTTAGATGGCGTAAGTGGTCTTTACACGACCGAGGGTGATGTACCGAAATTATATACACGCGGCAACGGGAAAGTAGGTCAAGACATTAGTCATTTGATTCCTTATTTGCGATTACCGAAAGTAAAAAACATTGCGATTCGCGGCGAATTTATAATAAGTAAAAAAAAATTTCAAGATAAATATGCGAAAGAATTTGCGAATCCTAGAAATATGGTTGCGGGAATCATCAATCAGAAAAAGGTGGATGAAAAGGTCTCTGAATTAAGCTTTGTTGCGTATGAAGTTGTAAAGCCTGTTTTAAAACCATCCGAACAAATGAATTATTTAAAGGAGTTAGGTTTAGGGTTTGAATCATCTGTTTTATATTGTAATGAGCATACCTTAACAAATGAAAAACTGTCCACATTATTGGTGGAATGGCGATCAAAATACATGTATGAAATTGATGGTGTGATTGTTACCAATGATCAAATCGTTATTAGAAAATCTGGAAATCCAGAACACGCATTTGCTTTTAAAATGGTTCTCTCAGAACAAATGGCCGAAGCCAAGGTCGTTGATGTGATTTGGAATCCGAGCAAAGATGGATATTTAAAACCACGTGTTCAAATTGAGCCAATTCATTTAGGTGGTGTTACAATCGAATATGCGACTGGATTTAACGGAGCTTTTATTCGTGATCATAAAATTGGTGTAGGTGCCGTGATTGAATTGATCCGAAGCGGTGATGTAATTCCTTATATTCGCAAAGTGATTGTTCCAGCCGATTGTGCAAAAATGCCTTCCGTTTCTTATCAATGGAATGATACGCAAATTGATGTAATTTTGGATGGAGGTGATTTAATAAACGATGAAACAGTTCGAGAGAAAGTGATTACTGGATTCTTTCGAGGTATTGGTGTTGAAGGTTTAAGTAGTGGAAACATTGCTCGCATTATTCAGGCCGGATATGATTCTGTCCCGAAAATCATTTCGATGAAGATAGATGATTATTTAAAAGTAGAAGGATTTAAGACCAAGATGGCTACAAAAATATATGAAGGAGTTATGGAGAAGGTTTCCTCGGCTTCACTCGTTCAATTGGCGTCGGCTTCCAATGTATTTGGGCGCGGTTTCAGTGAGAAGAAAATTGAGCTTATTTTGGAAGGAGTGTCTGATTTATTGATTTCTAATGACACGATAGTATCGAAAGTAGAAAAAGTAAAAGCTATTAAAGGAATGGCTACAAAGTCAGCTGAGGCTTTTGTTTCAAAAATTGACGATTTTGTTTCTTTTCTGAAATCATGTGGGTTAGAAAAAAAAATGGAATTAGAATTAAAAGAAACTGTTTTTACTAATGCTTGTATTAATTCATCACATGCGTTATTTGGTAAAACGGTCGTTATGACTGGTTTCAGAGACAAAGATCTACAAGATTTTCTTAAAAAAGTAGGTGCTACTTTGGGATCAAGTGTAAGTAAAAATACCTTTGTGGTTATAGTAAAAGATTCTGATGCGGATACAGGTAAAGTATTGGATGCGAAGAAACTAGGTATCAATATTTTGACTTATGATGAATTTAAAAAAAAATATTATTGATTTTGTACTATATTTTGTATGTATTGTTTTGTATGTATTGTTTGTAAATATTTTTTGTATGTATTGTTTGTAAATATTTTTTGTATGTATTGTTTTTGTATGTATTATTTGTAAATATTTTTTTGTTTAATATTCAAATTCATATTCAATTACTGATTTCAAATCTATTTTTAATACATTATAAAGTAGTGATCGTGCTTTGTTAAAACTTTGTTCGTTTTTAAAACTAATATCCATGATTTTGATATTGGCTTTATTGAATATTTCAGACATACTATCGGATTCATTTATTTTATCTTGATTTTCTTTCTTCAATTCTAAAAATGATTTTACTATTTTAAAATGGATCGTGTTTAAGAAATCGATCAAATCTTTCTTGGAACATTCAATCCAACCTTGGTCTTGGTCTTGGTCTTGGTCTTTAAAAATATAAAATGTGTTGGGTTTTTCTGTGAAAGCACGAATCGGGTTTTCTGTTTGCCCTACTAATTGCGTTTGTATTTGAAATAATCTTTCAAATATTTGATTTAATATATTGATAAATGGATTGTGCAATATGATTTCAACGTCTTCTTTTAATATTTCAATAGAGTTTATAAATTGTGACCATGGCTGATTTGGTTGTTGTATATGTTCTCGTAACCAATCTAAAATATTGATTTTTTTCTTTTGTTTTACAACCCATTTTTGCATTTGTTCCAGCTTCTCCTCTAAGTGATTGCATTTTAATGATAAATCCAAAATTATTTTATACATTTGTTTCTGTGATGGTACATGTAGTTCTTCTTCTTTGTTTGTTTTATATTTGTTTTTTTTAGCCCGAATCAATGTTTCACATAAAACAAGATGTTTATCTAAATTAATTCTTGTCTTGTATATTTTTCCACAATGAATACAAGATAAACCATATGTTTGTGAAATAAGATTATAATTTTGTTTTATCATTAATTTGTTATTTTGCTTTTTATTATTTTCATTATAAAAAATCATTTTTTTTATAAATTACATAGTAAATATTAATAATAATAATAATAAAATCTTAATAAATATATAATGTATGAGAGAACATCTTTAATTATAAATAAACCTGATTCAAAACAATATGGTTTAGAACCTTTTATTTATCGTTGGCGTACATGTGATACAAATTTAAATTCAAATACTCCTGCGAATCAATATCAACGTTTAAAGTTGATCCAAAATACTGTTCGTGTTTATTCTTCACTCTATACGATGAATTTAGGTGCCTTGAATGCTTATGAAAATCCTGAATCAAATTATCAAGTAGTCGATATAAATGGTGCTAATTATTTGGTAAGTCCGGGTGTTAATTGGAATCAAATGAGTGATCGCAGACAACCCCATAAACAAATTGCAGGGGCTTCTGGGTCGACTTATGGTGCGAGCAGTACTAAAAGAACGGTTACTCGATTAAGACCAGGTGCATTGTCTCCCGGTGGTCATGGTGTAGATATTAAACACAATTCTTATGATCGATATTTAAATCGATTAAAAGGAAAAGGACCTATTCGTCGTGGTATTATTCCACCCGCATTTGGCGCTCCCATTCCATTCAATCCTGCCTTTCCTGTTTACGGTGGAAAGACAGTTAAAACAAGTATTGTTACCGGATGTAACTGTCCAATTGTTAACTCAAATAATAATAATTTAGTATATAATTCACCTGCTTACGATTACGAATTCAATAATGTTGTTTATACATTTTCTGTAGGTCAACAAGTTTATACCAAGAAGGTTGTAAATGGTTCATATGTGAAAGCAACTGTTGTTGCGGTAAATAATGATGGTACATTTTTGGTCCAATTCGAAGATGGAAGTACTCAGATCAAAATGGGTTCGGATTTAAATATTTATATTTCTTGTGATTGTAGTAACAAAAATATGATAAATTCTGTTAATAAAATGATAGATGATATTATTTTAGATAATTGCTATGATCCTGCCTATATAGCCTTAAAAAATAGTATTTAACTGTTTGTTTAGGATGTTTGTTTGTTTTATTTTTTTATAAAAATAAATAAAGAAAGAAATAAAAAATAAAAAGAAATAAAAAATAAAGAAAGAAATAAAAAATAAAGAAAGAAATAAAAAATAAAGAAAGAAATAAAAAATAAAAAAAAATAAAAATAAAATATTATCATTATTTATAATATGACCCAAAAAATAATGATGAATTTGCAAAATCCTAATTCTTCAGCACAATATTTGGCTTCCTTGAGTCAAATGCAAACTACTTTACCACAACCACTTAAAAATACTTCATTGAAAACACCTATGATTGGTCGTGTTCATAATGTTCGTCCTGGTTGTGGTTCTTGCGGAAGAAAATAAATAGTTAATGTATAATAGTTCACGTATATTCAATTCTTATATAATATTAATTATATTTTGTAATATTATATAATGAATACAACTGCATCTACTTCTTTTACTCATTCTTATCCTACAAATCAGTTACACAAATCGAGTAATTATATTACTATGTTTGATAGAGTTGTTTTACCTTATAACAAAATGTATAACAATTGTAACAATACCTTATGTTATACTTATAGTAAAAATTTCATTTATAAACCACATAGTGCTTATGGAATGGTAGGTAGAACTGCCGCGGGTTATTTAGGTCAACGTAAACGATTGTAAATTTTTTATAATTGTTATTATGGTTTTCCAATTATTTGTTGGGCTGTTTGCATTGTCTTTGGTATATTTTTAAAAATTTCTTTCCAATCAGCTGTGAATAACATTATAAAACCAAATAATGCAATTAATAATCTTGTTTCATAATCTAATTTCATTATATCTTTGCTCGTTCTTGTATTAAATAAATATATCAATAAAACAGACATTAAACCTTTAAATAAAATTTCAATTCGTTGTTTTAAAAACTCAATTTGTTGTATTCTTTTTATATTTGTTGGATCTTTGTGTTTAAGATATATTTCATAAATTGCTAAAACAATAAAGATTATTTTTACTAGAAAAATTAATTTTATATAAAAACTATATAAATTCATTATATACTTACTGTTAGAAAAATTTAATATAGGAAAATAAAATATAAGGATAATAAAATAATATAAAATAATATAAAATATATAATGAATTCAGCACCTCTTGACCAAGCTTATAAATATGAAACGCACAGCGAATTTATTAAAAATATGAAGACTCCAAAATATTCTCCTGTTTGCATTTTTTGCGGAAATTTGGAAAGTATTGCTCTTACTACGGACTGTGGTTCTTTCAGAAGATGTTTAAAATGTCGGAAAGATTTTAGAGCACGCATTTATTTTTGATTTTTTGATTTTTTGATTTTTTGATTTTTTGATTTTTTGATTTTTTGATTTTTTGATTTTTTGATTTTTTGATTTTTTGATTTTTTGATTTTTTGATTTTTTGATTTATATTTTAATATAAAAACAATTTAAAAAGATTGTCTTTTTATTATATAGGGAGTTAACGTAATTTAAGTCGCAAGTAAGGTAAGTTTTTACTTTTATTATTAATTTTATATTTTAACTAATATTTTTGTTTATTTTATTACAGGTTTTATTTCCATTACAGCAATTTTTTATTTTATTAAAAGTATGAACTTATCCTTCATAATTTAACGGAAGTAGCACAAAATTTTAGGGTCTTATAGTCTAGTGGTTATGACCCCAGACTTTGAATCTGGTATCCTGGGTTCGAATCCCAGTAAGACCTTTTTTTAAATATTCTTTTTTTCATTCTTTTAAGCTTCGGTAATTTAGCGGTAGAATATTCGGCTGTTACGTATTTATTACATTTGAAACCGAAAGGTCGCAGGTTCGATTCCTGCCTGAAGCGAATATTTTTAATAATTTTATATTAATATTTTTATATAATAATATAAAATAGTTTTATTATTATCTATTAATGGTTACATACGAAGAAATAAAATTATCTTTTGAAAACCGTAAATGTAAGTTATTAACAAATGAAAAGGAATATAATGAAATGTGTAATAATAAAATAAAATTCAAAAAGTTTAATTACATTGCTAGTTGTAATCATAATCATATAGTATTTTATAATGTTTTTATTAGTAGAAACACTGGAATCATTTGCCCTTCTTGTGTTAATAAAAATAACGGAATTATAAATAAAGAAAAAAGAAAAATTAATAAAACTGAATTACTAGAACAAGAATATAAATGCATTAAATATTTTATGGATTTAACTTTTGAAAAATTTACTGTTATAAAGGCATTTGATGGTTGTAATGCGGACATAATTTATAAACCTACTTATGTTTTATCTGATGAATGGGTTGGAATACAAGTCAAATCTAATCACAAATTAAATAAAACTTATTGTTTTTCCATATTAAATGATTATAAGGATTGTTTATTATTTTTAATGTGTGTTGAAGATAAAAAAATGTGGTTGATACCAAGTAATATTATAAAAAATCAACAAAAGTTATCCATTGGTGTAAATAAATCAAAATATAGTATGTATGAAGTTAATATTTCTAATATTAATGAAAAATTAACTCAATTATATGATAATAATAATAAAAGTTTATTTGAAAACCTAAATATACCTAAATGCATTTATCAAGCAAGAGAAAAAGAATTTCGACATTTTAGAGAAAATTTATTAAATTTTATTTCATTTGAAAATAATGATATGGAAGGTTTGGTGTATGATTTTAAGATTGGTAATAAAAAGATACAAGAAAAAGTTGGTGGGATTGATAAGAAAAAACACAATCAGTTTATATTTAGTATTTGTAAAAACAATGGAAATAATTATGGAAAAAGAAATCAAATACAATATGATATTAATGATAATGATATTTATTGGTTAAATTGTTCTGATAAAAAATATTTTTTTGTAATACCTGAAAAAATATTAATTGATAAAAATTTTATTGGAAATAAATATTCCAAAAAGGTTTTAAAAATTAATCCAACAAATGTTCATATAAATAATTTATGGTTAAAACCATATATGTTTGATTATGAAAATGTAGATAATGAAAAATTATTAACAATACTAAATTCATAAATTATATAATTTTTCAAGGTTTCTGAAACTTCTTGATGCATTCATAAATTTTGGCCGATTCATCAATATTGAATGCTCCTCTTCTTTGTGCTAAGTGTACAAAGCTTACCAATAAATTGAGCGCCATGTTTTCATTTGTTACTGGTACATCAACTAATCTTGGTTCTTTTGTTTGTTCTTGTGTTTTAGCCTTATCTTCAGATTCCATTTTATTATGTAATTCTTTATTAATATTTCTTTAATATATATTTTTTATTAAAAGATTTTATTAAAAGAATAATGATGAATCAAATGCGCATTTTTTTTTATAAAAAATTTCTAATTCTGAGTATCCTCCAATGAATTGATCCTTATAGAAAATAATAGGGAATGTTTTTATTTCTCGACATGCTTTTTCATTTTCGGTTATTGCATTTCCAGACATTTTATTTATGAAAGCTAGAAATCCTTCTTTGTCTTCTATTAAATACTCATCACAATCGATTACATGAGGATTTTCTTTTTCTACTAATTTTTTCGCTTTATTGCAGTAAGGACATCCACTCTTTGAATAAATGGTATAAGTTTGTTGTTCGCTTGGTTTTTCGTATATAACGTTCGACATATTATTTTATATATAATAAAATAATATTTAAATTATTTTTTTAGTTTTCTAACGACTGTAAAGTTTCTAAGGACTGTAAACTTTCTAAGGACTGTAAAGTTTCAAATGATTTCGTCTTTAAACAATCCCCTTTATTTGTCGGTACAACAAGTTTTATGGGTGCATTTTTTAACTTCAATTCTTTTCCACAATGATTTTTAAGTTGATTATCAATATTATCTATAATTCCAGATTTTTCCATATGTTCTATTATTTTTTTTGCACCTTCAACGCTTGTAATATAACCTTCACCGTGTTTTAATAATCTTAAAATATTTATATTATCTTTTAAATATTTTGTTGAATCATTGATATAATCATAAAAATTATCTTCTAATATTACATCATCTTCTAAAAAACAGATATAAGGTATATTATGGTCTACTTGATATTTTAATATTTTAAATTTTGTTATCCAATTTGCGAGAGTTCCGTATGTTTTGTATTCTAAATTGTTGTATTTTATATTTAATTGTTTTATTTTGTTCAATTCATATAAGGTTTCATTTATATCGTAACCATTTACTGATTTAATTATTTTTATAAATGGGAATTTTTGCTTATTTATTTCAACATATTTTATTCTATCATCTCTTAATAAACTTAATATATATATTTCACATAAGTTATTCATTTTATTTATAATTTATTTATTTATAATTTATTTATAATTTATTTATAATTTATTTATAATTTATTTATAAATAAATTGTAATTTTAAGTATTAAATAAATTATGTTTTTTATTCTTACTTATTCTTTATAAAAAGTTGAACCATAAATGTTTCCATAATGCACTTATTCCCGATTCACCATTGTTTATTGTTACTCCGTTTGCACCTATTTCATTTTGACTAATGTCTAAAATGAAAGGACAATAATTGGTGCTATTGCCCATGTTTGTACAAGGATTGCAAGGCTCGTTTATAAATTTAAAGCCTGGAATAATATTTTCTAAATCATGATAGTTTACAGGGGTTTCTTTGTTTACTTGTTCTCCAAGAATTCCTCCATATCCCATAAATTGTATTTGTTTTATTTCATTGGTATTTGCATCACATTTAATAATCTTTGAATTAGGATTTGTTTTGTTTGTCTTTAATCCTGAAGTATAACCAAATGCACCTATACCAGATATATCGTCTTCATGTGTTCCTTGATTTATTTCGACACCTCTTTGTAAAAACTTGCCCTCTTTGGTTTGCATCTTTAAAATTTGTTGTATCGCATTTTCGTTATAAATAGTTTGGGCTTTAATAATTGCATCATCTGGATAAGATCTAATGTATACATTTTTATTTAATGCTTCAGTGTATAAATCTTTGGTTGTTTGTGACCAAGGCCATTTTCCGTTATCGTTAAAATAATCGACTTCTTCTTGTGTTGCTTGTTGCTGAATCATGGATGTATCAAAATTTGTGTTTCTATTTATGGTGCTCTGTATTTGTAAAAAAGTATTGGTTGAATCTTGTGTCCATTGATTTTGATCTTGATTTTGATTTTCATAATTTTCGGTTGTTTTTGTTTCTTTTGTTTTAAAAGAAGGAGAACTGATTCTGTAAAGTATGATTATACAAATGGTTGCGATGATTCCATATTGAGCTGTGTAAGTTGCGCTAATTAATATTATTGTTAATAACAAAATTAAGTTCCCTAAAAAGGTGTGAAATAATAATATAAAAAAACTTGGAATAACATACAATACTAACCATAAGAATACTAAAATACTTAACAATCCAATTAATTTGGTTTTATTGTCTTCCGTAAATAATTTTTTATAATATTTTGTAATTTCTATTTTCATACTAAATAACTATATACTTTTTTTCTCTTTCAGAAATATCAATTATATAATTAATTAAACAAATAATTAACTATATAAATAAACAATTATATAATTTATTCTTCTATTAAAGTCATATTTGATAACTCCCTCAAATATCTTCTACTACATGTTTCAACTAATAGTCCATTTGCATAAATTCCATAATTCATATAATAATCATCATTTTCTAAAGCTAAATGATATATTGTATATGTGCCTTCTTTTTCATATACGCTGCATCTTTTATCTATACAAGCAGGTAAACGGTATTTTTTATCTGTTACAAAAATTCTTCCCAATACTTCTTTTGTCTGTTCTCTTTGATTTTCAATAAAATCATCTACTAAAATAGAGTGACAACCTGTTATAATCAAATCTTCAAATACTTCTGGATAACCTTCTTTAGAACATTTATAAAGTTGATCTTTAATACGATCTTTGATTCCTGGATGTTTTATATCTCTGAATCCAATCATATTGATTGCTTTATATCCATCATTTATTGTTTGCACTAAGTCACCTTTTCTTAAATTTTCTATTGAAATATACCCTTTATCCGTCAATATTTTTGTACCCTCTAGAAAACATGGCGGTTGTGGTGGTGCGGGTATCACATAATAACCAACTTGTCCATACAAACATGCAACATAAAGACTTGTATTGTTTGTTAATAATCCAAAAGGTTGAATGTTTGTTCCTGTTATAAAACTAGCATTAATAACATTACCTGTACTTGCATCATATTGTGAAATTGTATTATTATATAACAGTGTTAAATATAACATATTTCCATTTATACTTAAACCTGTTGGGTTACTTATTCCTGTTATAAAATTATCCACAAAAGCACCTGTAGTTGCATTATGTCTAGTGACTATTCCCGATCCTTGATTAGCTGTGTATAAATAATTATTTTGTACATATATACTTCTAGGATTATTTAACCCTGTTGTAATAAAACTACCATTAATAGTGGCACCGGTAGTTGCATTATATGTAGTAATTGTAGAATTATTGAAATTACTAACATATAAAGTATTTCCCGAAATAAACAACGAGTTTGCACCAGACAAACTATCTGTTATAAATGTATTATTTATAACAGCACCTGTAGTTGCATTAAACGTTCTTATAATTTGATTATTGAAATCTGCTAAATATAAGATGTTAGAACTAACAGCTGCTCCTACAATAGCTGTAAGTCCTGTTATAAAATTACTATTAATAGCGGCACCTGTAGTTGCATTATATGTGCCGACAACAGGACCACCGCATACATATAAAGTATTACCAACTAAAGCAAAACTATCTGGGTTATTCAAACCAGTAATAAAGTTTGGATTATTACTCATTATATATTATATATATAATTTTTATTTATTATTTATTATTTATCTCCCAGTTGATCCAAAACCACCTGCTCCTCTTTCCGTTTGTTCTCCTAATTGTTCTGGTGTGTCTACGATTTCTACATAAATCGGGGCTAAATTCGGCGCACATATTTGCACTAAACGGTCGTAATTTTGAATAAAATAATTACATTTTATATAACTATCATCCAAATAATTGATTACATCAAACATGCCCATAATATTTCCTCTGTATCCTGAGTCAATGATACCCACTGAATTCGCTAATCTTAAATCCGTCTTGGATAAACTAGACCTTGGATACATATAATAACCTGTATTGTATGTTTTGTTATTATCTGTATACATAGTGGCTGAACATTGTATTTTGAAATCTACTTTTTGTAAAGGTCCGAAACATTTAATACCTTCATCTATTTGGTCTTCATATTGTATACCTGGAGCATATAAATCAAAACCTGCATTTAGAAATGCATTTAGTAATGATTGGTTATGTTTATTAGCGGTTGTTAAATACAAATTTTTTAAATTTACGTCATTATTGATGTAAACTTTTAAATACATTACCTGTGGAAAGGTTTGTAAGAGTTTGTTTAAGATAGCTTCGGGTTCCATGATTTAATAAATATAATTAGTAAATCATGTTTAAATCCTTTTTCGCTTTTTTTACTTCGCTTTTTTTGTTTGTTTGTTTGTTTGTTTGTTATTTTTACTTCATTATAAAAAAGTGGAACAAAAACAAAACTAATTACTATATATATAGTATTATTATGAAAATTATTGTGGCACGATATAATGAAAATATTGAATGGACTAAACAATTTCAAAATGTAATTATTTATAACAAAGGTACAAAATTAGAAGAAGATGGTTATAATGAAATTATGTTAGATAATGTTGGTAGAGAAGGTCATACGTATTATAAATATATTTACGACAATTATGATGATTTAGATGATTACACTGTTTTTTTACAAGGATATCCGTTTGATCACTCACCTAACTTAGTCAATAATTTATCAAATTTTATCAATAATAAAGAATTGAATATCGACTTTGAATATTTAAGTGAAAAAATATTGAATTCTAAGTTATCTGGTTGTCGTTATGCTGGTCGTAATTTACCTTTAAGACGGATATATAATTTACTTTTCGACGAAAAAAAGGAAAATATGGACTTCATATTTGGCGCTGGAGCTCAATTTATTGTCTCTAAAAAGCAGATTCTCAAAAGACCAAGAGATTTTTATCTTAAAATTGTTGAATTATTAAAAGATAAAATAAAGCCAGTTGAAGGTTATGTTATTGAACGTTTTCATAATATCATATTTTCTTGAACTTTTTTTTGCAATTCATTTGTCTAGTTTATTCCACTTGGACTTGTAATGTAATCATATGGTGGGACTGTATAATTTATATTCGAGCTATAACATGATCCTGAATTGCCTACATTTGTTATTCTTGTTCCACCTGTTAATATACCTGTACCTGTTTGAACAGCATAAGGAAATGGTTTCTGATATGGAAGAGGGTCCGCACATCTACGTTGAATACGCAATGTATGTTGACTAGATGTTTCTGGTTGTTTTAATTCTTTTGTATAAGGTGCATTACGAACCATGTCGTCATACTTGAATCTAGCTGTTGTTGTGTAACATAAGGTTGGACCACCTCTTTTAATGTATCCTACATATTTGGTATTATTGTTTATGTCGGTTACACATATGTTGGCGGTTTTTAAATCATGGATGTACATACCTTGACTCTTTGTATCTGATTGTGTGGTTCCATCATTAACTGGCTGTACCCAAGCGTTTGGATATTGCCCATTGTATGCCCATCGGTATTTCTTTTCTAACATTCCCTTGGTTGTTAACACTGTTGGTTTAACAAATAACCATTGATCCCCTTGTACAATGACTTCGTTTACATTGAATACTGGTTCGGTTTTCTTATAAGTACCACAACATCCACCCCATCCAATTGGATTTGTACCTCGATAAGGTGTACCACTTTTTGAGAATCTGGATTCCTTACCAACATAACCTACATTTCTATGGGAACCGTTTAAAGAGAAACCTACTGGTCCTGGGTAATTTATGGCTTGTTGTAGCCCTGTTGTACTTGTACCAAATGGGCCTTGGGGTAACCAATAACCACCTGGTGGTTTTCCTGATCTTTTGGATCCATATTGAATTACTGATTTCTTTTTAAATGCAGTTAAAGACATGTATATAACATATCATGAGAGTTTTTTTTAGTTTTAAGTTTTAAATTTAAATAAATAATAATGTTCTCAATTCGGGGTCTTTTTGCAAACTTCTCTCCAATGCGTAAAATAATTTTGTTCCTTTGATATGATCTAGGGTTTGAGTTAGGTTTTGGGTTGAACATTGTGATAGGTCTTGGGTTGAAGATCGTGATAGGTCTTGGGTTGAAGATTGCGTTAATAATAAAATTTGTATGTATATGCCTAAACTGTAATAAATGGTTTTATAAGTAATATTTGTGGATGGTATCAATGTTAATTCTTGTATTTCCGGTGAATCATATTGGTTTTTTGTGAATGGTTTATAAATAGTTAAATATTTTTTATATGTTATGTCTAACAAATCTTCGTTGGATACATAAATAAATTTTGTATTATCTATGATTATAATATTTTCTGGTTTTATTTGAAAAAAACATTTTTTTTGATCTTCTATTAAGTATTTAAATTGTTTTGATAAATAATACAAAATTTGTAAGGATGTTTCGTATTTGTTTTTTGTTTTTGTTTTTGTTTGTAAAAAAGGCTCAACTGTTGTTGCACTAAAAGTTATACTTTGATACTGATCGCTTATGGTTGCTCCTAATAAAATACCGGGCTTTGTAAGTGATAATAACAGGGGTATATTTTTATTTTTTAAATAGATGGTATATGAGATTTTGTTTGTATCTCGTTTGATTGTAAATTCTGTTTGAGGATTATTTATCATAAATATAAATAAAAAAAGTGTTTATTTGTTTTCTATTTTAATTTGTTTTTAGATTTTATTTTATTTTGTTTTTAAATTTTTAATTTTTTTTAATTTTATATTATTTTTGTGGTTTTTTATATGCGGAAACTTTCCAAAACCATGGTTCATCATAAATAATTTTTATGTCTTGGTTGTTTTCAAAACGTTCTTTTGTTATTTTTGCGTTTTCTGTATCTAACCATTTTTTTAAATGAATATATACTCTTTTCGATTTGTTCTTTTGATTTTTTTCGTCGTTTTTTGAAATGAGATCAATATGATCTATGATTCCTATATTTAAACGATTGAATACATTTTTAATTTGTGTTTCAGTCGTATTGAAAAGTACTCTTGGTATAAAAAGTATTTCTGTATTCATTGTGAATTGTTTTGTTTTATTTTGATTCGTTTTACTTATATGATGTGATTTATTTGTTTGGTAGATATTCAATTCAATTTTTTATCCACTTTTAAACCTTTGCGCATTTGAAATGCGCATTGTAACAGTCACTTTGCACCGATAAATCGCCCAGAAATGAGCGATTTAAATGTGCAAAGGTTTAAAAAAAGTGGATAAGATTTTTGCTCCACTTTTTTTTAAAAGTGGAAAAAAAAATTGAAATGCTTTTACATTATAAAATAATATGTATCTTAAAATTCTATCTTGTATAAGAAAAAATGGTTTCAATCTACGGTGTTCCTTCTTTAAACTCTCATTTGTTTCACGCTTATGATAATAATATTATTTTCACAAATCCTTTGAAAATAAATAATATTATTAATGCTATTCAATTTGGTCTTCAAAATATTTACTACCTTGTTGATTTTATTTGTTTCTCTGTTTATTTGTTTATTTATCCATTTGTTCGTTCATTTATAATGCTTCGCAATTATTCGACTGCTTTATTCGGTCGTTTTGATTTAAATTATGATTTTGGTTTGGAAGTTGACTTTTATTTTGTAGGTACTATGTTTTTAATGCTATTGTTGTGTTATATGTTTAAAGCATTCTATGATATTGTTGGTGATGCGATACTTTTTGAAAATGAACGTTTTGATACTCGAATTCGTATGTCTAAGGCACGTATTGAAGAACTTGTTTCACAAAATAAAAAACTTACATTTAAATTGCAAGCTTTGAAAGACGAATTTGATTACTTTAAAGAACATCATTTCAATTTACAAATTATTATGAATAAAAACATGGAGAGAAAATTTAATTATTTAAAAAAACAAATACAAATGTATGAGTAATCAAATGTATGAGTAATCAAATGTATGAGTAATCAAATGTATGAGTAATCAATTGTATGAGTAATCAATTGTATGAGTAATCAATTGTATGAGTAATCAATTGTATGAGTAATCACACTAATCAAATTAATAAATTTTGAAAAACAATATAAAAAATTTATAATAATTATAATATTTATAATGGAAAAAAATTCGTTTTCATATATTAAGGTAGACGATAATAAAATAATAAATGAAAAATCCATTACATGGGTAAAAAAAATGAATGATTGTTTGGAAGTTTGTACTAAATCAACTGGATGTCATATACAATATATTGATACACATAAAATATGTAAATTAAATCAACCAGATAGCTATGATAAAATAAATAAATTTTTCGAATAAAAAACTTTTTTTTACACATTTACTCAACTTTTTTTAAAACGTAGTAAATAAAAGTATAAAAAAAATTGAAATGCTTTTTCATAAATTCATAAATGGTACAAAAATAATAATTTATTTTAACAACAACTTTTTAACCATGTCTAATTCAAAAAAACCATTTTGCAAAGTGTGTTTTGATGCTGGTAAACCGGAATCTGAATATACAAATCATTTTGTTAAGAATGTTCCTGGACCCAATGGTAAAGTTATTTGCCCAACCTTATTAGGTTTAAGTTGCAGATATTGTTTGAAAAATGGTCACATGGTTTCTCATTGCCCTGATTTGACTGAAAATAAAAAAAAAGGAAAAAAGATTAGTGTTACTTCTGCTTCTGCTTCTGCTTCTGTTGCTAAAGCTTGTAAAAAAACGAATATGTTTCACCATTTAACTTTTGATTCAGATTATGATTCTGAAGAAGATGTTACCATTGTGAATTGCTGTGAACCTATTGTAGAAAAACATCATGTGGATGCCGTAACTTATGCGAGTATTTTGGCTAAACCAAAGGTTGAAACTTCTGCTAACGCTTGTACTAGAAGTGAACTTACCTTTGATGCTTGTGCAAAAGTCCAGAAACAACAACCTTACAAATATTCGTTCAAGAAAAGCTGGGCTGCTTATGATTCTTCTTCTGATGAAGAGGAAGATTAAAAATTTAGTTAGGGTTATTAAGTGTAGAAATTTGCATTCATTAAATTAAATTAAAATAAAATAAATAAAATTGAAATGGATTTACGCCATTTTTTTTATTGCACTTTATTTTAATTACTTATCAATTTTCCTCATAAATTTTGCTCATAAATTTATAAATGACATCTTCTGTTGATTTGAACTTGGAACAACGTATGGTATTGTTCAAGAATTACTTGGATTATTCCGCGATGGCTCATAACGATTATCAATACGAAGGTGTTCTTTGGTGTCTTAAGAATGAGCTTGGACTGAATGAATCTGCTTGTACTAGCGTTAACGGTACTAAAGTTAGAGGCGGCTTCATAGCGGATGAAATGGGCCTAGGTAAAACCATCTTGATGATCGGGACCTTTTATGCTAACTTTGTTCCAAAAACCCTTGTCGTTGTGCCCTTAGTTTTACTCGATCAGTGGTATAACCAAATTCTCAAAACAACTGGGCACAAAGCCTTAATATATCATGGGCAAAAGCGTTTTAAGTTGAATTTAAGTAGTGCAGGTTCGTGTATTGTTCTTGCAACTTATGATATGATTAAAAAACATAGACCTACAAAAAAATATAAAGATGAGCGAGTGAATCCTTTACACAATATTCAATGGGACCGGGTTGTATTTGACGAAGGTCATCATTTACGTAATAAAAATACACAGGTTTATTTGGGTGCATTGAAATTGAAAGCCCGTATTCATTGGTTGGTTTCTGGTACTCCCATTCAAAATAAGATTAAGGATTTTTATAACCTATGTGGAATTATTGGTATGCCAGCTAGTTTCTATACAGATAAGGATAATCTGGATATAATTGCCCGTTATTATATATTGAAGCGAACTAAGAAACAGGTTGGTATAAATATCGGGGATATTTCGGTTAATAATGATTTGGTTCCATGGAATGATAAAAACGAGTTTTTGTTATCTAAGAGGATTCATTCTTACTTGCCCTTTTCCAATATAGCTTTTCAGGATAATTTACGTGGTGTAAATATTGATATTCCTTATATGTTGGTTGCCTTATTGAAAGCGCGTATGTGCTGCGTTTTACCTAAATTGTTATTTAAAAATAAAGAGAATGAATTTATTGAAGTTAGTTTAGGTAGCAGTAAAATGGATTCGGTTGTTAATAAGATTTTAGAGAGAAAAGATAACGGAAATGGTAAGTTGGTCTTCTGCCACTTTCGTGCGGAAATTGATGAGATTGTTCGACGTTTGGTTTTAGGCGGGATGTGTAATGTTCAGACCTTTGACGGTCGGGTTAAAATGAATAAGCGTAAAAATATACTTAATTCTCAGTCAAGTGTACTAATATTGCAAATTCAAACTGGTTGTGAGGGTTTGAATTTGCAGGAGAATTATAACGAGATTTATTTTGTAAGCCCTCATTGGAATCCGGCTGTAGAAGATCAGGCTGTTGCTCGTTGCCATCGCATTGGTCAAAAAAAGCAAGTGGAAGTGTTCCGGTTTGAGATGGCCCCGTTTTTAAGCGAAGAAGAAGAAAGAAAGCCTACTATGAGTTTAGACAATTACGCATCTCAACTTCAAGAATACAAGCGTTACATTGCGAGTGAAATTTTTGGTTAGGGTTTTAGTTTAGATTAGGATTAATAAATTTAAGTTAGATTAAGATTTTAGGGCTTGTAAGTTAAGTTAATTTTTTTTTATTTTGTATTATTTTAGTTATAGTATCATATCCTTTTCTAAAATCATGATCTTTTTCCCAATGAGGCTTATTTGAATTGTCGTCCCACGATAATGCATAAGTTGGACATTTCCCTTTTTCTATATTTATATTGTCTTCTTCACATGTGATTGAATAACTTCTTGTTTTTTTTGGAATATCCATTTTTAATATATTCTTAAATAATATTTTTATATTTATATTTCATTTTTTTTTGTTTTATTTGTTTTATTTGTTTATAGTATTTTTGTTTCTGCTTTTGGAACCGTATAGTATGGGAAACTAAAATGAAGATAAATATTGTTTAACCAATTTAATAATCCTTTACTTATTTCATGACGATTATTTGATTGTTATTCATTTATAATAATATTTGGGATTTTTTCAAGGTAAAAGATACGGCTTCTATTATTGTATATAAAAAGGTACTCTATAACTCGTCAATCGACCATATAACTCTTTAATTTATCCCTTTGAAACTAGCAAATAGAGAGAAATTATATTAACCATATAATATAACAACCCTATTATTGTGTTATTAAGCTTACATCAGAAATGAGTGTTTTTTTAGGGAAATGAGTACTGTTTTACCCCATGTAATTACCCTATATAAGCCGCGGCTTTAAGCCCTTTAAATATATAATATAAATATGAAGTATTATATACTGTATAATATTGTGTATATTTCACACCATATATGCTGTTACAGAAATGAGTGTTTATTTGGGTAAATGAGTAGCAATTTGACCCCCGATAAAAAAGGTTAATCACTCTAAAAAAAATTGAAATACTTTTTTCTCTAACTATTTAATTTACTTTACTTTTATCAATATGACAACAACAACCCCATTTGAGTTTAAGAGAATACCTGCCTTAGATTACGATAAATATTTTATAAGTCCTCTTAGTGAAAATGACTTAGCACTCTATAAGCAGGCAAATAGTAAACAGGACTTCAACAAATTAATGAAATTAGAAAAAAAGAAATTGGATTGGAACGGGAAACTTTACCAGTATTCCCTTATATACGAGAAATATCGTGTTGAATTGAATGAAATTCGTAATAAAAGGATATTAAATAGGGAATCGTTGAATAAATTATCTACAAATACAACCTACTCCTTTACTAACAGCTCTAATAATAAAACCTTTAAAAAAGACCTGGAACAGCTTATCAGAATAAAAGAAAGAGAGAATTTTGCCTATTACAATTTGTATAAAAATATACAGGATGAATTATATAAAATTACCCGGAAATTTAAACGCGAATATGCGGCCATTTATATGGAAACTCAACTATTCGATAATAATACCATTCAAAAAATCGGGGTAAATGAAGAGGTAAAATTATTGAAACAGGTTGATAAATTACCTGATGAACTTATCATGATTGTTCATTCCTATTTAACATTTGAAACCCGAGTTACCCTTTTAGAATATAAGGTTAAAAATACCATGGATAAAGAGCTTAACACATTTGCATTTCATTATATACCATGTCGTATTTATAAGGATTATTATGCTAAAATGGACTTGTACCCTGAATTAAAAGCCCAGTTCAAAGAATTTGGTACTATCTTTTATACTAATCAAGATACACATAGGTTTCATGATACTCGAATTACCGTTAACAGTTTTATACAAGGTATAAAACAACAACACCACCTATTCCTTAAATATTTGATCCTATTACTAGACCAACATAATCGTTATGTCTGGTTATATGAAATATACCGCTTAATTTTAATAGGCAAAAATAAATTAACCTGTAATACTTATACACGTTTATAACTTCACTTAACTTAACTTTAAACTTAACTAGGGCGTATGCCTTTTTTCTCTCTATCCTTCTATTCTATAGTAAAGTAAAAGTCTTTCATCACATTAAAATTTTCTGATAATATTATATTTAAGATTATTACAATTATTGATGTGTTTCTTTTGTTTAACCTATAAGTTAATCAATAAAATATACTCTACAATTTAATGATAAGAGAGAACCCAACCTGGCTTTAAGCCCTTTTAATATATATTATTGTATCATTGTATTAATTCATATAAGAGTATTTTTGATTATTATCACAACATATATGCTCATTCAGAAATGAGTGTGTTTTTGGACTTTTGAATATCAAACTGTTTCGTGAGAATCATTCGGTTTATTTACACCATATTTTTCAAATCTTTTATTTATTGTTTCCTGAATGCACTTTTTTTTTGAAATTATCCTTCCTTTTTTATTTATAACAAAATCACATTTTAACAATTTACCTGTTGTTTTATATGCTATACAATCCCATACTTCTTTTCTAGAACCATATAATTTATCATATATTTTACCATTAATTATATACTTTCCATCTTCATTTTTTTTGTATATATTATTCAATGTATTTATATTGATTGTTTTTTCATAATTTTCGTTTTCTTCTTCTTTCACAATTACTTTATCATCTTTAATAAATACTTCATTTTCTTCATTTAATTCTTGTTTCAAATTTATTTTTGCATTAAATTCTGTATCTTGTACTATTTTTTTTAACAAACCTTCATATTTCTTTAACAATTTTATATTTTCTGTTTTTAATCTATTATTTTCTGTTTCTAATAAGATTAATTTATGTGTATTGTTATTTTCATTCTTTTCATCTAGTTGTTTTCTAAGTAGCTTATTTTTTTCTAAAATTTTTTTATAATTCTCTGGACTATACTCAATATTCATGATTACATCTTTTATTATTTTGTCTATTTCTACAAATGTTAAACCATCTATATTTAATAATTCTACATATTTTTTACCCTTCAACATTAAGTTACGCTGTCTCTCTATAAATAAAGAATTTTCTTTTAAAGATTTCTCTATTTGTAATTTGTTATTTACCTTAAAAGCATTTATTAATGTAAAATTTAAATAATTTTCCTTATGTTTTATTACACGTTCCTTTAAATTATTTGAATTTCCAAATTTTATTAATCTCTCATTTTTATCGCTTACATTATCTATTGTTCCATAATAAACACATTGAACATTTTTGGAAAATTGTTCCAATAGCGTTTTCTCTCTTATTTTATCTTTGCATGTTTCTATCTTTTTTATTTCAACTTCTTTTTCTTCCAATTGCAATTTTAATTCATTGCTTTCTTCTTGTAATACTTCTTGAAGAGTTTCTTCTAATTTTATGTAGTATTCGTGAATTTGTTCTGCTTTTTTTGTTCCTGCTTTTAAACAAAATAGTTTAAATGTTCTTATAGTAAGCATAAATACTTCTTTATTATGACCACCTTTTGTGTTATTTTGTTGGTTTGCCAGTTGGCAAGGCAATAATTTATAATCTTTATTTATGATAAAATTTTTTTCTAATACACGTTTTGCATTTACTTTTAATCCAAAGCCCAACCATTTCCATACATCATCTAAATCTATTACAAAATCATTTTTTCTATCATATTTCAAATAACAATAAAAACTCGCAACAAACATTTGCTGTTCATCATCTGTAAAATTTTCTTTTATTTTTTTTACTAGTTTATTCTGATAGTTTCCTGTTAATCTTGTGATTGGATTATTTTCAATCAATTCTACTATATTTAAGGATGCATCCATACTTTATTTATCATTATTCTATTTTCTTTAAATTTTTATTACACAATATTGTTTATTGATTTATAAATCAACAAGCAATAAATTCTTTCAATATATATATATATATTATATACTTCATTTATACCATATAAGATTAGATTTGCATATTTTCACACCATATATGATTATCCAGTTATGAGTCTGTTTTTGACTTTTGACTCGTGTTTTTATACACTATATAAAGGCTTTAATTAAGACACTATAACTTTAATTCTGACTGCTTCAGAAATAAATTATTACTTATATACCATTCAATTCACTGTAAACATTGGAATTTATCCTATAAGAATTATAGTCTATTTAAATGAATTAGAGAGAAAATGTTTGTGAGGCTTTAATTAAGACCATATAACTTAATTTATGTCTGCCTCAGAAATGACTGCTTTTTTGAAGAATTGAGTGATGATTTGTATACGCTTTAATTCACTGTAAACATCCTATAAGCATCATTGTCTATTTCAATGAATTAGAGAGAAAAATGTTTGCGAGGCTTTAATTAAGACCATATAACTTAATTTATGACTGCCTCAGAAATGAGTGTTTTTTTGGAATAATGAGTGATGATTTATATACCATCCAATTCACTGTAAATATTGGAATTTATCCTATAAGAATCATACTATATTTTATTAAATTAGAGAGAAATAGTTAACAAAGTCTTTCTCTCTATTTCATTGTTCTATATTTTTTTATATTCTCATAATTATAACTATAAAAATATATCTTTCATTTTATCATAGAGAGAAAACGTTTTTACCTATATGATAATCAATCAATTTTTATCAAGAAAAAAAGGTTTTCACCTTAAATTATTTTATATACTTAACTTAACTATTATTAACTTAATTATACTACATGCTTAACTTAACTACTATTACACTATATCCTTAACTTAACTATACTACTACTTATTCATCATATTCTTCTTCTGATTCTTCATCTGAATCTGACTCGGCTTCGTCAAATATGATCTTCTTTGATACTTCATCCCACTTTCCTACTACATCTTGTTCCATGTTGTATACGATACCCGTCTTCTTTGACTTTAAGTATTTGGTACCTTCGTATTCGAATTTCTTTACTACGTCTTGTTGTTCTTCTTCATCTGGTTTCGCTTCTTTTACCTTTTTCTCTCCTTTCTTTACTGCCTTCTCTTGTTTTTCTTGCTCTTTTAAGGCTTTCTTTTCCGCTTTTTCTTGTTCTTTCTTTGCCTTCTCTGTTTCTTTCAAGGCTTTCTCTTGCTCCTTTTTTGCTTTCTCCGCTTCTTTTAAGGCTTTCTTTTCCGCTTTTTCTTGTTCTTTCTTTGCTTTATATGCTTCTTTTTCTGCCTTTTCTTCTTCATTTACATTTACATTTACATCATCTTTTGTAGATGAGGCCGCTGCTATCATTTCTGCAAATAAATCTGTCGTCTCTTCTTGAACTTCTAACACCTTCTTCGCTTTCGCTGGACGACCCTTCTTTTTATCCTCTTTTAACGCCTTTTCTTCCTTTAAGGCTTTGGGTCTACCGCGTTTCTCTTCTTCTTCAATATTGAAGTGTTCTTCTAATATTACTACATTTAACTTACCTGCTTCATCTAACACTTTTTCCTTTGAGATATTCATTTTTTTCATTATTTTTGTATAAGGGGTTGGACTTTTACCCTTTGGATCACGGTATTCCATTAAACCTACTGCTAAACGATCTTCTATTCTACCATAATCCGGCTTTCCTGATTCGTTTTTTAATGCTTGTTTTTCACATCTTTTGCAGTATTCTTTTGAACCACGTTTGTTTTCACATTGCGTATATAGACCGTGATTCTGTTTTAAGCCACCACAACATGAATCATCCTTCATTCCGTTAAAAGGTAGAGGAAAACCTGCTTTTACTACTTTTTTTACTGTTTTTTTTGGGTTTTCTAATGAAATTACCACTTCGTTTAAACCTAGACGGCTTAATGCTTCTTCACTATCGAATTTGTAGTTTTCAGCACATTCCTCCACCGCCTTTCTTACTATTTCTCTTACACTATCACACAGTGAATTCATTAATTTTCCGTTTACATTCATTCTTAAAGACATCTTATTCACCTTACTTTGATTTTATTTATGTACCTTTTTTACACATAAATAAAAGTTTTTCAATTTTTTTTTATTTTCACTCTTTTTTCCTTTTACTAAATTTTTTTTACTTTTCTTTACAATTTATACCGAGGTATATCCTTTAAAGGCATCAATGCTGCATCTCCATTTATTGATAATTGTTTCGACTCCACATAATTATATATATCTATCACTTTCTCTACTATATCGCTTCTCTCTATATCATCTTTTTCGAATTCCAACATTCTTATACTATCCGTCTCATTATTATACAAATTATATTTTTTTATCTTTTCTATTAAATCCTTTAAACCATTCTTTTCCATCTTTTTATCTGCCTGATTTAAATCTCCTGTTATCACCAATTTACTTCCTTTTCCTATTCTTGTTGTTAACATTAACATCTGATTCGGTGTACTGTTTTGCATCTCGTCTGCTATTATCATCGCGTCTTTAAATGTACGACCCCTCATATAAGCCAAAGGAGAAATCTCTATTTTGTTGCTGTATATTAAGTTATCTATTTCCGATCTCGAATAGTTTTCCATAAATATATCCATTATTGGTCTTGTCCACGGATCCATCTTCTTTACTAGATTACCCGGCAAAAAACCCAGTTCTTCTTCTTCTACTGCTACTATTGGTCTTGTTATTATTATTTTCTTTACTTCTTCCTTTTTTAACATATTCAATGCTTTTATACATCCTAACATCGTCTTTCCTGTTCCTGCTGGACCTGTTGCTATTACCATTTTTACTTTTTCATCGTCTAGGTATTTCTGGTAATTTTCCTGGTTTATGTTCTTTGCCTTATATATAAAATCAGGCGTTTTTATCTTCTTTAGACATTTTATTGAGCTTACCAACAATATACAAAAAATACTCATTATTTTCATTTTATATATTATTATTATTTCTATTTAGATTTTTTTTATTATATTATATTATTATGTCTCTTATTACTTTTGGAATCAATCTTGCTTCTTCTGGTATTATTACTTTACCTCTCGTTGGTCTTAATAATGTGGTTATTAATTGGGGAGATGGTAATCAAACTACTGAGAATACAACAAATCCTTCTCATACATATAATAATACTGGCTCATATACTATTTCAATTATTTCAGGAGCTTTTTCACAATTAAGCACTCAATCTATTTCTGGCGGAAATTTATTTTTTTCTAGTTTATCATCTTTTGCTTATAATATAAAAATTAATGCATTGACCAGTTTTAGTAATGCATTTTTTAATGTATCTACTAATTTTACTATTACTTTTGCTAATAATGTTACAAATAATGTTACTGATATGAGTTCTATGTTTAATAACGCCACTGCATTTAATCAAACTATATCTAATTTAGATACTAGTAATGTTACTACTATGTACCAAATGTTTAGATATACTTCAGCATTCAATAATGGTGATTTATTAAATCAATCAAATATACCTCTTGTTTTAAATACCAGTAATGTTTCTAATTTTGGAGGCATGTTTTCTTATAGTTCATTTAATCAAGATATATCTAGTTTTAATACAAGCAATGCTACTAGTTTAGCTGCAATGTTTTATTCTGCGACTGCATTTAATCAACCTCTAAATACTTTTAATACAAGTAGTGTTAGAGATTTAAGTTATGTGTTTTTTGCTTCTCCATTTAATCAAGATATATCCAGTTTTTTAATTCCAAATGTAACAAGTACTTATCAAATATTTACTAACGCTTATTATTTGTCTGCATCAAATTATAATAAATTATTGATAGGTTGGTCGAATCAAGCTCCGAATATTCAACATAATACTAGAGGTAATCTACAAATGGCTTATCCTGGTTCATATACATCTGTTTCTGCTTTATCTGCTATTAATAATCTTACTAATAATTATGGTTGGGGAATTGATTATTCTAGAAATGGAATACCTAGTCCAACCATAACAAGTATTAATCCGTCTGCTGGATTAATAAGTGGTGGTACTAATGTAACAATCGTAGGTACTAATTTTTATAACAGCGTATATAATAATCCAGTTAATTTAACTGTTAATTTTGGTGTTAATAACGCTACGGTTAATTCTATCAGCTCTGATGGTACTAGTATAAATGTAACTAGTCCCTCTGTAAATAGTTATGCAAGTGTTCATGTAACTGTTACTACATATAGTGGTTCAATAACGAGTGAAACTAGTTTTAATTTTGTTTGTTTCCTTAAAGGTTCTAAAATCCTTACTAATAATGGTTACATTCCTATAGAAAATTTAAAAAAAGGGGATTTTGTTAAAACATTGTTACATGGTTTTCTTCCTATTCATGCAATCGGCAAAAGGGATATTTATCATTCTGCTTCTGAACAACGTATAAAAGATCAACTTTACAAATGTTCTAAAGACAAATTCAATGAACTTTCTGAGGATTTGGTTTTAACTGGTTGTCACTCTATTTTGGTTGATAATTTTATTAGTCAAGAACAAAAGGATACAGTTTTTGAAATTTTAAAAGATATTTATATAACTGATAATAAATATCGTGTTCCTGCCTGTGTTGATCATCGTACTTCCGTTTATGAAACTCCTGGTACTTATACTATTTACCATTTAGCTTTGGAAAATGATGATTATTTTATGAATTACGGTATATTTGCGAATGGCTTATTAGTTGAGACGTGTTCTAAACGATACTTGAAAGAGCTTTCTAATATGGAATTGATTGAATAAATAATAATATACTCATTATTTTTATTTTATATATTATTATTATTTCTATTAGATTTTTTTATTTTTATT
>Ga0214923_10002191_pt1 | contig 26398 bp, 29 predicted proteins | sample LL1510_MetaG_FD_177993 | JGI IMG/M metagenome (GOLD analysis project Ga0214923, IMG submission 177993) | Freshwater microbial communities from Lake Lanier, Atlanta, Georgia, United States - LL-1510 | ecosystem: Environmental > Aquatic > Freshwater > Lake | place: USA: Georgia | collected...
TGGGTTGGATGTATATGACTGTTTGTGCCTTCGACTTTATTGTTTTCCCTATAATGTATACCATAGTTCAATTTTGGGAAACAGAAGCTGCCAACGATGCTTTCCGCCAATGGCAACCACTTACACTAGCAGGTGCAGGCCTGTTCCATATGGCCATGGGTGCTGTATTAGGTCTAAGTGCTTGGGGAAGAACACAGGAAAAATTAAACGGTGCTAACAATGGTGGTATACAACCTGCAGGTGGCATGTCATCAGGTGCATTGCCAGCGCCAAGTATGGGCAGTAATTTTGGATCACCCGGTCCACAGATGGGCGGATCGTTTTCAGCAAGTTCAGTAGGAGTAGGAGCATTTGCATCTAGCTCAATGCCTATGAATGACCCAGGTGGTATTGTAATGGGTCCAGGTGGTAAACCAGGACCAGCACCTTTACCTGATCCTATTAGATAAGGAATGATTATGAAATACGTTTTTACCATACTTTTGTCATTAGGTCTTTCTACAGCATGGGCCTGCGACGAAAAGAAAATAGAAGCAGGCAAACCAGCCAAGGCTGCTACCAGTGCTACTGCTGCAAAGGCAGCTGAACCTGCTAAAGCAGCAAGTCCTGCTCCTGTAGCACAGACACCTGCTGCAAAGGTAGAACATACCGACACAGCAGGTAAAGGTGAAATGAAGGAAGTCTGTATTGACAAAGTTGGTAAAGACGGTAAAGTAATTATGGGCAAGGATGGAAAACCTGCACAAGATTGTAGAAAGATTCGTGTAAGGAAGAAACTCGAAGCAACAGAAATTCCTCCTCCGCCTCCTAAAAAGTAATTTAGATTGACTTTGTTTAAGGGTATAGTATAATATACTATACCTTTTTCTATTATGAACTACTACAACACATTAGGCATAGACAAATCTGCTAGTCAAGATGATATTAAACGAGCATATCGTAAATTAGCCAGTCAACATCATCCGGATAAAGGAGGCGATGTTAAACGCTTTCAAGAAATAGAAGAAGCATATAGAACTCTAAGTGACCCAGATAAACGGGCACAATACGATAATCCACCACAACAGAATTTTAATTTTGGAGGTATGCCACCTAGTTTTGAAGATATATTTGCCCATGCCTTCGGAGGCAATCATCCCTTTGCCGACATGTTTGGCAGAAGAAACCAGCCTCAAAGAAATAGAAATCTTAATATGGGCATTGAAATTAGCCTAGAAGATGCGTATGCTGGTAAAGAATTATTGGCCAATGTTAGATTACCCAGTGGTAAAGAGCAGGTTATAGAAGTTAAAATTCCACCAGGCATAAGGGACAATACCACAATGAGATTAAGCGGATTAGGAGATGATTCTAATCATCAAGCGCCTAGAGGTGACTTACATATCACAGTTCATGTACTACCACACAGTTTTTTTGCCAGGGATAACGACGACCTAATTAAAGAACTAGAAGTTTCTTGTATTGATGCTATGATTGGCAAGAAAATAATGGTAGATACAATAGATAGTAAAACACTAGAAGTTAACATAGCACCGGGCACACAACCAAACCAATTACTTAGCCTGTACGGTTATGGCATGCCTAATATGCATGACAATAGAATGAAGGGTAGACTATTGCTCAAAGTAAAAATAACTATTCCAACATTTTTAACAGATGAACAAAAGCAGGCTTTAGAAACATTATTTAAGTAAATATTTTTATGAAAATTGTAAAATACCCAAATGACGTTTTAAGGGAACAAATACCTACCTTTAATTTTGATAACCCGGAAACAGATCCTGTACAATTAGAAAAGGAACTATTGGCCATGATGTTTGCCAATGGTGGAATAGGTCTAGCAGCTAATCAAGTTGGACTTAAACACAGAGTTTTTGTTATGGGATCAAGCGAAAAGCCAGAGCAGGCACAGGCATTCTTCAATCCCATTGTTGTAGCAAACACACAGGAAGTAGAAGAATTGGAAGAAGGTTGTTTGAGTTTTCCAGGAGTCTTTGTTAAAATTAAAAGACCAAGAAAGATTCTTGCTCGCTGGCAGAACTCGCAGGGTCAATGGCAGGAAAGTGAATTTGTAGACTACGATTGTAAATGTTTTCTACATGAGTTAGATCATTTGGAAGGTATCGTTTTCCAAGATCGAGTTAGTAGTTTAAAATGGGCACTGGCAGTTAAAAAATCAAATAAGAGGACCTATAGGTAAATGATTGAACCTAATAAGGATTTAGAAAGCATCTTTGAAAAAGCCGTACAATTGGCTAATGAAAATTTTCACGAGTATATCACTCTTGAACATTTTCTGTTTAGTATGATTAACAATGAATCATTCGCAACTTTATTAAAGGAGTTTGGCACAGATTTAGATGCTCTAAAAGAAGATTTAGGTAATTTTATCGCAAATGATCTAGCAGAAATTGTTAATAATGATCAAGTTAAACCCAAAAAGACCAACACAGTAGATCGCGTACTAAACAGAGCATTTACACAAGTTCTTTTCAGTGGCCGCCAAGTAATAGAACCTAGTGATTGTTTTATCAGTATCCTGCAAGAAAAGAAAAGCCATGCTCATTATTTTCTAAAAAAAGCAAACATAGAAAAAGAAGCATTCGTTACATTTGTTAAAAAAGATATCGAAGAACAAGACGAAAAAGCGTCCGAAACTAAAACTCAAACAAGATTAGAAAATATAATTGTTCAATTCTGTAGTAATCTAACTGCTAGAGCAAAGAGTAAAAAGATAGATCCTGTTATTGGCAGAGAAAAAGAAATAGAAGAAATTGAACTAGTATTAGCAAGACGTATTAAAGCCAATGCTATTATGATCGGTGATCCGGGCGTTGGTAAAACTGCTATTGCAGAAGGACTGGCCAGAAAGATTGTAGAAGGGAATGTTCCTAACTTTATCAAAGGTTGGAATGTATACAGTTTAGACATTAGTGCTCTACTAGCAGGTTCGAAGTATAGAGGCGACTTTGAAGAGCGTATCAAAACAGTGCTTGCAGCCTTAGAAAAGAAAGGCAACAGTATTTTGTTCATCGATGAAGCACACATGATGAATGGTGCAGGTGCTTCAAATGGTTCTAGTAATGACATGGCCAATATGCTTAAATCGGCCTTAAGCAAAGGAACAATTAAGGTTATTGCTTCTACAACCTGGGAAGAATATCGTAAACATTTTGAAAAAGATCGTGCTCTCATGCGCCGCTTCCAGCGTGTGGTTATCGATGAACCCGATGAGGCAACTGCTATTAAGATCATTAAGGGTCTTAAGAAATATTATGAGAAACACCACGGTGTTAAAATCACCAACCAAGCAATTATCGATAGTGTAAAATATTCAATCAAGTATTTGACAGATAAAAAACTACCTGACAAAGCAATTGACCTAATTGACTGTGCCTGTGCTCGTTTTAAGGTGCGTGATGAAGAAGGTGGTGTTGTAGATCATGACGAAATTATGTTTGAAATCGCTAAGATAGCTAACTTGCCTGTCGAAAACATTGGCAATAAAGAAAGTGTTAATGTTGAAAACTTAGAAAAGAACATGCGAGCAAAAGTTTTTGGACAGGAAAAGGCCATTGAAAATCTACTTGATAAGATCTATATTAGTCAAGCAGGATTAAAGGCTCCTAATAAACCTGTAGGCTGCTTTCTATTTGTAGGTCCAACTGGCGTAGGTAAAACAGAAGCCGCGAAACAACTGTCAATTAACCTAGGTGTTAAACTTATTAGGTTTGACATGAGTGAATTCCAAGAGAAACATGCTGTTAGCAAGTTTATTGGTAGCCCTCCAGGATACATTGGTTATGATGATAATGCTGGACAACTTATCACTAGCCTGCAAGAACATCCTAACTGTGTATTATTGTTGGATGAAGTAGAAAAAGCTCACCCAGATGTGCTAACTGTGCTGCTACAGTTAATGGATAATGGATTCATTACTGGTAGTAATGGTAAAAAGGCAGATGGTAGAAATGCTATTATAATCATGACATCTAACCTAGGTGCGGCAGATGCAGAAAAGAACGCTGTAGGTTTTGGCAGTCTAGAGCGAGACAGTGATCCCAAGGATGCTGTTAATAGATTCTTTGCACCGGAGTTTAGAAATAGACTAGACGGTATTATCAAATTCGGTAAGTTGGATCATGCCACGATGGTTAAAGTAGTTAAGAAATTTATTGACGAACTTAACGCACTAATTAAAGACAAAAACATTCATATTAAACCCAGTAGTAATGTTATTGAATACTTAATTAAGGTTGGCTTTGACAGTAAGATGGGTGCTAGACCTTTACAAAGAACTATTGATGAAAAGATTAAACGTCCTATGAGTCGAGAAATTCTGTTTGGTAAATTAGTTAACGGTGGTGTAGTAGAACTAGACATTCAAAACGGCGAACTTAAGATTAATGTAGTTGATATTTTACCTGTAAAGGCAAAAAATGACGTATCTGAAGCAGAAAACCAATAAGTTATTTTACGGCAAGTTTCCTTATAAAGTTAATGCCTATTGTAAGGGCATTAACTTTCTAAGGCTACGTGATTACGAATGGATATTAGAGAGAACACAAGGTACATCACCTTATGTAACCATTGCTAGCACTCATAATGTTGACAGAGATAATCTAAGACGATTTATAATCTTAGCACATCCTTACTTCGATAGTTTTAGAAGTAGACTGGAAAACAATGCTGTAAGTTTCTTCTTAGAAACCAAAGAACAGTTTGACGAGGTATGTAAAGTTTTGCATGATTTTATAACCTATGTATCTGAACCAGAAAGTGATTACGCTTTAGAATACTTGCAATCTAAGGAAAAAATTGTATTATGCGATAGATATCCTCATGATCTCTATAGGTATAAAGTGTCATTCCGATCCTTAAATGAAAATCAAAAACAAAAGTTACTAACCTGGAGTAAAAATTATAAAGAGACGCAGGTCAAGTTTTCAAAAATGTCTATAGAAGCACTGGAAAGACCTGTAACTTATTATTGGGATAATGTATTTTGTCATTTAGACGATATCAAACATTTAACGTTCTTGTATCTATTAATAGGATCTAGTATAAAGAAAGTTGAACAGTTTGTGTTGAGATCTAGCATAAATACAGTTTCGCAGGATCAAGATTATGCAAAAATGGATGGATGATTACAGGGCCTACGTAAGATTTACTAAATTAAATTGCTTATGTGGGCACGAAAAACACTGTAAAGAGGTCTGTCCAAAGTGTAAGGATTGCACACAATGTGAATGCGAGGACTGCCAACTAGGCAAGGGATATAACTAATGCCGGCTCTTAGCGAAACATTGAATTTTACATACAACAGCACAAGTTCTGTATCAGTGGTCTATCCTAACACTGCTACAGATATGTTAGTTTATCTAAGCGACAAAGTGCGTGGTTCTGGATATTATGGAACTACCGATGGATTTCACACCATAAGTTATACTGCTACGCCAGAGTTTATAGGCACTATTACAACACAGGCATCTTTAGCCACTGATCCGCAAAGCACAGACTGGTTCACAGTAAGCGATACAACTGTAAATTATACAGAATTTGACTCTAGAACAACTAGTACAGTAGACTATTATAATTTTTCCGGTAACTTTGTATGGGTTAGGGGTAAAATAGAAATAGCAGAAGGTGCCGTGCAAGTTATACACTACAATCACTAATCCGATATCAATATAACGTAATAAATACTCTATAGGAGAGTATGTATGCGTTTCCAAGAATTAATCTCTGATCAAGAACTATTACGCACAGGCGATGTGTTCGCTATAGAACTAGGTCAAGACCTTATCATAGAGTCTACTATAATAGGTTTTATGAACGACGGTGTTGTTTTACAAGGTGATGATGTTATGCTGTCATTCTTAAAAACCACACAAGTACAAGAATCAATGACTACCTTTACTTCTATGCAGTTAGCAATTATGGAAGGCGGTGGTGATATAGGTGATTTGTATGAAGCAGAATATCAAGGACGTAATGTACAACTAGGTAAACCTATGGCAGGTGACGTTAAAAAGTCAAAGGTATACGTCAAAGGACCTAAAGGTAATGTTCTTAAAGTAAACTTCGGTGATAAAAAGATGAAGATCAAAAAATCTAATCCTAAACGCCGTAAATCATTTAGAGCAAGACACAATTGCGATAACCCCGGACCAAGATGGAAAGCCCGTTATTGGTCATGCAGAGCATGGTAATATGTTATTAACTGAATTTTTTGGCAAATCAATAGATGTTCGCAGAGGATCTGATAAAGATCAAGATGCGAATGAAAAGACGGATGATTTATTCTGGTTTATACTAGATCATGACCGTCTGCATAAAGACTACTTCTTACCTTTACGGAAGAAAATTAAGAGTCAACATAATCGCAAAGAGATAATAGATGCTCTATTGCCCATGGTTACTAAAGGATGTAAAGAATACTACATCCATAAAAAACTAAAGGGCAGTTTAGAAAAGGCGTTTTCTGAAGAACTCAAACAAGATGTATGTGAAAAACTCTACGATCATTATACAACAGGTCTAAAAAAAAGCCTAAACGAAGGCGGTAACCTAGGTGCAGGGCAACCAGGTTGGCAGGGCCGCCCAGAAGCAGGAGCAGCACAACAGATCAATCTACAGGTAACCAATCGTAATGTTATTGTTCCTGTATTAAACAATTTATTAAACGCTATCAGCACCGCCTATACTGGTCAATACAAAGAACCTTTATGGGATCCAAAGTTACTAAAGAGTCAAAAGTTCTTAAGTGGTAGTAGTCTACACTTTTTCAATGTAAAAGGCATACCTGACAAGACCTTTGTTGAGAAAAAGCCTAAAGTAGGCGACATAGACACTATGGTCAATAAGGAAAAAGAAGCAGACCTTGAGCAATTCCTACAGGCCAACATAGATCGTAAAATTGGCCCTGCTACCCTGTTAGGTTTTCAACGTGGCAATGAGCAGTTCTCCAGTCTATGGGAATTAGAAGATCCGCCTATCAAGATACAGATTGACCTAGAGTTTGTCAAGTTTGATCAAGATGAACCCACTCCTTGGAGTCGTTTCAGTCATTCAAGTGACTGGAATGATCTACAGGCAGGAGTCAAGGGCGTATTCCATAAATTCCTTATACAGAGTTTTGCTGTTCTAAGTAAGAAACAGTTTCTCTTACGTAAACAAGAAGGCAGAGGTAAGAATAGAACCTGGGTAGATAAACCTGAAGAAGATAGTATGCTGAGTTTTGCTGTGAGCAGCAAAGAAGGTGGTGGTCTGAGAGCCAAATACACTCCAGTCTTAAACCCGGTAACCAATGAGCCCGAAGTAAAAGACGGCCTACCTGTGATGATGGCTCTGCCCGCAGCAGGCTATGAGCAGGATATTGGCAAAATGTTCCAAAGCCTGTTTGGTGTAAAGATGGATCCTAAGTCTGCGGAGAAACTGGCAGACAAGTTCTGGTCATTTACTGGTCTGTTAGAAGTAATGAACAAATTGTTAGAGCCCGAAGAAAAGAATCGTGTGCTTGGTAGTTTCCTAAACAAGACGTTTTCGCCAGGTGCTCAGGGCCTATACAAGAATGATCCAGAACGTGATTCAGCAGAAAAGATGGCCGCTATAGAATTACTAATGAAAACTACGGGTGCGAAACCTCCCGAAGGTATGAACGTTGATCAAATGCGTCAAGAGTATGTTCAATCATACAAAGTAACTGAAGAGATAGTGGACGAAGCAGATGATCCCACCGCACCCTCAAAGCCCAGTTATGCTCGACAGGGTATTCAACATATCTATAACAGACTACCAGACGGTCGTGTTAGCAGCATGGAAATGAAGGACGCTGACTTTATAGAACTATGTAAAGAAATCGCAGCCAACGGTGGCACACTAAATGGCATACAGGTCAATCTCAAAGTAGATGGTGCTGGTATTAGATTTGGTAAGGATGAATCAGGTCGCCCATTCTTTATGACCAGTAAGGTAACACAGCCCCTATACAGAGATAACGTAGGTTATTTTACAAACTTTGGTATAGAAAAAGGTCAGAGTGAAGAAAACCTAGCAAGAACTAAGAAGTATGACGATGCCCTTGAGCTGATTACCAACAGCAAGTTCATACAGACACTACCACCTGATACTATTGTTCAGGCAGAGATGCTATATACGCCGATGGCACAACCAGTAGATGGACAATTAAAATTTGTAAACATTCCCTATGATCCTAAAAAATTAGGCAAGCAAATGACCCTTGTACCATTTATGGTCAAACAATACAGCACAGGTGAGGCCAGTCCAGTAGAAGACAAGGTAATACAGAAATTACTAAGCGCAAGTGATAGTAATATCAAAATTATCACTAACAAGTTAGAACAAAAGGGCATAAATGTCAGCAAGATCATTGAACCTGTTCTAGGACTTAATCCTGCTGATCGTAAGGGCAATAAAGACGTATTAGATCGTGCCCGTCAAGAACTCAGCAGTGCCATAATCGACAGTCCTCAACTCAAAGGCAAAGACGCACTTGGTGCTAATATGGAAGGTATTGTGGTCAACATGCCCAGCGGACGTCTAGTTAAAGTAACCAGCCAAAAGATGAAAGACGCCATGGCAGCAAAAAATGCTGCTCCTTCACAGACATTTGGTGATACCAAGACCAGAACCGCAGTGGTAGCCATAGGTAACTTCGCAGGTCATCGTGGACATGAACAACTTATAAACTTTGCCATTGATAAGGCACGGGAACTTAACGGAACTCCTTTTGTTTTTGTAGGTCACAAAGTTGGTCCAGATGATCCCATAGATATCAACACAAAGTTAGAAACATTAAGAAAACTATTCCCAGGTGTTTCGGTCAGTGTGGTTCAAAATCAAATTGATGCTAGTGGTCAAGAAACACAGGGCAATATCTTTAAAAAGATTGAATATGAACTAGTCAAGAAAGAACCTTTCTATAACAATATCATTGTTACTGTAGGCAGTGACCAGGCAGGCCTGACCAAGACCACTGATCAAATGCAGGCTCGTTATAGTAAGTTTGCTCCATTGGCACATGTTAAGGTCAGCACCTATGTGACACCGCGCAAGGATGCAGAAGGTGGCACAGGTGTTTCAACTACACAACTACGCAACGCTCTCAAGACTATGCCAGAGGATCAGGCATTTCAAATATGGAGTAAAGCATATAACGTGCAAAAATTAGGTGCAGATTGGATTAAACACCTTATGGACATAGCGAGAAAAAATATGGGAATAGTAAATAAACCAAAACCCCAAGCAGTGGCACCTCAACAACCACAGCCTGTAGCAGAAAGATTGTTTAATGCTTTGATTAGACCATTGAATGAAAAGATGCTACCCAAGAGCGCATTTGCTGGCACACCCAAGAACAAACTAGGTCCTGCTGCTCACCTAAAAGGCAAGATGAAAAGACCTGCTCGCCAAGGTGATCTAGTAGGTGATGCTCAACAAGAAGGTAGAGACAGAGACGACTATTGGAAGACAACCACTATGGGTGGTGGCTATAAGCCAGACACTGGTTGGGATGACGACGAGTATAATCGTAAGATGCAGGCAAATCAGAGTAAAGAAGAAAGGCTGAGACAACACCACATAGAACTCTTATTACAACTTCATCCAGGTTGGGGACGCAGTGATCTAGAATTGGCGTCATTACCTGAACTGATTGATATGCTGCGTCCAGGACAGCAAGGTGTGGCGGAAGGCTGGATTGATAGTTTGTTAGATAATACTAAAAACAATGAAAAAGAAAATCAACTTATTGAACTGTTTGAAATCTATAGTGATTACTATAAGTTAGCGAATGGTGAAAGAATTAAGGTGGATTACAGACAAGCACTAGATGCTGATGCCATTCCTGGTACAATAAAAATATCGTATATGGATCCAAGATTAAAGCCAAGTGGGGGGACTTCAATTGACCAACCTTGGGACAAGGCACGGCCTAGAATTAGACAGGCAATTCAGCAATGGGTTGCAAAACAACCTAGTCAACAAGGTGTGGCGGAAGGCGGAGACCAGTATAAGGTCAAATCCGTAGGTAAAGACACTAAAGGCGATTATTATGTCAGTCCTAAAAGTGGTAAAAAAGTCTATAAGTCAGGCGTTAAGGTAGGCGACCATGAAAATCCCAAATCAGGAAAAACTACTAAACAGGTTCCTATTGGTGAATCATATGAAAAAGAAATGGCCAGACTTATCAATAAAATACTGATAAATGAAGCAATACAGAATAACAAGTGAAAACATCTCCAAAGATAGCGATGACGATTGCTATCTTTCACCAGATGATCCCATACATGAACTTAAAATAGCCAGTTATCTAGGCGGACTAGGATCTGAACAGCGTCTTGCCCAATATAGATTAGAACAGGTAAATAGTAAAATAACCATAGGGCAAGAACATGGAGAAACTACAACAGGCTTCAAAGGTCGCATTCGCAAGCACCTATAGCTTTTATCTTAAGGCACACAATTTCCATTGGAATGTTGAAGGCAGCGATTTTTATGAATATCATGAATTGTTTGGTAAAATCTATCAAGAAGTTTATAATAGCATAGATGAATTTGCTGAAAAGATTCGCGCATTGCAGACCTATGTGCCTGCCAGTTTATCACGTTTCAATATGTTGAGTAAAATACAAGATGAAACTGACATTCTTGCCAAAGATCAGATGCTGGCAGAATTGCTCAAAGACAACGAAAAACTAATAGCAATTATAAAATATACCTATGATGCTGCCGAAGCCGTAGGTGAACATGGATTTAGCAACTTTCTTGCAGAGCGTATGGATGCGCATCGTAAACACAGTTGGATGCTTAGGGCTTCTCTAAAGGACAGCCAATGAGAGCCAAGGAATTTCTGTCTGAAAAAAAGCAGGGAAAATTAAGTTCCCGCCAACAACATGCCACTAGGGGACTACATCTTTTTTCAGACGATGAACGTTGGAATAGTGATTATACACAATTTAGATTGGGCATGGCCCTGGCCTGCGCCAATGGTCGGGATCCCATTGATGTTAATTGGAAAAGTTGGGTAGGTAAAGCTAAAAGTGCTCATCCCTATACTGAAGAAGAAGCAGAAATGCTCAAACAGGCATATCAAGCAGTAGGTGCCAATTACACAGATCTAAATCATGGTGATTTGGAAAGTGAAGAAATTAAAAGCGTGAATACAGTTAGCCCTGTAGCAAATTGGATGAAAAAACATGAGTAAAGAATTTAAAATTGTCAAGGGTCAAGCCCATACAAGATATATCCTAGAATCTGCTTCAGCAGGTGCTACCAGTTCAGCAGCAATGACATCTAACACTGCGGCAGTTCCAGGTATGCGTAGACGAACAGGTGATAATTTACTTACTCCAGAGGCAGAACAACAAAAGGTTCCGCAGAAACCGCGTCAAGGTCCGCTACGCCCTCAAACAGGTGCAGGTGCTCACAAGGATAAAAAGCGTGATCAAAAACAGGGAAAAGAAAAACATCGTAAACCTTACTATGAAGATCACGAAGTCAGTATGGCCAGCAATGAACTTAAGAGCATATACTCCGATGCTAAAAAACTATTAGCCTTGGTTCAGCAGTATGGTGAGCAAGGTGATCTCGAAGCATGGCAACAGAGCAAGATTACCAAGGCCGCCGATTTCCTAAACAGTGTGTTGACCAGTATAGGTGGTGAGCGTAATGAATTAGATGAACTTAAGATGGACAAGGCCACTGATCAACAAAAGATCGATTTCTTCAAGATGCAGGCAGATCGTTTTAAAAAACAGGGATTTGCTAAGGCAGCAGATCAAGCACATCAACAATCTAAGCAATATAAGAAACCACAAAAGGTCATGGAATTAGACAAGCCAAGCGGCACAATGTTCTTGAAATTTGCCAAGAAACAACTACCAGATAAAGAGTCGCAACTCTATGGCTATGCTGGATTTGGGTCAAACATAAAAGACGTCAATGTCAAAAATGCCAAGATCAAGCCTTTCATAATTAATACGTTCGACGACTTAGAATATAATATAGAAAAGATCCTACGTGATGTGGATTTTGTAGGCACCGAAAAGATTATTATAGACATTCCTAATTGGCTACCTGACAATATCATGGGCGATTTAGATGTATTGGTTCAGATGGATGATCGTCTAGAGTTTCATGAAGTAGATCCAGACGATGACGATGGAGGTAGTAGTCGTGGCGGTAATATCATTAAAATAGATCCAGTCACAGGAAGACAACTGAGACTTAAGCCACCTACTCCTAAGGCACAGGTAGGAGGTAGTTCGCACGATACACCAATTCAACCTCAGACATTCAAATATACTCTACAACAGACTGACCTAATGCCCAAACTACGTTCAATGGGATTCAAGTTTAGTGGTAACCAAATTGTTCTAAGCAAACAACAGCGTGACCAACTGGTTCAAAAATTGGGAGACAAATTCCAAAGCATATTTGGCAAGGCTGAAAAATTTACAGAAGGTATGGCCGGTGGACTAGCGGGTGGTGCTGCTGGTGCTGCGTTAACTAAAAATGTTCGCGGTGCTGTAACTGGATACAAGTTAGGCAGCAAATTCCAAGATATGATGTCTGCCAAAGAAGATGCGGTAGACGCCACGGATACAGGAAAGACTGCAAGTCCTACAACCACTACACCAACGACACCTAGTAAACCATCTAATCCTTTAAATTATAATTTAGGATCGGTAGGAGGATTATCTGTAGATGCAGGAATTCAAAAAGCACAGGGTAAATCATTCGGTATGGGAAGTACAACAGGCTCAGGCGTACAACCTGCTCTAAGTGTAGGTAATCCTAAGAGCGGGCCGTACTTCCAAGCAACTCCTAAAGGTGCTATGATAGGCTACAAAGGTACCTTTGAGCAAGATGTAGAAGAAGCAGATAAAATCAAAGGTGTAGACGGTAAGGCCTGTTGGAAAGGCAAGCGTTATGCTGGTAAAGTTAAGAAGGCTGATGGCACATACAAAGATAAATGTGTGCCAGTAGGCGAAGCAAAAAAACCAGCAATGAACTTTGACATTGACGATATCAAACGTCTAGAACAGATTAAAGATCTGGCCACACTAAAAGCACAGGCATTTTCTCTAATTAGCAAACCCAGTGCCAAACCAATGAAACCGGAAAAGGTCGCTTGGTTTAAGAGTGCTTTAGAAAGAATGGATTCACCTATCAAGGTAATAAAACTTATGTATGATTTATTATTGGGTGGTGAAGGACAATCTGTTATAGGGTCGAGAAATAGTATGAATCCTAATTCATATCGCAGTAGATTCGGTGAAGATCCCTATATGGAAAGTCTTTGGAATCAACTTCAGGAAAAAGCGCCAGAAGGTTGGGAAGGCACTGTTAAGGCAATGAAGAAGCATAAGGAAATAGATAATCCTTACGCTCTAACTCATTGGATGAAGAACAAAGGCTATAAAAGTCATAAGCCAAAAAAGTAAGTGAGCAGGAGCCTCTAGCGCCCACTGAGCCTACTGATAATACCCAGGCTCCTGCTAATAATAAAATAGTTAGGTTACCAAAACTGCGTCCAGACATGCCTCTTGATTATTGGGATGCTAGATTTCAACAGGCAGATCCAAATCGCTATCATCAATTCCGCAATAAGACTCCGGAAAAGAAAAGTCAAATGGCAATAGCAGCATTAAAACATGCTAGAGAAAAGCCTAAAAAAGTTTGACATAATAGACAAAATATTGTATTATATGTAACAAAGGAGATATAGATGAGTAAGGTATTCGGCGCCCCTGAACAGGCAAAAATCAAACAGATTGTATCAGAAGGCGTAACAGTAATGCAGGAGATACAGGATCTAACAGAAGGCCTAAATGACACAATTAAGGCAGTGGCAGAAGAATTAGAAGTGAAACCCAGTGTGATTCGCAAAGCCATTCGTGTAGCTCTAAAAGACCAATGGGACCAAGTTTACAAAGAGTTTGATGATCTCGAAACTATTGTTAACATTAGCGGTCATGCAAATTTGCGTAATGACACAGATCAGTAATAAATATTCATGATTAAGGTCAAGCAAGCCATAAATTGCTAGAAGATGGTAAGTGGGCCATAAGCCACAAGGAGAACTAGTATGAGTTATGTCGATGCCATCTGGGATCGTGATAAAGACATCATTCACGTCGTTGAGCGTGATACCAAAAAAGGTCGTGTTTATAACGACTATCCAGCAAGATACGTATTTTACTATCCAGACGTTAAAGGAAAATACAAATCAATTCACGGTGAATCTCTAGGTAGAGTCACTGCTAAAACACATAAAGAGTTTATTAAGGAACAGAAAATTCATAGCGGACATAGATTATATGAAAGCGATATGAATCCTATTTTTAGGTGTTTAGAAGAAAACTATCTAGGACGGGATGCTCCAAAATTAAACATAGCATTTTTCGATATCGAAGTTGACTTCGATCCAGAGCGTGGTTATGCTAGCCCGGAAGATGCATTTATGCCAATCACAGCAATTGCTGTTCATTTACAATGGTTAGATACTCTAGTATGCTTGGCTGTGCCCCCTAAAACTTTAACTAAAAAGCAAGCAGAAGAGCAGGTTAAAGATTTTCCAAACACAATTATCTTTGATACAGAACACGAAATGTTAGATACGTTTCTAAATCTTATAGAAGATGCAGATGTATTAAGTGGTTGGAACTCGGAGGGCTATGATATTCCCTATACAGTAAATAGGGTAACCAAAGTATTAAGCAAAGAAGACACTCGTAGGTTTTGTTTGTGGAATCATTTTCCTAAGAAAAGAGAGTATGAGAAATATGGTAAGACTGCCGTTACTTACGATCTTGTGGGTCGTGTCCATCTTGATAGTCTCGAGTTGTACAGAAAATACACATATGAAGAACGACACTCATATCGATTGGATGCAATCGGCGAAATGGAAATTGGAGAACGTAAAACAGTTTACGAAGGCACATTGGACCAACTCTATAACAATGACTTCCGTAGATTTATCGAATACAATAGGCAAGACTGCGCCCTTCTTAATAAGTTAGACAAAAAACTTAAATTCTTAGATCTAGCAAATACAATTGCACACGAAAACACTGTACTACTTCAAACCACAATGGGTGCGGTGGCTGTTACTGAACAGGCTATTGTAAATGAAGCACATCATAGAGGAATGATAGTTCCAAGTCGTCCTCGTAGAGATGAAACTAAAGACTATCAAGCAGCAGGTGCCTATGTAGCATATCCTAAAAAAGGACTACATGATTGGATCGGATCAATGGACATTAACAGTCTATATCCTTCAGTGATTCGTGCTCTTAATATGGGTCCAGAAACTATTATTGGACAACTAAGACAAGACTACACACAGTCCTATATTGAAGGCGAAATGGCCAAAGGTAAAAGTTTTGCAGCAGCATGGGAAGGACGTTTTGGATCTCTCGAATATGATCTTGTGATGAGTAAAAATCGCGTCAGCGAAATTATCATTGATTGGGAGAATGGTGAAACAAGTGTAATGAGCGGGGCTCAAATATATGAACTTATTTTTGAAAGCAACAAACCTTGGATGTTATCTGCCAATGGCACAATCTTTACCAATGAACATGAAGGTATTATTCCAGGATTGCTTAAACGCTGGTATGCAGAGCGTAAGGAGATGCAGGCTAAACTTAAAGAAGCTATTAAGGCAGAAAACACCATTGAGGAAGAATACTGGGACAAGCGTCAACTGGTTAAGAAGATTAATCTTAACTCCTTATACGGTGCTATTCTTAATGTGGGTTGTAGGTTTTTCGATAATCGTATCGGTCAGTCGACCACACTTACAGGACGCCAAATTGCCAAACACATGGCTAGTAAAATCAATGAAGTCGTCACTGGTGAATACGACCACGTTGGAAAATCAATCATCTACGGAGATACAGACTCAGCCTATTTCACAGCCTACACAAGTCTCAAAAACGAAATCCAAAAAGGCGAAATCAAATGGGATAAAGAAACAGTCATCAAACTCTACGATACAATCGCGGCGGAGGTAAATTCCACATTCCCGCAATTCATGCTAGATGCGTTTCACTGTCCAAAATCACGTGGTGCGGTCATCAAAGCAGGACGAGAAATCGTAGCAATAAAAGGCCTGTTCATTACCAAGAAACGCTATGCTGTTTTATATTTTGATAAAGAAGGTAAACGCTTAGATGTAGAAGGTAATGCTGGAAAAATTAAGGCCATGGGCCTAGATCTAAAACGTTCAGATACTCCAGAATTCATGCAGAAGTTTCTTGAAGAAATTCTAACTCGTGTGCTAAATGGTGGAGAAGAAAAGGAAATCCTAGAACGCATACAAGAATTCAGAACAGAGTTCAAAGCACGACCTGGTTGGGAGAAGGGCAGTCCTAAACGTGCCAACAACATCACAGAGTATCAAGAGAAAGAAGCCAAGGCTGGTAAGGCCAATATGCCAGGACATGTTAGGGCAAGCATTAATTGGAATAATCTTAGACGCATGAATGGAGACAAATACTCCATGCAGGTTGTTGATGGTATGAAAGTCATAGTCTGTAAACTAGCACCCAACCCTCTAGAGTATGCTTCAGTGGCGTATCCTGTAGACGAACTTAGGTTACCTAAATGGTTCCAAGAACTGCCATTTGATCACGACGAAATGGAAAATGTTATTATCAATAACAAACTGGAAAACCTTATAGGCGTGCTAGAATGGGACTTAGAGTCCACTACAGAAACGAATACATTTAACCGTTTATTCACTTTTGAATAAAATTGCTATTGACATTATAGCATTTTCTAAATACAATTATACAAAGGACAAATTATGAAAGATATTTTACAAGATATTGTAGCACACACTAATAAATTAGGGTTTCTTAATATTGTTAAGATTACCGGTACAGAAGATAAAACACAAATTGATTCTATGTCGGATAATCGCAGTGTTATCATGCAGGCAGAAACTACTGCACCTATCGCCGAAATGATAGGAACATTTGGCATGCCTCAACTAGAAAAACTGCGCTATCTATTAGATGGCAAAGAATATCAAGACGATGCTAAGATTGAATTAGTCACTGCTAGCCGAAATGGAGAAACTATTCCCGTAGGTCTTCATTTTGAAAACAAAGACGGAGATTTCAAAAACGATTATCGTTTTATGAATCAAGATATCATTAATGAAAAAATTAAATCTCTTAAGATGAAGGGCTTGAAATGGGATGTAGAAATCAATCCTAGTATTACTTCTATTCAGCGTTTTCAGTTTCAAGCAGGTGCTAATCCAGAACATGAAACCTTCCTAGTAAAAACAGATGGTGATAAATTAGTGTTCTCATTTGGTAATTCAGTTAACCATGCAGGTGAATTTGTATTTGAGTCCGGTATTACAGGTAAACTTACCAAAGAATGGCATTGGCCTGTAGTTCCTGTATTAAGTATTTTAAAAATTGCAGATGCAAATAACACCACAATGAGTTTTGCCAATGCGGAAGGCGCTTTACAAATTACATTAGACAGTGGTATAGCAATCTACAAATATATTGTTCCGGCAAAAACATGATTAGATCAATAAACGCAGGTCCATTTTTACAGGTTCAGCACGGCTCCGCATCTACTCCTTACATTAATAATAATGGACAGACTATGACGGGCATGTTCCGTTATAACAATAATCATTTCGAAGTTTATGACGGAATCACTTGGCTACAAGTGGGTGAAGCATATCCTATGATAAACCTCCATCAAGATGCTGTTAACGTAATCGAATGGGGCATGAAAAAGATGCGAGAAGAATTAGAAGTTGAACGAATGAGTAAAGAACATCCTGCTGTAAAGGCAGCGTATGACAATTTTCAACGAGCATCAGAACAGTTGAAGGCCACAATTATATTGAGCAGAGATGAACAGACCACCAGTTAACTTAACACCATTACAAAAAGACTATGCTGTATATCTTCCAGCCGTTAGTTGTTTCTATTCAAACTATCCTAGTAAACAACGAGTAGAAGAATTTGTTCCAAAAACTCGTATTCCTAAGGAATTCGATCGCGGAATACAGGGTATGGATTTCTTAGATGAAGAAAATGGATACTTCACCTACAAGTATGCTTTGTTTTCAGCGGGTCATGCTACATTAGATCCACAGAAATCTTGGGTAGCAGATTCGATGATACAACAACGGAATCGCAATAGGACAATTGTTGTAGGTGATTCAGGTGGGTACCAAATCGGTAAAGGTGTTCTTAAATTTGACTGGCTAAATTTTGAAGGCGCAAAGGCCAATGCTGTGCGTCACCAAATTCTCGAATGGTTAGAAGTTACTTCAGATTGGTCAATGATGCTGGACGTTCCAACTTGGGCCTGTGACCATATACATAGCCCTAAAACAGGCTTAAAAACATTTGACGATTGCCTTGATAAGACTAGATTCAACAATGAATACTTTCTAAAAAATCGGTTAGGCAATACTAAATGGTTAAATGTTCTACAAGGCTCGGATTGGGACACTGCGGAAAAATGGTATAACGGCGTTAAAGAGTTTTCAGATCCTGCTGTGTGGGGTGATAAGGCTGCAGAAGGCTGGGCCTTTGGTGGTGCTAATATGTGTAAAATGGATATTACACTTAAACGTCTAATGTCTATGCGTGAAGAAACCATGCTAAAAGGCAAAAACTGGATTCACTTCTTGGGCACTGCTCAATTAGATTGGAGTTGTTATCTTACCAGTATTCAAAGACAAATTAGGAAACATATAAATGAAGAAATTACCATATCTTTTGACTGCGCCTCACCGTTCATTGCAACAGCACACGGACTTGTCTACACACAAGCGCAACACTCTGCGAAACGTTGGAGCGTTATTATGGACAAAGCCCCAGACAACAAAGCACTTGCAGGAAGCGACATTCCATTCCCATTTGAATCGGAACTAGGACGTAGATTAACTATGGGAGATATTTGCCATTATGCTCCTGGTATGCTTAACAAAATTGGTAAGGAAGGTAAAACGTCATGGGATAGTTTTGCCTATGCCCTTATGATGGGCCATAATGTTGAATGTCATATACGTGCTGTTCAACGTGCTCAACAATTAATGGACATTGAGTCTACTAGAATTAAACCAGATTGGCGTGCTTTCGGCATCGAAGGTAAAAAGGAAATCGAATATAGCGAATGGGTTCCTAATCGTATCTTATATTTCAATACTTTTATAGAAGACCTGTTTCAAACTAAGACTAAACAAGAAGCTTTTCAAATGATAGATGACGGTTTACCATTTTTACGTTCATTAGAAGGTGCTAGACTTAGGGGTGGTGTAAGCCAAAATACCTATAATAGTATTTTCGAAGAAGTCAAAGGAACTGAACGTCAAGAAGATATAGATTGGGAAAACAGAGACGACGACGAATTGAGAAAATTGGAAGAAAACATTATTGACAAATGAACATATTACTAATATAATATCACTATGGAAAGAACATATAGCAATAAGAGCAGTGAAGAGAATCCAGTATTCTTTATCGGTCAAGAAGTAGAGCATACTCCTGCATATGGGTTAAAAACTCTATTTGTCGTAGGCATACAGAACATAGATAATATTATTACACGTCTACATGGAATAGAGCACGTTTTCTTTGGTGCTAATCATAGTTACGATCCAGCAACTCCAGACGAGCACGGAAAATGGGAATATATGATTAGGTTCTTTCTAGATCTAGGTTATCTATGCTCATTAGATATTCCAATTAATCAAGTGGAAGGCTTTCACGACAGTGGGTTATGTGAAAACAATAACTTTATACCACAGATACGTGTTCCAATTCCTTATGTTCAATTATGGAATTATAATACTATGTTAAAAATCGATGACATAGGATTTAATAAAACTAACCCAGGTGTATGGTCACACAGTCTACATACGCTAATGGATCGTAGTAAATTTACAGACTGGTCTAAATATAAAGAGGATACCATAATCAAATGCTAATTGGCGCAAAAACAACTAAACCTGAAAAGCCATTGACCACAGAAGAAAAACTTTTTAAACTATTAGAAAGTATTGACTGGAAACTGTGGGAAATGTACAATATTATGAAGGCACAAAGTGGAGATGCTCCTGCTAAACCAACACAGGCAAAAAGCAGAACCACTATTAAGAAAAACGGTGAATAATGGATAAATCAATGATCTGGGTAACCTTCCGTAAAGAAGGTATCCATATGTATCCGGCTGCGGCCACAGACCCTAAACTTAAAACAGGCGATGAGTATGACGTCAGTTTTTTAGGAACACCACATCGTCATATCTTTCACTTCAAAGTTTATATAGAAGTGTTTCACGATGATAGAGATATCGAGTTCATTCAGTTTAAACGTTGGTTGGAGAAATTGTACAATGAAGGTACACTCCAACTTAACTATAAATCCTGCGAAATGATTGCTAGAGATTTACAGGCAACCATTACAGCAAGATATCCAGATCGTGAGATCTGGTTAGACGTAAGTGAAGACGGCGAAAATGGCTGCTTCATTAAATTTCCATCAACCCTTAATTAAATTAATATATGGCACTTTCAGCTAGTATTACAAAATCCTTTCGTATCAAACCAGAAGTAAATAAAATCTTTGATGATCTAGAAGCATGGCACGATCATTGTAGATTAGAATTAATTGACTTCAACCCTGCTCACTTGTACAAATCAAGAGAGTGGAAAGAGTTTCAACGTGGGCGCGAGTATCAAGAGCGCAAGGCACGTAGAGAAAGCAAGGCTAAAAAAGCAAATGGCTAAAGTCTTTCTAATTGACTTAGAAAGTGTAGAGACCAGATATACTGGACAATGGAAAAATCATGTACCCCAACTTCTTAAAAACAAAGGACATGAGGTTCACGTTATCTCTGGTCCTACGGATATTCCTAGCGCCACTACTCCTGGCGCTTTTCTTAATTTTGGCGGCACCAATATATATAAGTCTGCTCAGGTTGAACAGTTTAGCAGGCTTTTTTGCCAAGGATCCGTTCATGCTGGCGACCATTTTATTTTTATGGATGCTTGGCATCCAGGCATTATAAACTTAAAATACATGAGCAGTCTTCTTAATATTCCAGTTAAGATACATGCTCTTTGGCACGCCGGTAGTTATGATCCTCATGATTTCCTTGGCAGGCTTATTGGCAATGCTCCGTGGGTAAGACATGCTGAGAAGTCATTCTTCCATGCCATTGACCATAACTATTTTGCCACAGATTTTCATATTGAAATGTTTATGCGAAACTTGTTAAACGATGATATGGAAACGGAAAATCCATGGTTTGAAGAAGATGTTGCAGAAGCCAAGGCAGGTGAGCGTCCGTGGATATTAAGATCGGGTTGGCCCATGGAGTATATGCCCGAAACACTTAGTCCATATAAAGATATGCGTAAGCGTGACCTAATCTTGTTTCCGCATCGTATAGCACCGGAGAAACAGGTCGATATCTTTAAAGACCTAGCCCTATTACTGCCCCAATATGAGTTTGTGGTATGCCAAGAAACAGCATTAACCAAAGAGCAATATCATAAGTTATTGGGCCAAAGTAAGATGGTATTTTCTGCCAATCTTCAAGAAACTTTGGGCATAAGTTGTTACGAAGGTGCTTTAGTAGATGCTATCCCATATGTTCCGGATAGACTAAGTTATACAGAAATGTATTATGAAGAATTTAAATATCCTAGCAAATGGACAGAAAATTGGAATAGTTATATTGATCATCGTGCGGATATTTGCTATAATATAATCACACTGATGAAAAATTACGACAGTCAAATTACTCAAATACGTAAGCAGGCCCAGGATTTGACAGATCGTTTCTTTAGTGCGGACAATTTTTTAAACAACATCACGTAGGAATTCAAATGAAACTCAAAGTCTTAGCAGCAAGTATCGCCCTTGCCTGCGGTTCTCTATCTGCCCAATCACTTACACAAAAAGCATTTGAAACATCAGAATATGCTAGAAGTAGGGCATTGCCTTCAATCAATGCAAGTGCAGCCTATGCTAGAGGTTATACAGGTAAAGGCAGTGTTATTGCTATTTTAGATTCTGGTATTGATGCAAAAAATTCAGAATTCGCAGGCAAGATACTTGCAGTCAAAGACTTTACAGGACAGGGCAATATTATCGATACAGTAGGGCATGGTACTCATGTTGCAGGTATTGCTGTCGCGGCCAAAAACAACATAGGTATGCATGGTGTGGCATATGATAGTCAATTACTTGTTGGTAAGATTACCACTTCTGGATTAATATTAGGCAGCACGGCACTGTCGGCAGCAAGTTGGGCTGCTACATCTGGTGCAGATGTTGCTAATATGAGTTTAAACTTTAGATTATCAGATGCGGTGCTATCTAATAATGTTAAAACCAACTTGGCTTTAATTGCTCCGGGTGTTTATAAAACATTTTACACAAACACAGGAAAACTTCCATTAGGATTTGATCCACTACAATGGAAGGCCTTGGTTCCAGGTGAAATGGTGTTAGTGGTTGCCGCAGGCAATGATGCCACAGCATGGACTGGTGGGCTCAGTCAATTAGCCACAGCAGTAGATGCAAATGGAAATCTTGTACTTGGTGGCAGAATGATTGTTGCCGGTAATTGGAACTCACAAACCAATCAATCTACAGGACCAAATAGCAACGGTGCTGCTCATTTATGTATGGTTATGGTTAATAATGCCTGTACAGACCGATACAGAATGAGCGACTTTTATTTACTGGCCCCGGGCACAGGTATTACCAGTGTGGCAGTCACAGAAAAAAGTACAACAGGTGTTGCCACTATGACAGGAACATCTATGGCTGCGCCCACAATTAGCGGCAGTGTAGCAATTATTCATCAAATGTGGCCTCAAATGTCTGGTGCCAATGTTGTTAAATTATTGTTGGCTACAGGAAATAAATCTATTCCAAACTATAATGTAAACGTACACGGACAAGGCCTATTGGATTTAGAAAGGGCCACCAGACCAATTGGCGCTTTAGCAATTCCTACAACTGGTAGACTTACAGGACCTGTTACGTTCAGCACTAATCCATTATTGCTTACAGGTGGATCTGCTAGCACAGGTGGGCTAGGTGGCGTTATGGTTGTAGATGATTATCAACGTGACTTCTATATCAAAGGATCTGCATTTACTGGCATTACCAAGGCCAAAGATTTTAATCCAATTCAATCGGCTATGCCATATAGGACACTAAACAATTTTACGCAGTTTAACAACTATACAGAACAGTTTAGTTATACTGCGGATTCTGTTAACGTAGATCTGTTTAGAGATTCCGAATCTAACATGATTCAAATTTCAATGCCAATTGATCGCAATGTGAAATTTAACACAGGCATGTTTACCGAACAAAATAAGTGGTTAGGTAACATGGTAGGCAGTTTTAATGGATTCGCTAACAATACTCCAAGCACTACTTTTTACTCTGGATTGAATCTTAACAAGGATGTTAGTGATAATTTAAGTTCGTTTGCCAGTGTAGGACACGGCATTACATATACGTCTGCCAACAGTGACAATATTAAAAGTATAGGTACTGTTTTAAGTTACACTTGGAATTTGGGGCTAGAATATAAAATGCCTAACAGTAGTGTTGGTGCCATGTTGTACCAGCCTGTGACAGTATACAAAGCAGAGGCAGATATGTATGCTCCAGTTGGTTTAGACTCGAACTTTAATGTAATTCAACAAAGCAGAGCAAATTTAGCGGCAGATGTACGAGAAACTAGAGCAGGGATGTTCTACAAAACTAAAAATCTTGTAGCATTTATTGAACATAGGCAAAACTTCCAAGGACAGGCAAATGTCTCAAACACCGCAGTTGGATTTAACTACACAACTAGATATTGATTTAGATAGTGAATGGCCCATCGAACTGTATAATGATGGGCCTGTTACTATAAGAGATATTCCTCTAGAGTATCAAACATTTGATCGTGTTAATTGGATTAGATTAAAACAGATGATTGACCGGTGGCCTGCTATGCGTAAAAGTTGGGAAGCATTTATAATTGATTATCATATTTGCTTATCCACTCTTGAGGCAGAAGATGATGATGACATACCTTTTTAATTAAATATTCAAAGGAGATTATTATGGCCCGAAAAAAGAAAGTAGAAGTTGAAGTAGTTGACGCACCAATCAAAAAAACTCGTACCAAAAAGGTTAAAGCAGATGTTCCTCAAGGAGATACAGAGATTGCTCAATTAGAGTCAAGGCCTATAGAACAATTTGAAATTAACTGGGATAAAATTGCCCAGGATGTTCGAGAAGCCGCTCTAATGGTTAAATCAAAATGAAATATACCTATTGGCGATCTAGCGATTCCGAAACATTTTTAGTAGAAGATGTTAAAATAATTAATAATCAATCATGGGTTTTTTACAATAATATTGTTACTACTAAACAATATAATTGTCTTAAAGAAGCATTTTTAGAAAGATTTACAAAAATATTAGTCCAATAATTTTGTTATCTGTAAATCTTCGTTGAACACGCATGATGCACATTGGCATAGATGCGGATCTGTAGGTAATTTCCAATCTACTTCCCAGATGTTTCCAAGTCGCCTATTGTTGCATCGTGCTCCTGCTACCCATCCTCCCGCATAGATATAAAGTCTTTCTATGCCCATCATACAACGTTTGCCAAAATAAACCGGGCTAGTTTCTACTAATTCATCCCTACGCTCTTTCCATGTTGTAGTTTCAAACTTAACTTTTACTTCTTTAAGTATTTTTGCCCCTGTCATTATTTCCAACTGTTCTTCGGTATACGGATAAAGACCTGCATCATGTTTAGCATCATTGTAAAGAGAGTTCTTACCTACAACTATGCCAAACTTCTGTTCAATAATTAATGCCCGCTCTAAATCGTGATCGAAAAATTTAGGCCTAATCGGCACTCCTACCGATATACGTTTACCCTTGTCTAAAAACATTTTTATAATATAATCCATTAAACTAGCATTCTGCCAATAATGATATGTTAGAATAAGATTGTCAACATATTTTTCTATAGCCCACCAATCCATCCAGAGTTTTCCGCCATTTGTGTGTAGTGTTAAATGCAAACCGTTTTCTCTACAATATTTTAGAATGGGTACAACATCCATATCCAATGGTTCGCCTCCATTAAACGTCCATTCAATCTTTCTATCAATGGAACTGTAATGATCTACAATTATATTTGCCACACGTAAAAATTCTTTGGTTACAGGTGGCTCTTCACCTCCCCGTAGACTTACAGGACAATAAGAGCACTCCGATTTACAATAATTGCTCAAATGCCATTCTATCTTTGTAATATTATTCATAATATCTTGACAATGCCTAAATAGTAGTTTATAATATTTACACTTAAACTATGGTTAAAAAATATGAGTAAACTTAAAGTATCAGAATTATTTTACAGTGTTCAAGGTGAAGGACGTTATATGGGCGTACCTTCAGTGTTTCTTCGTGTTTTCGGATGTAATTTTACCTGTGATGGATTCGGAATGCCTAGAGGAGAACTGTCAAATGAACGACATATTGTCGCCCAAAATATTACAAACATTAAGCAATACAGAGATTTACCTTTGGTCCATACCGGTTGCGATAGTTATGCCAGTTGGGATCCTAGGTTTAAGGATTTTAGCCCTATGCTGGAAACGGATGCTATTGCTGATGCTATCATGGACATGCTACCGCACAAAAAATGGACAAGGGAACATCTAGTCATTACAGGCGGAGAACCTTTACTAGGTTGGCAACGTGCCTATCCAGACTTACTCAATCATCCTAAAATGGATGAACTAAGAGAGATCACTTTTGAAACCAACGGTACTCAAAGTCTTACCAAAGACTTTAAAGCATACCTACAAGAATGGCGTTGGAAACATGAAGGTTTTATTGACAGGCAAATTACTTTTAGTGTCAGTGCTAAACTTCCATGTAGTGGTGAAAAGTGGGAAGAAGCAATTAGGCCTGATATTGTCTGTGAATATGAATCAGTAGGTTGGACTTATCTTAAACTGGTTGTATCCACAGAACAGGATATAGATGACGCACTACAGGCAATTGAAGAATATCGTGCTTTCGGATTTGAAGGTGAAGTCTACTTAATGCCTGTAGGTGGTATTGAAAGCGTCTACAGCCTAAATAACAAAAACGTTGCTCTTGCCTGTATGAAATATGGGCTAAGATACAGTGACAGACTTCAGGTGCCGCTTTTCAAGAATGAATGGGGTACGTGATGAAAAACTTTTTTAAAAAACTATTTGGCTTTGAAGAAATAGACAGGGCCATTGAAAATATGCAGTCTTCGCCGGACCCACAGACTCATGAGCCTACACCAAA
>Ga0214923_10002192_pt1 | contig 26375 bp, 29 predicted proteins | sample LL1510_MetaG_FD_177993 | JGI IMG/M metagenome (GOLD analysis project Ga0214923, IMG submission 177993) | Freshwater microbial communities from Lake Lanier, Atlanta, Georgia, United States - LL-1510 | ecosystem: Environmental > Aquatic > Freshwater > Lake | place: USA: Georgia | collected...
CTGGATGCCAATTTCTACACGGGTAATCCCATACCTGCGGAAGCGAATGATTTCCGCTTCGGTTATTTCATCAGGCCGTGTCTCCACGCCGAGGCCGACTACGTGAACTCGAGCCAGTACATTCATAGTCTGCTCCTCCTCAATCGATCCACGAGGCCTCGATGTTCCCGCTACCATCTCAAAATATGTATTCGCTGCATAGTACAAATCACGAACAAAGACATCCGTGATACTATGGTCGTAGCAACTGAAAGTGCCGCCGAGTACTCGGAATTCGAGTTTGTCAATGGGGTGCCCGTTCTTTTCAAGAACGCTAATGCGGTCATAGACCTGCTGAACAGTATCGAAATCAACATGCCCAGCACGCCGAAAGACATCCTCATTGCTGAGGTAAGAGCGGGGCATACCAGGCTCATTGGGACAGAAGTGGCAATTGTACTTACAGCTAAACCGGTCAGGCGGGAGGGATACACTGATATTGAGAATTCCGCTTTCACTGCGAATGCTCTTTGTTATAAGAGAACGCCATAGAATATCATTGCGAGGATATTTAAGGGGTTCGGATTTGAGGAGAGTGCGATAGAGAATACCGAGTTCCCGCTTTGTAGGAACATATTTGTATTTGCGGGCTAGTAAGCGGAGTGTATTTGTGAGTGCAGGGGCATCCTTATATGCCCCCGCATCCATTTTGATAATATCTTGAATTATTTTGGCACTTATGCTGGGCTTGAAGTGTGACTCTGTCGTATTCGGTAGATCCTCGATGGACATAGCGTATTCAGTATATTAGCGAGCTTGGACTGTAGATATTCCCTAGTAAAAATATATTTCAATTTTTTTGCTTGAGAAGTGTCTAGCGGGAGATATTTACTTCTGTCTAAGACTGGCTTCAATCGCTGCCTGAAGTACAGTATCTTCATTGGCAAATGCATTTTCAATATCATTGAATTCTGCGTCTGTATCCAATGCAACTCCTGCACCTGCATTTGCAACTGCATTTGCAACTCCTGCACCTGCATTTGTAGCAACCCCTGCTCCTGCATTTGCACCTGCATTTGCTGGCACAGAATCATCGTCGGAATCACCTGTATTCTTCTTCGCTTCATCTGAGGATTTCTTTGTCCAGTTCTTCGTGTAGATACAATAGTAGCCAAATGTCAGTTCAATACAGGGGACTGAATAGTTGTAGTTAATCGAGATAGACCGCAGACCATCATTAATGAGTTTGATAAATGCCTGAATTTCAACATCGAGCTCCTCAATGATTTTCTCTGCTTCATGAACTGGTAGCAGAGAAAATGTCATTGGAACTACTCGGCCATCAGCAGTTACAGCTGTTCTATTATTCGCATTAAAGTTCTGAACACGATTGATGAGCTCGACGGCAACAAGACGGAATGCACCAAGTACTTCCTGTACTTCCGCATCACGCTTTTTCTTCCTCTCATTCTTTGCTAAGTGCATTCCCCATCGTTTATCATCATAATCACCAAGCAGAAACCCAATATTTGTTTTTGTTGAAAGATTGGTATCAATATGAGACCGATATGTGCGGGCAGAGATATCCTGTAGCTCTCCGCACATACGGTGAAACTCATAGAATTTCTGGGCAATTTTCTGATTTATATTTCTGGGCATTCGTCGAAGCTCCCATGCATTGGGGAATCCACCACATGGTACATCTGCAGGATTACGTGGCAGATTATGTCCGTTGTGTTTGAGCCACTCATAGTAATGGGGATTATGGATGACACCACTGGTTACAACTTTTCCTGATACCCAGTCCCAAGGGGTTTGACAGGTAATGCAGAACATTTGTGAGCATCCTGATACTCTCGATATAAACTCTCCACAATTGGGACACGGTTTCGCATCCTTCTTAATCAGGTCAGCGGTCTCAATGTCCTCCTTTCGACATTCATGCGGGTCATCATGTTTCTTCGTCTTGACCTTAAAGCACTTATTACAAGAGTAATATTCGCATAGTCCGCATTTCCAGGCAGTACTTAGAAATCCCTGACATCCGTCCCGAGTACAGCGTCGAATAAACTTTTTCTTCTCTTCATCTTTGGCAGTCTGCTCAACATTGCCAACTCCATTGACCCTTACAGGATATCGAATCTTCACAATATCATCATTTTTTGCCTGGATTTTTTCACGGAGTTCATTGTTTTTAGTAAGTAGAGCATCCATTCGTGCTCGAATGGTCTCGATACCATCCTTTATAGTAAGTGACTCTCCGTAGAGGGTATTGTATTCATTTAGAATACGGTCTCGCTCCATCAGAATTGGCATCATTTCATTGCGAATTTCTTTGATTCTCTCGGCATCTAAGCGTGATTGCTTCTCTTGAAGGGCTTGTTCTTGTAGCCCTGGTAGATTGGCTCGCTCCCGATTGACAAGAACTTCCTGCCTATGTTTGAAATATACGTGCTGTAGGTATGTTTTAGTACAAATCTCACGAAGAGTAGTGTCATTGTAATTTACTCGGCAGTGAAGACAATGTGCATCCTCAATTCGGTCAAGGAGATAGCGTTCAATGCATTTAGAGCAACTGTCAGCGTGGCAGTATTTACAGATGATTTTCTTTCGTAAAACCGCAGTGTAGTTCTCCATGCAAATTCCACAGCATTCGGGCTCTTGCTTCTCCTGCTTCTCTTGCTTTAAGGGCTTTGATGATTGCATCTTGGATTCTATCGACATTCTTGCGGGCTATATTATTCCTATATTATTCGTCTATCAATTTTTATCACCCTCCTCCTATCAATTACTTAGACCACACTTCATAAAAGTACTCATAGCAACAGCTCCAGGATGCCCATGGAACACCTTTTTCTCGATATATGCATTTGAATCCTTTCATTGTGAGAATGGCATCTACCGTCTGTTTATGAGTAATCTCGTAGTAATCATTCTCCATGATTACTCGCTGAATATTATTCAGCATATCAGGGTCTTCTTTAAACATGTAGTATAATCCACCCTCGCAATCTGCAACAAGTGTATCAAAATTAATATTATATTTTGTGCATAGTGCAGAATAAGAGATTGTAGGGACTTCAACGGCTCCTTCAGGAAGCTCACCCTCTAATTCTCTTGGGTTATTTGCTCCAATCATATACATTCTAGATTTCGAAAGCGGAGATGTCTCAATTGGAACCTGTGTATAAGTATTTAAATCAAGATTATAGCGTAGTCTAGTTGCAGTATCTTTATCACATTCCATAATTACATGGTTTAATGGATTATTTAGAATGGTCTGAATAATATGTGCAGTTCGGCCAATATTTCCACCAATTTCCAGGACTTTATTGTTTTCTTCTAAAAAACGCATACACATAAGCTGTTCAGGATACTCTAATTCAAAGCCACCCATCCCAAAAGATAAAAAATTCAGATTTAATCGCTTTTGAAGAGTGTTAAGTCTTACTACAGGATCCATAATATACTTTCCAATCGCATTCCACCAATTCTTTGGATTCTTTGCATCCAACAGTTGTTTATCAATTGATGGAAATTCTATTCTAACTTCTTTGGTGGAATTGTATATATATATTTATTATTGTTATTATCAACAATAAGAATATGTTTTAGAATATTGGGATAAGGATCATTGCCAATTATACCGCATCGATTATCATCGCCCGATGGAATAAAAATACCGCCATCATTCATACATTTATTCAGAATGGTCTGTGTTACATCGAGATAATGGTCATTATCATAGCCGTAATACACTTTCATTGAATGGATGAATGGAAATTATGTTTAAGCTCTTAGTAGTGGTAAGCCATAGGGGCAACCATGTAGTGTGCTGTTTTTACAGCTAGTGATGTAACCCTCTTGTCGCTGTATTGCTTACCAAGATTACCTTTTGAGATAGCCCCAAGTATCAAGGTCTTTGCCTTGGTCTTGTTCATTTGCCGACTTTCTGGGTTGTTAAAGTAAGTATCCAGATATTCCTGAGGAGTACAATTAAATGGATTATTAGTAAACGATTCATTTAAGGGTACGCTCTGAGAGATAAGAGACTGAATACATCGGACAGACGGTCGACTGCTAAAACACAAGATCAAAGCAAAGATGCATGCATTTCGAAAGCTCCCAGTAATTTCATAGAGCATATCTGGTTCATCTGCTTCAATACAGCTCCGCAATGCAACTATAGACTTTCTGAATGGAAGTAGCTTGTATTTTTGATAATATGTCGATATTGCTTGGAATTCATCGAGCCAATTGTAGGAGGTCATCCTATTTCACCTACGCAAAAAATCCACCGCTCCAACTATTTCAATTTTTTATGGGGTCAATGGGCGTAATTTTCGATCCGATAGCCAAAGTGTTGCGTTTCTCCGTACCCGAATACTGTGAGAGTGGCATCTTGGGATGTAAATACAACTGAAATGCCGTCAAAACCGCATTAATATCTTTATCTTTTTCGGTTCCTGGTTCGGAGCCAGTCAAAATATCGAATGCATTTACAAATCCGTGAAGTAAGCATATAATAGACAATAGTTCAAATTCCGCAGCTTTTGAAGTAAAACTCATAACATTGATTTCATCAGGAAGCGATTTCTGACCATTCCAGAACTGCGAGGTAGGTTTTGCCCGTGATAGAATAAATTTCATAACTATATAATATAACTAACAAAAATCAGTGTCAAAAACGCAAACGCACAACCACCAAAAAAATTGAAACATAACATTTGCTAAGAAAATGCGTGTGTGATAAACAAGCAAACGAATCCAGGTAAAAGAATGGCATCCGAACTAGTAGTCCCGACAACGGATTTCAAGCAACCAATCATTGATGCACTCGATATTATGAGAAAGCGGGATATTGCGGAGAAGGCACCATTCAAGGCTCGTGCTTATGCGAAAGTTATTGCCCAGCTCAAGAACCATGCAGAGGCAATTCATTCCTACGAGGATGTCTGCGGTATGGAGGGAATCGGCGAAGCGATTCAGAAGAAAATCAGGGAGATTATCGAAACAGGTTCACTGAAGTCTGCCGAAGTGGCAAAGACACTCTACAATATTGATGCACTAGATGCATTCCAAAATATATATGGAGTTGGCCCCGCCAAAGCAACGGAACTTGTGAAAGCGGGAATGATATCTATCGAACAGCTTCGCACGGAGACTGGCTTGAAACTCTTGAATGATAAGCAAAGAATCGGCCTGAAATACTATGAGGATTTATTGGAGCGTATTCCGAGGGAAGAAATGCTGGAGCATCAAGATATACTGGATGCACTTCTCCCCGCAGAAATGGAGGAATATGACACAGAGATTGTGGGGAGTTTCCGCCGTGAGGCACAGACATCAGGAGATATTGATGTACTTATCCGTGTTCCTCTAACCGCATCGCCAAAGACAGCGAAAGAGAATCTCAACTCATATGTGAATATGATGAGGGGATTCGGATACATTGAAGAGGTTTTAGCGCTTGGTGAGCATAAGTGTATGGCAATTTCACGAATCTATAATGGAAAGGCTCGTCGACTTGATTTGCTGATGACACCCGATGAAGAATATGCATATGCGATTCTATATTTCACGGGGTCAGACAAATTCAATGTAGCATTCAGACAATGGGCATTGGAACAGGGATACACGCTAAATGAGCATGGACTTAAGCCAATTCGTGAGGGTGTGAGGGATGTTCCCTATATGAGTTCAGAAAAGGACATCTTCAAGTTCCTTGGACTCCGATACATTGAGCCCTCAAAGCGTATAGACCACAACCAGATAATCAGTATCAAGTCCCGTCCCAGAGTTGCACAATAGAGTATCATCATCCCAGAATAATAAAATAACCATAATAGGAGGTTAATGTCCTATTATGTTTTTGATATGGATGAAACGCTTGCAGAGCTCTATTCGGTCTATTACTTTCTAGACAGTCTCAAAACAGAAAATCAGAACCTTCCAGGAGGACTCGCTGACTCTTTAGAGAAAGCATATACTATTTTTACAGACATGGTGTATCAGGCAGAAGTATCCACTCCACCACTTGGAATTCTAAGACCAGGCATTCTGGATATTATGAGTGATCTCCATCGTCTTCAAGAATCAGGTAAAGTCAAATGTGTTGTTATTTACAGTAATAATGGACATTTACCATGTTTAGAATTTATTAGGGATTTAATCCACAGACATATACGCTCAAACACATTAATCAAGGACTGTATACATAGGAATCACCCAGCAAGGCAGAATGAAATAAGAAACCGTAATACGAAAACATGGGAAGTTTTGAAGAGTATAATTGTGAATGGGCCTTGTAATGGTTCACCGAACCTCGATCCAAAAGCCGTCCATTTCTTTGATGATTTAGAACATCCTGACTTGCGGTTGATATTGGGAAATAATTATCATAAAGTACCAGCATATGAATTCAAAGCATCCTTTGAGCTACTTGAAGAAATGTACAAAATGAGCCTTTTATTAGCGGAAGTGGATACAGATTTATTGTATAATTATCTGTATCCACAACAATACAATGGACACAAAACCGCAAATAAAACCGCAAATGATATTGTGAATAGTTTTAGAGAAAATACCCATGGAACAGAAACGCAACAAAAGCAAAAAGCGCAGAATGACAGAGGTATCAAACAAATGAAAAATACAATCAATATGATACAGAATATAAATCCGAGTATGAATCCGAGTATGAAACCAAATCTGAAGGGGGGCAGGAATTCAAAGAAGAAAAAACGCTCAACTCGGAAAAAATACCAAAAAAATTTGAACCCGAAGACTGCGATGTGACTAAAAAGAGAGCAAGAGCAAGAGCAAGAGCAAGAGCAGTCCATTGATAATTTCCATGCCAATTAGCAATTCAACGAGTCTTCGTCATTACAATCGGATACGGGATATGAATGATATAAATGAAAACATCATTTTGACCATCCTTGTAATATCATATTCAATTATCATACTCTCAATTGTTCTTACTGCAATTCATCCCAGGTATAGATTCATACCGACGATAGTCGATTTGCTTCAGAAAAAGAAAGAAAAGGCCTCCCCCAATATTACAGCGATACCGATCTACACTTTGCCGGTTCACGAAGAGCTCGATCATGCGGAAAAGGGCACGTCTCCAATTCGAGTCCATCAATCGGGTACACATATGCGTGGAACCGTGTTTGGATTCCTACAGGATTTGAGGATGAAAGGGCCAATTATACTCAAAGAAAGACAGAGTATGGTATAGAGAAACATTTTAGCATCTCAATATTAGGGGGAGAATGCGACCACACCAAATATTATTGGCAATATTCGCTATTCTACTTATTTTTTTATACTTCAGCAAAAAAACCAAAGAGGGTTTTCTGAATGAATACTGTCGGACATATAAAGACTGTACATCGTGTGCATCGGCAAGCGGATGTTCCTGGTGTCCCGCTTCAAAAGTCTGCCTGGATAGTAGAACATTGAAGAGTACGGATACATCCTGTAATCAAATGAATACAATTAATTCATCGTTCTTATGTAAGGCCGAATTATCAGATGAGATTCCACCAGAAGCGGTTATAAGCGAGGATATTATGTATGATTTTACCCTATATAAAAATCAAATAACGGATAAAATTCCCCCACCAAATATCTATATGAATGGTGATTTGCAATATACAAATGAGGATGTTCTAAGCAATATAAATGAATTGCGAGACAGGATACAGAATTACCAGGAGGGTCTACCAGGAATAGTAGCATCGTCGGTCGTGAATAATATTCAGCCAATGGTAAAGGGAATTTTATCAGAAAATTATTATATTCAGGGATAAAATAAAATTTGAATCCAATTCATGCAAGGACTGATGAACCAGTTCCAAGTATTCTAAGAAGATGTCTAAGATTCTCGCACTTTCCAATCTAATCGTTGACAATGAGATCACTTCCAAGATTGACCTCATTGGCAAAGTATTTATCGGCTGTCAGCCTTTCTTCAATGTATATCGGCGGTACAACAGTGTCTATGAGATTGTACTAGAAGATGTGCATGGTGATACGCATCTACAGAAGGACTGTAGTATTCGGCAGTCTCTCAGTTCAGTGCTCTGTCTAAGTGAGCATCGTGCAGATGCAATGTATTCGGATTATGTGACATCCATTGCGCATAATGGTGGTGCACCAATGACTTTGAGCGATGCGGTGGATATTCTGGATATGTACTGGTCGAATATCCAAGTAGAGTTCAGCGCAATCTACTTGTATGTGGGTGGTCTAGATTTTCCGAGCACTCCGCAGGATGAGGTTGTGGATGTGATTGAGTGCCCTTCTGCACCATCTAAGCCACCGATGCCTGAGGATGTAAAGCCGACGCAGGAGGAGCTGGATAGCGCACGAGCGCTTCTGGCACTGAGGTATTATGAGGCGGAGCCTCAAACAAACGAGGAGGCAAAGCCTCAAACAAATGAGGAGGCAGAGCCTCAAACAAATGAGGAGTTTCCACCGCTTGTGAGGTCAGAGGTTGTGGGATCTAAGCGTCGAATTTGCCATTGTGATTACGAAGAGCAAGAGCAAGAGCAAGAGCAAGAGCACAGTTATACTAGGCTCCGCAATGGACGATGTGTGCGAAAGCGTGTATAAGTACTTTATAGAATAAATAAATATAAATAAATATAATTATAAAAGCCTATATTTTTGTATAGCTAAGGAAGATTAGTGATTGACTTTTTTGATAGAAAAGACGCTAGAGCTAGTGTCGCACAACACAATATAGCATATTCGGATTTTTAACATTGTAATCTGCATCAAAGTATCGGGCTTCATCGTATTCATAAAGTGATTTATTCTCAAATAAAGTATTCCAATCAAATACAGTAATATTTGAATTGTAGCACGCACCTCGAAATTGGGTTTCTGCATTGAACCAATAGTCGCCATCATTCGGATAGCGATAAAATCCATACATGTAAGCCAAAGAGGGAATCATGTTAAATAGGCTTCTTCGAACAATATATAGATTATTCGCACGAATAGTTAAAATATAAGACCCATTTTTAATATAGTCATTCAAGCCAGACAGGGGTGGCAAGTAGTTATCCCGATTTGGTAAATATTCAGACCAAATATTTCCCAAATTAGGAATAAAATCATCCGAAATCATAGTACTCATAAAATACCTGATAATATTGGTATTATTATCATCATGCCCCAATTGGTTCAGTTGCAGTCTAATTTTCTCAACACGCTCCAAAACCTCTTGATCTGTCCAATTAAGCCAGTGAAAATCAATGGGCTTAGCATAAATTGTATCGGTTCGTGATTTAATAATATAATCATATTTGATACCATTTACCTGTTCATAGAAGCACATATTGAGATACGCATGCTGAAGCTGTAGGTACTCAATCATTGAGCCACTTGTTCGTAAATAATTTTTCCAGTTGTCTGGAATCTGCAACTTAGAAATAAGTAGTTCCCGTTGTGCAATCCACCCAGGGTGTTTCTCGAGTCGAAACCATTCCAGGTGTTTCAGATTATCTCCAAGCTGTTCTTTGAGCCAATTATCCCAATCGGTATGGTCATCATTTTGAATACATGCAAAGATATGGACGTTTGACCCTAAAACAACATTTTGTTTCAGGTATTTTATGGTTTTTTGAATGGTACGAAGCGCTCCTGTAAATAAAACTGCAATGTACATATTTATTTATAGGGCAGATGCTTTTATATTCATTAAACCATGTTTTAAAAGTCCTTCCGTACATTATTCTAATTCTGATTCTCAAAGTTAATCTTGTACTATTTTCTTCTAGATAAAGATTTTGCCATGATCTAGCTAATAATTAGAAAGTGCCCTCACTGGTTTAATATATTAATATATGAAGACTTAAAGATGTATTGTTGTAGAACATTTAAATATGCTTACATCTTATCTAAAAGTATTAGAACAAGAATACAAAATTATTGATAATAATCAAATTAAAGTAGTAAATTCAGATTATGTTGATTATAAAGAAAAAATATGTATCAAGCCATGGGGATATGAATTTTTAATATATGAAAGTCATAAACTTGGTATTTGGTATTTAAAAATAATGAAAGATCATGGAACATCACTGCATACTCATTTTAATAAAGATACATTAATAATTGTAATTGCTGGTACTGCAAAATTAACATTTATTAATAATGAAGTAATATCCCTAGAACCTATGAAGTCCGTATTTATTCCAAAAAACAAGTTTCATGCATTATCTTCTTTTTCGGATGAAGTATTTATCATGGAGATTGAAATTTTTAATAAAACTACTAACTTTTCTAATAAAAATGATCTACTAAGAATAGATGATAATTATAATAGAAAGAGAACTGGATATGAATCATCTGTAAGCCTATCGGATGATTTAACGAATTATGACTATTTTTATTTATCACAGCTTTTTTCGAAAAAAATTTTTAATACTAGTATTAAAGTAGAGCCATTTTCAACAAATATCCTAGAGAAATCTGGATACAATATTATAATTGATGGTGAATTATATTTGAATGGTAAATATTTAAAAGAAGGCACAATACTAGATAATATTAAAGAAACTGATTATATTATTAATAATAATTGCAGTATTTTATCAATAACAAATCTTTATGCGAATGAAGATTCCAAAATCATTTATTCAGTTGAGCATCTTGAAACGATAGTTAAAGATCTTAGAAGTAAAGAAAAGAAAATAATACTTACATCAGGATGTTTTGATATACTACATGTAGGACATGTTCATAATTTAAAGGAAGCTAAAAAACTTGGAGACTGTCTTATTGTATGTTTAAGTAATGATGAACAGATTAAAAAACTGAAAGGCAATGATCGTCCTATAAATAATTATACTGATCGTATTAATTTATTTAAGACATTGCCATACATTGACTATATTATTCTTTATAATGAAGAAAATATAGAAAAAGAGGAATCACTTGGAAAAATAATGAAAGTAGTTAATGCATTTTGCTGGGTAAAGGGTAGTGATTATAATTCATCAGCAATAATGGAGAAGCATCCATATTTAAATAATATTGTATTGATTGAAAATATTAAAAATAAAAGTACAACAGGTATCATAAATACGATACATAAAAAATAAAAATCAATGGTCTACTAATAGGATTTATGAGCCCCAGAGTATCAAACTATCTGATCTTAGACCAACGGGCATTTAAAAATGCCCGTTTGCCGACGGCCGCTGGGTATTTCTAAACAAGATTCAAGCCTATTTTGCCTTTGGCGAAATTTGCTTATTGCCGGTTTGAAATGCCCAGCGGTCTAATATAAAGAGTATATATATATATGTGATTATTATATGACTATCCTAATCACAGGTGCATCAGGGATACTGGGTAGATGCTTAGTAGATTTATGTTCAAGGTCTGGAATAAATTATATAACTACATATAACACAAGGAAAATTCAAAATTCATATAAAATAAATTATAATGATGATAATGATATTTATAAATTATTAAAAGAAAAAGAGATTACGATATGTATTAATTGTATCGTACAAAGACAGGTTGATATTTGTGAAACAAATTGGGATGAGACAAAAAAAACGAATATAGATATTGTTGATAATCTATCAAGAGTATGTGAAAAATTAGAAATATACTTAATTCATATTTCAACTGATTATGTATTTGATGGTCGTAATTCACCTTACTTTCCAAATAGTCATACTAATCCATTACAGAATTATGGCATATCTAAATTAATTTCTGAAAAAAGAATTATTTCAAATAGTAAAAACTATACAATTATTCGTGTTCCTGTACTATATAGTGATAATATAGAAAACCTATCTGAGAATGCGGTAACAATTATTGGGAAAAAGGTATTAAATTGTGTTGAAAATATAGATGAAGATGACTATTCAATTCGTCGTCCAGTATTTATTCCAGATTTGTGTGAATTTATTTTATCATTTGTAAAAACTCCTAAAATTGGCACTTTTCATTTCTATAACTATAAGGATATTACAACGAAATATAATACCGCAAAACTAATTGGGCAATATTTAGGCCTATCGATTGAGCATATTAAACCAATTAAGTATTTTCAAAATATGGCAAATCGACCATATGATACAGAAATGAAGGACAATCAATATGATATAACAAAATATAATATTACTACTCTAGAGGATGGTATTACAAAATGCTTTCAAAAATGGAAACATCCACTAATAACACAATCGACCTCTGAGGATAGTATATTTATAATGTTAGATCTAGATGGAACAATTTTAGATACTGATAAGATACATTATAAAGCATATATGAATACTTTTAAAGAATACAAAATTGACATATCTTGGAAGGATTTTGAATATTATATTAATTTTAAAAGTATTGATTTATTTATTGAAGAAAATAATTTACCTTTTGAAGATATTAAACGAAAAAAAATGAAATATATGTTAGAAAGCAATGATATAGAATTTATTGAAGGTGCTCAGGCAATTATAGAATTATTAGTTAAAAATAATATTAATTTTGTTATTGTAACAAATACTTCAAGAATAATTGTCGATCATTATATAAGAACACTACCATTTTTAAATAATATTAAAAATTGGATATGCAAAGAGGACTATAATAATCCAAAACCAAGTAATGAACCATATAGTGTTGCAGTAAAAAAATACTACAAAGGAGAAAAATATAAAATAGGATTTGAAAATACTATCAATGGGTATGAATCTATTCGAAATGAAGTAGATCATATTTATTTTATTACAAATAAAGATTCAATAACTTATAATAAAATAAAAAAAGAGGATATTATTCTAATACCTAATTTTTTGTCTTTTAGGTGAGGAAGTTCTAATAAATTATAGATAACATGTTCCAAGATATATTGCATAGTAAAAACTATATATAAGTTTTGGAATATTATGTTTAAAACAATGAGCATTACCGAGCCATATAGATATTGTTATAGTCGTAATAATATCATTAGTAAATATATTATCCATGATATGCATATCTGGTATAATTAAATTATCATGGTCAATATTAAGACTAATAATATTCATATTATCAAATATATCATAGCCACTAAGAGCAAATCTAATTTTAGCATAATCATATTCTGGAATACCATATAGGTCAAAATTACCAAAATATCCTCTTGGATCTATAAAAACTAAATCATTATTGTCAGGATTGTAGAGTATATTATTAAATTGACAGTCTCCATGAATAATAGATATATTATAGTCAGTTAATGAGTTAATATATTCTAATATATTACATTCTATTTTTGTCATGATTTCATCAAATGATTTTAAAATTATACCATTAACTTTTTTAATAAATGAATATTCATTAAGAATTGATATTATTTCATTATATCTGTTCATAATTTTATTCTTTATTTCTATAATTAAATTATTTCTAAAAGACTCTTTACTAATTTGTTTCTGTGTTGTTTGATGTAATATATTTAATTGATTATATATTGTTTTCAATATAGTCTGTTTTTTAGAATTGGAAAAAATTGGAAAATATTTATAAAGTGGAGCATATTCTTTAAGGTATTTCATTATATAAAATGTATCTCCAAATTCAAATATTAAAGGTATATTTAATACTATTTTATTATCAATAATATATTTAAAGAATTCAATTTCTTTTTTAATTTTAAAATGTCCATATTCATTCTTTGATTCTTTTTTAATTCTATTATCTATAATAAATAAATTATTGAATTGAGAACCATACCCTATTCTTTCTATTTCTTGTTTTTCCATTAACAATTAATAATGTCTTCGAGTTTTAAATAGGCATCTATATCATTCTCTGAATGAATATATCTAACTTTACTTTGAACTGTAGGAAAATCTTTTGTTATATTATTATAAAAAAAATCAGAGTGACCTAGATGTAATGTTATATTTGTTGTATTCGATAATATAGCATTGTTTAAGTAATAGAAACATGCACCTATATCAAAATGTATTGAGTAGTTACATTTTTCTGCAATTTTTTGTATTTTACAAATATTTTCACATGTTTTTGTTGGAATACAATTAAATTGTGTTTTACAATCAATTATATTGTTAATATTATTTATTTTTATCTCATTTGCTAAGTTATCAGATAGGTCTGCAATAAGAAATATAGTATTAGTGCATATTTTAGCAAGTCCTAAAATACACATATCATGATTATTAATACTTACTTTTTGACCAGAAAACGGCCGATAATTATAATATAATACTAATTGCTTAGTAGGATCACGATTATTATTCCACACTTCAAAATCATCTAGATTTACATATGGCAGCACTGGAATATATGTTTCAATTGTGAAATTATCAATACATAATGTTATATTGTATTTATGTTGAATATCAATTAATAATTTTTGAAAGGTATCAACATAATTCTTAATATTACACTCAATTTCGGAGTGGCTAGAGGATGGATGGTATTTAGATAGAGGAAGTATCCAAAGATTAATTGCAAGTATATTATTGTCTGTTAAAAAAAAACATTCATTACTTTTTTTTATGAAATAATTTATAGAATCCCCAATATCAATATGTAAATTAGGTATTTCACTAAATATAAAAGAATTGTATTTACAAAACATTGTAAATTCATATTGTTTATTATTTTTACAAATATTTCTTATAATAGACTGATTAAAGTATAAATCACCATTATGATTGTGATTAAATAAATATATTTTCATTTATAGTATAATATAATATAATCTTTATACTCATACTGACAATTTACAATACTATTCTAAAAGTCCTTCCGTACATGCTCCTTCAGTACCATCAAATTATCACACATTATTTTGAGGTCTGTTAAGCGATTGTGATTCTCGTACTCCTTCATCATAGTTTGAAGTGTCATATGGAGGTGATCAATGGACTTCTTGTAGGCAGCAACTTTGTAGTCATAGCCCTTCGCATCGGCTAATACCATCCATCCGAGCTTTTCAAAAGAAATCTTGTACCATTTCTTAAGTGCATGGAATGTAGCTTGGTATTTTGGTAAGCGCATTTTTCTGGTGGTTGAACGGGATGTCTTTCTACGCATAGTCTTGGCCATTATATATTATATGTATATAAAATCGAAACAATGGTTAATGAGCGCCTACAATCTCGGTCTGAGTGCCGAGAGGGATGTTAAAGAATCTAATATCAATCTCGGTCTGAGTGCCGAAATTGATAATTTCCGTTCTTCAACATCCTACAGGGATGTTAAAGAATCTAATATCAATCTCGGCTTAAGTGCCGAGATTGATAATTTCCGTTCACAATACTTTAAAAAAGTTATACAAGATGAAGAAAGGAAACACCGAGAACTAAAACATGCACAAACAAATTGCTTTCATCTCTACAAGATTTTTGAGTATGACCAGAATACAAACCAGATTTTGAAAACTTGTTCAAAATGCGGACACTCTTTACCACAGCCATTTTTCCCAACAAAATCAAAAAACTCATCTAACTCGAATTGTACAATTATATAGCCAATGCGTAAAATACATTTCTAAAAATTAAGTACGGTAAGTAAATGCTAGACTGGCTTTGGAGCTTGGTTGTATCACTTATATCCTGGGTAATGAGTTTCTTTACAAAGTCAAAGAGTGTTCATTTTGCAGATGAAACGGGTGCAAATGTAGCCACCGCTGGTGCAGAGAGTGCAGAGAATGCAGAGAGTGCAGAGAGTGCAGTCACGCCCCAATCAACCCAGTAAGCACCTAGCAATACTCTCAAAGATGGCAGGAATACCCGCATTTCCAATCTGCTGAATCGCATCATCAGAGTCAACTCCATGTATCCATGTATAATCGGCAGGAAATCCCTGAATCTGACTGAGTTCTCTAACTGTTAAACAGCGAAGCCACCAGCGCCCTTCGTCCTTATTGTATAGCCCAACAAATATTTTAGGGCTCTTAGCATAGGATGCCCCCAATAATCTGCAGGGTTTGTCAGGATTTATAAGTTGTGCCCCAAGCAGTTTGGAGTTAGTATTGCCAACAACAACAAGCTCAACCAATTTTGGATGGGGTATTCCTGTCGGATTTCTTTCGGTTGTCTCAATCCACATGTGCGCACCCACTTGAGGCAAATTATCTTCGTGAATCTCAATAGCACCTTTCAAGCATGTATCTAAGATCGGCCGAACAGCCTGGCAACTATCTGACAATGGTTTATTGAACCTAAAAGGTTGCATTGAATCTTTTACACCCACAATAATAAGAGATTTTCTATCTTGAGGTACACCATAATCGGTTGCTTTCAAAACCTTATATGTGATACTATACCCTATCTTCTTGAAGAGATTGCGTATAATATCAATTACAAATTCCATTCGTCCGCTTTCAGGATCTTTCCCTTTTCTCGCTACCAATCCTGGAACATTTTCACAGATAATATATGTCGGTCGTATTATATCCGTTGCACGAACAAATTGGTATATGAGCTCTCTACCTAAATCAGCCCGTTTTCTCCCTGCATTCGAAAAACCCTGGCAAGGGGGCGTTCCTACCAGTAAATGACAGGAACCCCTATAATATTCAAAAACCGAATCTGGAATTTTTAGAATATCAGCGGAGGCTGTATCTGGACTTGTTAAAAGTCGGCATCCAGGAAATTCTTTAAAATGGGTATTTATTGCGGACTTCTTGATTTCGGAGAAGGCAACTACTTGAAATCCAGCACGAGAAACACCAAGAGAAGCACCGCCAGCACCGCTGAAAAGAGAGATTGCATTCACATTCAATATCTTTTTCTGCGATGAAGGGGGCATTCTAAGTATTATACAGAATAATTGACTAAAAAATATTTTTATTTATTCTGTATCGGTGGTGGATGCACAGACTTGAAACAGTTTCTCCAGCATTTTTCGTTTTTCTTCTGCTTTTGCATTGACCAAACGGTCAATTGCAACGCACTCGTCTTTTTCGGCCTTCAAGCGCAAATGATACACCTTGACGACTTCGGTTTGACCCATTCGCACCGCTCTTGCAACGGCCTGATCCATGAGTGCAGATGTCCACCACGGACTGACGAAGATTACTCGGTCATACTCCTGCAGATTCAATCCAACTCCACCCGCCTGAAGCTGGAGTAACATAACCGTCTTCTCGGTTGTCTCCTTTGATCGAGCGAGTATCGCTGTTCGTTGCATCTGTGTCAATGACCCATTGTACATTAGAATGTTCTCATCTGCGATAAGCTCCTTCGATAATAGGTAGTCCCGAATCAAAACCATCTCGTCATTGAACTGGCAGAAGATGATGTATTTGTGGAGGCGACCATTATCATTCTCAATGATCTCTCCAATCTTCTCCAATTTCGTGGATGGTTGAACCCAATCGTCCCGTTTGTAGGATTGCGATTTACGACGCTTTGCATTGATATATACCTGGGGATGAACGGAGATCTGACGAAGTCTGAGTAGTAGCACAAATGCCTCTACACTACTGAGCCCCTCGAGCGAGTACTTCTCCGTCTCACCCTGAACACCAAAGTAGAATTCCTCTTCTGCCTCCGTCGTAAAAGGGAGCTCGAGCTCATGGACTTCAGGAATAGGCGGAGCACCCTTGATGACATTGCGGAGCGAGTTAAGAGAGCGATGGATGACAATGTTGGGGAGCAGTCGAATGTAGCGGGGTTCCCATCGCCAGAGTTTGGAGTGGGGTACACCGAGGAATGCCAGAAGGGATACAACATCCTTCAAGGAATTCACGAGGGGAGTACCCGTAACGACCCAACGAAGAGGGGCAACAATCTTGCGGGCTTCCTTAGCGATAAAGCCGTCGCCATTGCGAATCTTGTGCGCTTCGTCCAGTACCACACGATCCCATTCTCTCTGAAAGAGGCTCTTCTTGTGCGTGAGCTTCTCATAGTTGGTAATGTAGATTGCGGGGCGGTGCCTGATAAAGTAGCGAGGAATTGGCTCATCTACCTCATTCATAAATTCCCAGTCATTCTTTTGTACCTCATAGACAATGCATCCTGCCCGTCTGAGGACTTGCGACCAGGTGTCAATCATTGCTAGGGGTGCGAGAAGTAGAGTGCGACGGCAAGGATTGTTAACAATCACGGATGCGATTTGGATTGTCTTACCGAGCCCCATATCATCACATTGAAATCCGCCATGAATGCGGACTTCGGATGACCCATCCTTTGTAGGTACAAGGGTTCCGTTGATTTCCTTGTCGAGCATCCATTGGATTCCATCAAGTTGGTGCGGAAAATAGGTGAAGTTTGCCCAGAGGGGCTTTAGCGACGGTGCTATTGCCGTTGACATCTTGGATTAGCAACAAAAAAATAGTATCTTTGTATTTTCAATTTTTTCGAGCGCTATAGGCTTTATAACATGCTGGAAGTCTTAGACAAACTCGCATGCGGTATATACTGGGGTAAGCTCAGGATGCGCTAGGGCATGCTGGTGCGCTAGTTCATTGTCAAAGAAGATGGGCGAGTTCCTGTGTACGACCCCATAATTGCAGTACATATTCGGAGAAGTAAAGAACGCAATGGGTGTCTCTGCCCACGGAGACACGTTCGTTCCGCCATTCGGCTCAATAAACCGAGTGTGAATCTCACGGAGGTCGCCATAGTTCGTCTGGCTAGTCTCGTTGTTTGCTACATTCCTGCCGATATGTGCATCGACTCTTGCCATAAACTGAATGTACTGTTCCTCCTCCTGCGGGTGTACCCTACCACCAATGGGCTGATAGGAAGTGGGCGAATAGGCTCTATAGGAAAACTGGCCGTTCTGGAAGAAGATGAGAATGACAAGCGGAATGCGATTCTGGTAGGTATTGGACATTCTTGGAGTGTATCTGGTGGATTGTATCTCGTGGATTCTATAAGCTCACTAAAAAATATATTGAGATTATCGATTTCAATTTTTTCTTGCGCACTTTAAGCTCCAATTTGCCAGTAATCTAATCCGTGTGCTTCTATATTAATGAGGAGCTGAGTGTATCGACTCAGACTATCCATTAAAGATACGCTATCCGCTTTCGGTCTGTACGTCTCGCCAACGGGGTCGGTGAGTGAATAACAGTGGACAGTGTGAACTGATTCCAGCCCTTGTTCGGTGGTTGGAATCAGTTCGAATATTGTAAAGTGTGACCACCCAATACTAGCCCGAACACCTGCTGGGACAAATTGGGTGAAAGGTGTTTGGTGGACATAGCCAATCTTATTAATCCAGGTTTCCTTACTCAGCATATATCTAGCAAGTACTTCCCTCTCAAATGCATAATACCTTTCGCCTGACTTGAGGACAATGTGGTTAGGTGAAGCTTTGAGGAATTCATCTGCAGATACATCCTCGAATGTATAAATATTGAAAGCTTGGATGTTAGCGAAGGCTTGCATATTAGCGTCCATTCTGTGTCTTATCACAGCGTTCTCTATATAGATTCAATTTTCATGCGATAATTATAAAATGAGAAATGGTCGCTATACGGATATAATGAAAAAATCAGACTATTTGTATTTTTTTTGTTGTGATTTTTTTAGTGATTGTTGTATTGCTTTATTGTGTTATGTATTATTTTTTATGCTAATTGTATTGGTTTTAATTGTGGAGCTAGGAGACCCCTAGATGCTGTCGATGTTGATGGGGCTGTCGGATCTAGATGGATCTGTTGCGTCCTCGTCCGCATCCTCGGCCTTCTCCTCGTACTCAAAGATGTCATCTCCTTCGCAACTTTCGCCACCGAGCATCCAGGCAGGAATGATTGCGCTCTTGATGAGCTTTGACGCATCACGGGGAGCAAAGACAGCCATGATATCATAGACGGCCTTTGGCCCTGCCGCCCGAGACTCGTACTCTCGTACATTGAGGAGTACGACATCGTTCATGGCAACACGAACCATCTTGCCACGAACATGTGCAAGGTGCTCGCTCTTCTCGGGCGTCAAGATGAAGAACATCTTGTTGCCGAGTACCTTAGTCACCTTTCCATAGGTGCATGCACCGAGTTCTTCGGCAACAGCGGATAGGACTCGCCGTGTGTTCTTTGTGGTCTTGGCACGGGCTGAGCGTGACATGTTCTTGGCAGCGGAACGGGCAGTAAGACCTGGCATTTCTTGGAAATAGGCTTGGAATGCTTGGAATGCTTGAAAGGCTTGAAAGGAATTATAGAACAGAGCGACCACACCCATACTCAGAGCGCAATCTGCTTCAATTTTTTTCGGATATATGAAAATTTGAATATGAGATTCACCAAAGTCTGAATCAGCTAGAAAAGAAAATGAAGTGGTCTTTCAAGAACGAGAATCCCCTCCAAGCCTCCTCGGTAGTCCAGCTCGCTGATGGTGTATGTCTAGAAGTTCGTAGGGGTGAGAAGACGACCTGGAACGCAACAGAGGAAAGACAGCGATGGAATTCTCTGGATGAATGGAAAGCGCAGTTGCCTCCAGGCTCAGAGCCAACGGATACAACGGGTAAGACAAGTACAGAGGAAAACCCTGATGTAGTGTTGTACCTAAAAGCGTGGAAGCGTGGAACTTCGAGGAAGTTTGTCAGTAATCTATACAGGTCGAAAAGTCGGGCAGAGAAGATTCGTATAGTTGAGAGAAATTTTGCTAAATACAAGGAGAAAAGGAGGTATGCGATTATGTTACAGTACGCTAATTGTCAACCCGAAGAGTGTCAGTATCATCGAGTAGATAATATAAAACATCCAAGTGTGCGAGTACAGCTACCTGGTACGAATAAGTTTGTACCAGTGTACTACAATCAAAGGGTGGGAGTATTTGGCCTGGGGGGGAACTCATCGAAGTATGGAAAGTCGTTCGCAGAGCTAGGATTTGTTCAACCACTTACGTTCCTTGTTGGCCATAATAGCTCGTTTGAGCTTGTTCGACAGGATGAGTTGGTCTAAAAACATTATAATGCCAAAAAAATATAAATACAACTATTTTTAGTTCCAGGATACATCAAACACTTCCTTACTGGCAAACCACACAACTGCTTTGCGAAGATCATCGTGATCCTCCTCTGTCCAGTTCTGACCGTCCATTAGGATATCATCCTTGATGGTGTTCCATTTAGGAAAGAAATGGAGAAGAAGACCAGCGTTAATCGGCTGGTCGGATGTATAGCCATCGCATGCTTTTGCATAAACCGCCATATGTTTTCCCTCAATGTATATACAATGCCGAAAACACAAGGGTACAACAAACTCTTCAAAGTTAATCTTGTAGGTTTTTGATTCAGTGTCGTCAATCCAAAATAGCTGGCCTGTATCAGGACAAATTGGAAGAGTCAAGTGAAATTGAAGACTCCATATCATCTTGGAATTATGTGAAAAGGTAGCGCACCACTCAATCAGACATGCGGGTCTTCAATTTTTTCCAGACTAATAAAAACATTTTATGTTTTTATTTTGTGGATTTTTGTATTTTGTATTTTGTATTTTGTATTTCAGCAGTCAGTCTATGTGATTGATTAACCGAATACGACTAGGCCAGAAGGAAGGGGAGAACGGGTGCCTCGCCTTTGACTAGCGATGCACCGCATGCAGTCGGGTGTCCACGGAGAATCGTGCCCTGTGTGAGGTCAAATCCACGGGAGCGTGCCGAGTAGACGTAGACCTCCTTGGTCACTGCACCTGCACCCCGCCCGTGAATGAGCTTCTTGCGATAGTTGATGAAAGCGGTCACATCCGAGTTGTAGAGAAAGACAAGGTGTGCGGCCTCGGTCGTGTCCAAGGTCACGTTGGTGTTGTCGATGATGAACACCTTTGTGTTGAGCCAGGTACTAGGCAGGTTCCAGGCTGTGATGTAGGCTTCCGTGAGCACGTGAAACGACCCTGCAGTCAGAATGCCGAGGAGTGCTGCGTCCTTCTGGTCGAGAATCTCCTTGCCCTGCGAGACAGTCCCCATGTAGCCGATGCTGTTGCTCATGTTCAGGAGGAACGCTTCCGTCATCGCAATTGCTTCAGGAATCTTCTTCTGCACGGGCAGGTGTGAGATGACATTGAGAATCTCACGAATGCAACGATCCTGGTAGGTTGGGTTGTCCCAGCGGTCGATGCGGTCAATGTGCTCAAGCCAGAAGGGGACTTCTGCTCCAGGGTAGAACGCTCGGTAGGTCTGGAGCGCAGCGCATGCCGTGGTGTTGATAGGGCATGCATCTGCTGGCCAGTGCTCGACCGCAGATGCATGGTGATCAATACAGTTCACAGCGAGTGCCCCTGCCTTGAGCCATGCAGTGCGGTACTCTTCTGCCACGGAGACATCCAGTAGGAGAATGTGTGTGCCCGCCATTTGCTCCTTGCTCGGCCATGTATTAGGCTGGCTAGGTGCAATAGGGAACATCTTCGTGGTACCGTTCTGCGAAAGGACAGTGTTTGCGATGTATGCGGAAAACCATCCGTCAATACAGTTGCCGTGGAAAAGGATCGTATGCTTGGAAGACATTTCTTGGAGGGATGAAATCAAGATAAGAGAGACACACCCTAATAAAAATATAGTTGCTGGGTTCAATTTTTTTATGCTTTTTCTGCTTTTCTGCTTTTCTGTCTTTTTTTTTGTATTTTTTGTCTTTCTGCTTATCATCCGTTATCATAGTTTAGGCTGAGCATCTGTATTAATCCTATAGCCATTGCGAAGGCTTCCATTGAGAATGCCGACGAAGCCATCATGTCGGGGAATACGAGTCCCCTCGATAATCTCGTATACATTCCCATCCTCGATACAGTAGAGTTCGCCACTAATGTGGATGAAGCGGCGCCGTGGCTTCTTGGGTGCAGGTGGAGCTGATTGCTCATTTGCTTTCTTGGTCATGGAGCGAGTCTGAACGGGCATCTTATACTTGGAAGGAAGATTAGACAATCAGACTCGACCTCGATTAAAACTGTCATTGAATTTCAATTTTTTCCCGTCGTCTAACAAAAATTATTGTATTTTTTGTGTTTATTGTGTTTTCTTGTGTTTTTTGTTTTTTATTCAGTCCAGACTGTAGTATTTTGTGCTTATTACCACTCCTCGGTAACTAGGTGAGCCTTACTAGCTTTGTAAGCTAGTACTGCCTGACGATTCGCTTCGACTAAGCGGAAGAATGCAACCATCTGTCGGCCTTCGACTATGGCTTCACCCATGGTGATGTAGTTGTGAATGTTGGCAGCCTTGTTGCAATCGTCCTGCCACCTACGACTCAGCTGATCCCAGCCTGTATGAACCCTGTAGGGCTTGACATCGTGCCAGTGGTTGTGATCAATGCCGAACTCAAACTTCTTGGCTGGCTCGTGCTCATCGTCATCATCCTCCTCGTGGATGCGGTCATCGAGGCTACGAATCGGCATCCACTTTGCCCAGGTGAAGTCAAACTCGGAGGTTGGCATGCCGTCAATGCGATCATGGCTGAACATATCCTCATTGCCACCCTCGCAGCAGTGCCCGTGGGGGAGACGGACATAGACGTTCCACGTCCAAACTGGAGAGCGCCTCAGGACAATGTCGTAGCCACCGTCTTGTGCCTCAATGTACTCCTTGTTCGTGTTTGTGTCAAGATCCCAATCCCAAGGCCCAGGGGGAATGAGGTGCTGCTGCTCGCCCCGAGAGATACGCTTCTGCTCATGTTCTCGGCGTAGCTTCCGCTTCTCCCATGCTTCCTGCCAATGGATTGGATCTCCTAGAGCCCGTCTCTCGCACTCGAGATCGGCCACTTTGGCAAGGAGATTGTCCCGTGCAATCTCGGCATGTGCAAGGCACTCATGTGTCTGAGTAATTTGGCTGTTCATTCTTGGAATAGGCTTGGACTAGGCTTGGACTAGGCTTGGAAAGTTAGACGACTTGCGATACACATCCAATATTCAGCGGACAGTCTATTTCAATTTTTTCCATCCGATCTCTAACAAAAATGTATGGTTTCTTCTGGGGTTTGTGTGTTTTGTGCGTTTTTCTGTGTTTTTTTGCTTGTCTCATGCCCTAAGCGACATCCCCTCTACCAGACAAGGTTCAACAAGCGCATCTTTTCGAGATGGTCGAGGTCTGCAACAACGTCATCCCGCCACGCTTGAATAGCGGCCTCGTTGCCTTCAAGCGCTGTGGGAAACATGGTATCAAGCCGTCGCCATCCACCGACCAGTTCGAATGCTACTCTGGAATTGTTGTTGAGAAGAATACGCCACCCTTCGCCCATCTTCTTCACTGCAAATGTGTCATTCGCCAATGAAGTCATCCAGTCATACGCTTCGCTTCGCCCCATACAATTATTGTAGCCGAGCACCCACCCTGATTCAAGCTCACCTGATGTGCGCTTGACAACATAGGATTTGTACTTGTTGAGAGGAATAATATCACGGGTACGTACACAATCCTTCTCTGTGGGGGGTCGTGTGTAGTTCATTCTTGGATGATAAATACGCTTGGAATGGGAACGCAGTATTATCCATGCTCATGCATTGATTATCAATTTTTTCATAATGAAAAATATTGTGTTTATTGCGTTTTATTGTGTTTATTGTGTTTTATTGTGTTTATTGTGTTTTATTGTGTTTATTGCGTTTATTGCGTTTTATTGTGTGCTTCAAATCTTCTGAAAGATCTCAGAAACAAGCTGTACGTTCTGAGTTGCTAGGCGGAACATAGCGGGTGTACCGACCTCCTCGAGAAGATCAAGTACAGGTCTGCGGTCACCGAGCTCGAGGAAGCTGGAGATGTCGTCCATAAACCTGGACAGCGCATCTACATTCCCCTTGATAACCTTGTATCCCTCATTGCAGAACTTGCGGTACCGAATGAACATCATCAATTTCATTGCATAGTTAGCTACGGAGATGAGGTCGTTGCAGAACATAACCGCATCCTCCCGTGTGAGGATGTTCTTGGGTATCCAGGAAAGATGGTTCTTTCCTTCTTTTCCCACGAAATGGCCATGACTTAGGCTGGCACCAGGGAGCTCCTGGTCTTCAGGGAACTCCTGCAGAATTAGTTGGGGCACGTCAGAACGGAAACCGCATTCGCAGGTTTTGTCGACAGGAGCAGTGGGAGCAGTGGGAGCAGTAGGCACTGCCTTTGGCTGCGCCCATGCCTTTGGCTGCGCCCATGCCTTTGGCTGCGCCCATGCCCACTTCTCCTGCCTCTTAACCATAGAACGTGTCTGAACAGGCATCTTGGATTGGCTTGGAATAAGGCTTGGAACAAAGTGTTGCAAGGGATTATTCAAAGTGAGGACACAATCTATATCGTGGCAGTCTAAAATTTCAATTTTTTCAGGATTGTGGTCTAACAAAAATGTTTTTAGAACGTGTTTAAAATTTAGCGGCGCATCGAACGCCCGTATCTCGAGCGTCTGCACCTTCTCGACTTGCGGCTTCCACCCCTGCGACGAGTTCTATTGTGTTTTTTGCGGCGGGTTCCGCCAACCGTTGGCTCAACGGGATGTAGAAACTTGTCCCAATAGTCGTCCTCAATTAGTTTGTTTTGTAAATCTTTTTTTGGGGTATACCCGTTTTTTATCATGACTACAGCCAAAAAATCAAATGCATTTGTTGTTTTATCGTCATCTTTGTAACGCTTATCTGGATATTCATCGTAGTTAATTGATTTGTCTGGGGGTAATTCTCCCTGATAATGCTTTGATGTCTTCAGTTTTTCGCTAACTATTACAAGCGCAACAGCTAATCCAACCTTCAATTTATGGTTCAGCGCTGGTATCCAATTTTCTACAGCAAAATTTTTAGGGTTCACCGCCCTCTCCCCCTCTCGTGCCGCCTTCACCTCTGCCGCCTGCGCCGCTGCGTTATCAGTATATTTTAAATACCGGAGAACACTTGGATTTTTATTATACAAGTTATTTACAAATGGAAGTTCAGCAACAACCGCATCGTCTGGTGTGCTAGTATTAGTATTTAACGCTACAATAGCGTCTTCATTGGACTTTCCTTCATCCCTTAGTACCATGTATCTGCATGCGACAATTGTTGCGTTTTCATCAGCTTTCAGTGTATAACCTAATACATCCAACGACTGTATTAAATTATTGCCGAGAAAACCACTCCCATGAATGTAGAGACGTTGTGGTAACAAAAGTTTAAATCCCCCACCAGGTGAAAATGTTTGAGAGAGCCTGACATCTGGGAAACAGGTTAATTTAATTGGATAATACTCCATAATTTTATTCGTCACAAGAGGTCTATCTGGAATAATTTGTAGTAGTTGGCTATATTTTAGCTGTCGATTCGACAGATTTGAATCAATTTTTACAAATTTACCTTTGGATGCTTCCTGCAAATCTTTATCACTCGATAATATGTTGTAGTCTCCTTGCAAATAAATTTTTTTGCGACCTTCAACTTTACTAAATTCGGCTAGCATGAGATTCTTAAGGTTAAGATCTCCTCTTGCCGGTATTATGAGCTT
>Ga0214923_10002194_pt1 | contig 26373 bp, 51 predicted proteins | sample LL1510_MetaG_FD_177993 | JGI IMG/M metagenome (GOLD analysis project Ga0214923, IMG submission 177993) | Freshwater microbial communities from Lake Lanier, Atlanta, Georgia, United States - LL-1510 | ecosystem: Environmental > Aquatic > Freshwater > Lake | place: USA: Georgia | collected...
GAAAAGAAATAATGGATAAACTAGTAGGCTATTTAATGGGGCGAATGGGCAAGAAAACTTGTCCTATAATTGCTTTGGATAGGGTCTATGACACTGGTTTTAATAGTCCATGGAAAGATTGGATTGAAATAAAGTTTAAGGATGGGACGGTGATTAAGTTGATGGAGAAACCAGAATGAACGAAGAAATCCAAGCTCAATTTGATAGAGCTAAAGAACTAGCCAAAGAAATTTGGTTTGATGACAATGAAACTGAAGATGCTAGTAGTCGCTATTATTTTAATTGTGGATTTGCAGCAGGAATAAAGTATCAGGAAGATCAACATAACTATACAATACAATCTCTGAAAGACGAAATTAAAACTCAAAGAAAAGAAATAGGAGCTTTACGAGAAGAACGTAGGTTTTTATTAGATCAAGACAAACCACCGATGCTTAATAAAGAATTAGGACTTGAATAATGAACCAAGAACTACAGAATAAACTATATGAAAAGTATCCAGAACTTTTTAGTAACAAAGATAATAAATCGAGCCCCATGATATATGGGTGCGATGTTTGCGACGGTTGTACAATCTGCTAAATTCTTTGTGCTGGAGAATTAATCAACATAAACAACAGAAGATTGATCGTTTTAGGTATCTAATCAAGAATGATCCAGAAAAGCTAAAGACCGAGCCAGATTATCCAGATGTTAAGTTTGACCAGATTAAGCAGAAGTTCGGGGTTTTAAGGATTTATTATTCTGGTGGAGATGAATATATTAGGGGCGCTGTTAGTGCTATTGAAGATTGTTCTAGTACAATTTGTGAACAATGTGGTAATAGTGGTAGTATAAGAAAAGGTGGATGGTCTGTGGTTTTGTGTGACCAATGTTTTGAAAAGAATCAATAAAATGATTATCATAAAATGGTTTCATCCATTTAATTTTCTTTTGTGCAAACGCCCAAAGATAGATATTAATTGGCACTCGTCTGATGACGTTTATCAGTATGGTTTTTCTTTGGATTTAACTACAGAAATGTATTATTATACATACGATTGGGGTATTGGGTTTAGTTTTCGTATACTAGGTTTCGGATTTGAAATAACAAAAATTAAGATTTGAATAAAATGTGGAATTACTATTTGGTAGAAGAACTAATCATGAACTCTAAATGGTTAGAGGAAAATGGAACCAGTTGGGCGGCTGGTCGAGTAGAATGTCACAACGAAGATTCTATGGGCTATTCTGAAAGAGAATATTGGTTAATGATTGATAGAAAAGACTGGAATAAGTTTGATGATTATCTTAGAAGTTTAAACTCAACCTCTTTACAAAGTCTAGAACAACTGATACAATCTAGTCAGTTACCCATAGTCCAATTCCAGAGTAAAACATGATCAAACATTATCCCGTAACTAACACTGAAACCGTTATTAAATACTATGCCCAAAAAGATGGCGTACCTATAAAGTACGTCTGTACAACTGATTTTGGTGCTAGTGATCGTCCCGTAGATATTTTCTATAGAGACTCTCCACACCCAGAATTTGGTAACAAATATTTCGGAATTGCTCCCAGTTACGAAAGTGACGATTTTGTGATATTTAATGCTGATAAGGTGGAAGATTTTACTTTTGGTATGGTAGAAGATGATGATGGTAATCTTCAATACAGCGAGTATCGTCATAGATGTAAGTTTTTTGAGAATGGTAATATGATAGATGGTGGGCGAGAGTATGTTCGTTCATCGTTAAATGCTAAGATTTATGTTGTTCGTGATGGAGAGATGGTGAGTAAAAATGAATAAAACTTGGCAACAAAAACAAAAAGAAAGTATACAATCTGGCTATAGTCGAGCCAAAGAATTGGCCAGAGAAATATGGATAGAGGGAGATCACGAAGGAACTCCTAATGATTTCTATTACTTTGAGTGTGGATTTGTGGCGGGTTTAAATTATCTCAGACATCAAGCACTAAATAAATTGAGCCAACTTGATCAAGAACTAGGACTAGAATAAGATAAAAATGTTAACCCTGTTCCCGTCGAATGTTTACGCTTAGTGCGTAGATCAGCTAGGCTAATTGCCGATAGCGTAGGCGGGGCGGGGTTAACTATAGGAATATTAAATGAAATCAGTAAAAGTATACCTTGATAATCTAGAAGTATTACACGATATAAGTTTCGCCATATCTTGCACTCAGGACTATAGAGATACTATTGACACAACCACCGCAGATGGTATAAAGGAATATGATAATGTTACAGATCGTATTGGTAGATTGTTCACTTTTTATAACCAATTAATGGGTTTTGAACAGATTAAAAGCTTATGACCTACAATGAAAAATGGGGCGAACCACAAGGAAACGAGGTTGTTTGGGGCCGTTTAATTGTACGCATGGTTGGCCCCGGAAAATTTAAAAAGGTAGCGTATTTCGACTCCTATTTGGATGCTAACGCTAGTTTTGAATCATGGATGAAAGAAAACAACACAAAAGCAACAACACAGATAGATGATCCTCGCTCTGTGGATTTGCTAACTATAGCAAACTTTGTTTATAAGACTAGGTAACTAATGATTGTTTATATTGTTATTGGTGAAGTAGAAGGTGTTTACCAAGATGAAATTGGTGGGCCGTTCGTATCTCATTCTAGAAAAGAAATTGTAAAAGTATTCGCTAACCAGCAAACCGCCGAATATTTTATAGACAACTGTAAACTTTCCAAACCTAAGAAAGAAAGGTATGGAGATACTAGCTATTACAAATTTGGATATTATAGTATGGAAATAGAAAGCCACGAAGTAGCATGAGAATAGTAAACGAAAGATACTCAGTAGCAGATAACAATAGATTCTTATCTTGTATAGTAGAGTATAACAATACTCTATTTAAGATAGTGAATAATTCAACTATTCAGCTATATAAATGGTCAGGATTTAATGGTTGGCTGTATATAGATAATGGCGACAGTAAAAATACAACAAAAGAACATATAGATCAGTTTCTTAATATTATGAAAGTATTTACTAATGGACAAGAGTAAATATAGGATATGTAAATTCATTAATGGTAATGGAGAAGAATGGTATCAGGTTCAAAAGAAAGGTTGGTTTGTCTGGTATTATATGTGGGCCTATAAAGGTGGCGCCCCAGAGTTTTCTCCTTATAAAGTAATACTAAAATTCTATACCGTAGAACAGGCTCAACAATATATTAAAGAACACATAGAGTATGCTCAAAAAGATCAAATTAAGAAAGTAGAGTGTTTTGACTATGTGGGAGAATGATCCTCTTGGAAGATTTGCCATATATTTTTTTACGGGTTTTTCCATACTAGGAATAATCATGACTATCTCTTTTATTGTGTTAGGAATCTGGAAATTTATAGAGTTAATATCATGACAAATAAAGAAAAGCTGTTAAAAATTCGTAAATTATTAAAAGAAGCATATGATCACTATTTTGACAACTGTAAAGATTGCGGCTGTAAAAGCGGAGAAGGCCATATTAGTTTAGAGTTTGGTAATTATTGGGAAGATGCTAATTGTGAATGTAAAATCACAGCAGTATGTATATATTCTTATGTCTTTGGACATAGCAGAACTCATTGTTATGATAGTCTGGACGAGGCTCTAGAGACTGTTACAAGATGGCATAAAGAAGAAATGGAAGCTGTATACGATAATTATAATGAGTCTACTATAAAGATATATGGAACTTTTATAAGAGATGATGACGAGGAAGGAAATGAATAAGCAACAAACTATAGATGTTCTGATAGTAATATTATCTTTTGCTCTTATTATTGCTATTTTCATCATTCCAACGCCGCTGGACAAATATAACTTGTATGATTATCTCAAATCTATAAGACTACAATCCTATAATGATAAGCACAAAGAAATCTTTATCAAATGCTTGTATTGTAAAGGAACTGGCGAAAGAGAAGAGGACGTTAATGAACTAATGTATCAAGCTAAGATGCAACTATGGTTCAATAAACATACTCATACTGATAAGTGTGAAATTTGTGACAAGGTTGAGGATAAAATAAACTATCCTTTTGGGGGCAAGTTTTTGTGTCCATTGGCTCAAACCACTTTCATGTTTATGATGAAGGAATATGCACAAGCTGGACCGAAACTAGAAAAAACAGGATGTTCTAAATGTATGGGTATGGGAACATTTTCAAGTTTTGATATTGAGACACAAAAATATTTGACCCAAGAAGAATACGAAGCTAGAGAAAAACTTAAAGAGTCGCATTGACACTATCCGATACTATGGTATACTGATCGTGTTGAGAGATGCCATAAGTATACAGAGGGAAATTAAATGAACGAATTAGTAGCAACATATGTTTATGACAAATCTGTCTCGTATGGATCATATGATATTTATGCTTGCTATGATAGTATAAGAGACTACGATAAAAGAAATGTATCTTTTTATGACGTTTATGACTATAGTGGCTTGTGCGTAAATGAGGGCGATCCATTTTACGAGATGCCAACATGGAAAGATATTTACGAATACTATTGGCTACCTAGTATTAGAGAAGCATCAAAAGATCATAACAGAGACTTGAAATTCTTGGAGCAGTAATATGATTTATCTTTATCTGAACGAGACTCAAAAATTAGCCGAAATTGTATCAGAATTTATTAAATTGAATATAGGCGTTATAGTCGAACTTCATGGTAATAAATGGCATATTGAGATTACCAAATAGTGTATTAAGTCTCATGGAGAATTATCTATGAGAACTAATAAATATCTAGAAGCATTACAAAACTATATATCGGCTAAAGATATGAGTTATTGTAATTGTGGGAAAAATCAAGTACCCGGCTTTAGTTGTCTCCAACATTGTAAGTATGGAGAAAGTGAAACTACAGAAGCGTTACAATATGGTAAACCGGGACCAAACGATCCACGCAAAACCCCAGCCCCTAAAAAAGATCAGAAAAAAGGATCAAAAAAGAATCCGCCGGGAAGTGCAGAAAAACCAAATACTAATATAGAAATTTCAAAAGAAGTTGAAGATCAACTTAAAAATATGGTTACTGAACATAACAAGAAAGATAAAGGTAGTAAAGCTACTCTTGGTATGTTAAAAGCAGTTTATAGAAGAGGGGCAGGAGCATTTAGCACCAGTCATCATCCAAATATGAACCGTCATGGTTGGGCTATAGCAAGAATAAATGCTTTCTTATATCTATTAAGAAATGGAAGACCATCAAATCCTAATTATAAACAGGATAATGATTTATTACCCAAAGATCATCCTCGTAGCACCAAATAGCTAATGTTGGTGTTGACAACTGTCGATATGTACGGTATACTAGAGGTATTGACTTCTAAACACTATACCAAATTTATATAAGATTATATGTTTTTACATGATTTTTTAGTACAAAATTTATCTCAAATCTCTATGATTTCTTTGACACATGAAGATAAAAAACCAATACAATATAACTATTGGAATTATGAATATCATAAAGAACGTAAATTTTTTCTTCTAAAAGATGATTTTTCAATAGGTCATATTTTATCATCTTTGGCTACAATAAATCTTAATGAAGATGGTAGTTATGAATATAAAAATGAATTTCATCCTAAAAATCTAGTTTTAAATTTTTATTTTGGAGGATCGATATGAATAATTCTATTAATTAAGCTAGTGATATTGTGGATTACATACGATCTAGCAGAAATAGATGAAGGAGAATATTACATGATAGTAACTAAAGATTTTTACAAAACAGATGTTAATCGTTTTGACCTTGATTATACCAATGATAGCAGTATTATACTAGAGATCAGCAATGTAATTTCGTGGGATTCTCTACATTGCAGAATAACTAAAGACGAGCTTAAAGGATTAGCAAATTTTATCTATCAATTTCTAGATAACTAATATGAAATTATATTCTTGGAATGATTTTGATAATGACGTAAAAACTATTATAGAAAAAATAGAAGATAGTTTTTGGTTTCCAGATTATATTGTTGGAGTAAAGAGAGGAGGACTAATTCCAGCTATTAAACTTAGTCATTACTTTGATAAACCACTCATTATGATGAGCTGTCAACTTAGGGATGATTTTAATAATAATGTTCATTTGTTAGAAGCAGAAAAAATTTCCAGAAATAATAAAATATTAATTGTTGACGATATTTGTGATAGTGGATCAACTTTTAGTAAAATTATTTTTGAATTTTATACTAAAGGGCATGATTCTGTAAAAACCTGTTCATTAGTATATAATACTGAACAGCCTTTTGTAATAAATTATTATGGTCAAAGCATAGATAGATCAACTAACAAAAGCTGGATTTTGTTTCCTTGGGAATATAATAAAGATCTTTAGTAACTTCATAATCAAATGAAAAAAAGAATACTAGTAATGACAACTATAACAATAGAAGGCGATGACTTAAATAATAATTTTATCAAAACTATTCTTAGAAAAATTAAAACATATTTTCTTTACAAGTATAGATTTTCAGATTCTACAGTAGAAATAGTATCGATAGAATTATCAGATAATTTTGTAGAACTTTTATAGGATAAAATATGCATCATAAAACAGTAATATTTTGTACAATAGGAATGGTTTTATTTTTATTTGGGTCATATCTAATTATAAACTCTTATGGGTGGAAATTATTTTGGGGAATTTTTATACTACTTTGGGCAAATAATATGAGTCAAAATTTAAAAATTGACGATATCATAAAGGAATATAAATCATGAGACTAGATTTAGCTATGAATGTTAAGTTGGGTGACAAGGTATATAATACATATAAAGAGGTATTTTACGTTGTTGGTAAATATGAAACAAAAAATAATATAGTATTTGATATATCTACTCTAGGTAATAATATTACTAAAGTTTTATATACAGAAGTATATTCATCTGACCTTGAAGGAGAAAGCGATGATGAAAAGTCGTGGGTAAATTGGGCAAAAGATAATAAAGATTTTCTAATAAAATTCGAAAATAAACAAATAGAAGCAATAAAACAAATATATAAAACTGCTTTTTTAAATGGATTTGAATATAAAAGAATAGTTTCTTATGAGGAGATGATGCAAAAATGATGATTTCAGAGGTCAAGAGATGGGCAAAATCTAACGGATATACTATTATTAAAGATAAGGGGAACGAAGAAAAAAATGAGCCTGTTCAGTATTATTGGAGCAAGGATGATGATGTTAATGTTACTGGTGTTGCTCCTAGTGTGAGTAAACTTGCTACTGCTATTTTTAACCATATGACTGATAATAAATGGGTTGAATATCAAAAAGAGTATGCAGAAAATAAACAAATTAAAAAATTTCAAATAAATGATTACTAATTATGAATTATCTAAATATAGATACTCCAATTTTTACAGCTTATTTAGATAAATCTTTTCTCTATAATAGAGATCCTTCTTATGATTCCGAAAGAATTCCGGTTGAGGTATTTTCTTTTACAAGCATACCACAAAGATGCGGTCTATTTTCTGTAATGACAGAATATGGGAGTCAACATGCTAGAGTGCCAATACATTATTTAAGATCAACCCCCTATTGTTCAAGTGGTACTAATTATTCTTTAGACTATTTACAACTTTGGGATAGTTTAAGCTATTATGCCAGTATCAATATAAATCAATATACAAAGAATAGAGCAGCAAAAATAATTTTAAAAAATAAATCCATAGAAAATGTTAAGTATCTTTTTACTATAGACTGGTGTTTTGGCCCTCAATACCAAAATGGTTATGGTGAAATGGGTGGCGGTCATAAGTGTGGACATTTTTTTGAAGGAGACGGTCAATATTTTTTACAACCAAATAATAGAGTTTTGTGGTTAGATGGTGGAAGTTGGATAAATAAAACCATTCCCGATAAACCAGATTGGAAAGTTTTTACAAAAGAATTTAGTTGTGAACATACCGGAAGTAGATGGATAACTAATGATAAAGAAGATTTATGGTTTTATGAATTTGAAAAAACAAAATAAAAATTAGTTTTGATTTACTAAAAGAGCATAATATGAATCAAGTTAAATTAATAAGTGTTACTCCAGATGCAGAAAAGCTTATGGCCTATTGTGCAAGAGTAAGCAACCCAAAAGGACAAGACAATGAGAACATAGCTAATTTACTAAAATATTGTATTAAACACAAACATGTTTCAATATTTGAACATGGATTTTTAACTCTAGAAATTAATACAACCAGAGGACTAGCTGCTCAAATTCTAAGACACAGAAGCTTTTTCTTTCAAGAGTTTTCTCAAAGATATTCTGACGCTACTCTGTTATCAGAAGAAATTCCGTTATTTGAATTAAGGCGACAAGATACTAAAAATCGTCAAAATAGTATTAATGATATCTCAGATAAGACGAGAGTAAAATGGAATGTTAAAATTCGTGAACATTTTGCAAAAGGCAAAGCTATTTATGATAGTATGATAAAAGATGGAATAGCAAAAGAAAGTGCGAGATTCATACTTCCTTTAGCTGTTCCAACTAGACTTTACATGACAGGTAACGCTCGTTCATGGATGACGTACATAGCACTACGAGAAAAAAGCGGAACACAAAAAGAACATATAGATATTGCAAAAGAATGTAAAAAGATTTTTTGCGAACAATTTCCTACTATTAGTGAAGCTTTGGGCGGATATGAAACGGAATGGAATATATAATATGTCTCTTACTATACACAAACAACCTTTTAGTGCTATATGGGTCTGTGCAGAATCACAGGAAGAATTAGGAAACACCTTTATCAGATTTCAAGAATATTACGAAAGCCCCAATAAAGATTTTAAGAATAAGATTTTTACAGTTGGACAAGTACGATCATGGTATTCTACTAAATATGGTGCAAACACCTATCATCAAGATTGGACAGGGTTTAATTTCCCTAGTAGTGTTTTAGTTCCATTTAGACAAGGATTATTTGATCCTCTAACCACAGAAGAAAACAACTTATTAGATCTATTACGATATAGATATGATAATTTTTATGTTATTGGAGCACAAAATCAGTCAGTTTTAAGACACGAGCTAGCGCACGCACTATATTCTTATTCTATCAAATACAAAATATCTATCGATCAACTATGCCACAAACATAAAAAAGAGCTAAAAAAAGCAACAGAATATATTTTAGATAAAGGATATGATAAAAGTGTTATAAATGATGAACTTCAAGCATATATCACAGATAATGATGATGAATTTATAAAAAAGAATGTATCTCAATCTATTATAGATCAAATAAATCAACTATACAGCTATCACAGCAAACAGAATTAAAGTTTTGCTTGACAAACGCTCGATACATGATACAATGCGTCTACAAGGAGTTTTTATGCGTTATGGCCTGTGTTGCATCTCACTTAAACTGCAAGAACGTGATCCGCCGGTCAAGTTTCAAACTATGACCTATAAAAGATTTTCTAGTTTGCCTAGAGAAGAAGCAGTCTCTATATTGGGAAATCGTATTCTTAACAATCTTGAAGTTACCAACGAAACTATCAAGTATTGTGCAGAAAAAAACTATGTATATAGAGTTAGCAGTGATATTTTCCCGTTGATTACTTATGATGAGGCTAATGTTAGTCTCGAAGATTTGCCTAATCATGATTTGATTCAAGATGAGTTTGACAATATTGCAGAGACGATATCCTCTACCAATGTTCGTGTTTCTTGTCATCCTAGTGAGTTTAATAGTCTTTCTAGTCTTACGGAAAGAGTTGTAGAAAAAACAATCACAGAACTGAATTTTTATAGTAGTTTTTTTGATAGGATTGGGCTTCCTGCAAATACTAATTCTCCAATGAATCTGCACGTTCATAACAACAATGGAAGTAGAGAAGAAATTTCGCAGCGATTTTATGAAAACTTCAAGAGACTCAGCGAGAATTGTCAAGCTAGGCTTACGATAGAAAATGATGATAAGCTTAATTGCTGGAGTGTGAAAGAACTGGTTGAAATTTTTCATCCCATAACTCGTATCCCAATATGCTTTGATTATCTGCATCATAAGTGTCATCCAAATAATATTCCAGAACAAGATGCTATCAATATGTGCTGGGATACTTGGCAGACTAAGCCTCTTTTCCATTATAGCGAAAGTCGCCCAGGGAATAATCCAAGGGCTCATTGTGATGTGCCAACAGAACCTTTTAATAACTATGGTCTTGAATTTGACATCGATATGGAAGTAAAAATGAAAGACATAGCTATTGAACAGTATACTAATTCACTACTCATTAAATAATAAGGAGATTAATATGGCTCAAGTTGGATCAATTGTTATTAGCGATAACGTCAATACTCAAGCAATCATTAACTTGCTCAAAGAGGACAAGAAACTTACTATTGGTAAAGAGACTGTGGCTGAAGATGGAACTCGTTATATCCCGATAGAAAAGAACTGATATTATGAGTGGATGGTTGATAGCTTTCACTGGCGTGATATACTTGTATGTAGCAGTTGAGCAAGCACACAAGGGTAATGTTGGTATGTTTATTGCTTACTTTGGATATAGTTTTGCTAATATTGGATTATATCTATTAGCATCAAAATAAAGGATTAATGCTATGAATACTCCAGAACCAACTAGACGAAAATTAAACCCAGAAACACCAGTTCCAAAAACAGTTTCTAAAATAAAATTAGAACCTATTTCAAGCCCACAGTGGGATATGGAATTAGATGAAGATGATACATTTATAAAATCAGATTTGGATAAAATTAATAAACTTTTGGAACAGGCAGCACATGAAGATAATCAAGACAACAATTAAACTTTCTTATGAAAGATTCAAGCCTAATCCTTATCAGAGATGTTATCATTTTGCAGTAGCTTTTGACGGTAATAAGCCTTTGGCTATTAGTCAAAATAATCCTATTAAGATTAATGCTAAAGCTTTTAGAATGGGTCAAAAGTTTAATATTCAAACATATAAGGAGTTTCCATATAGCCATGCTGAATCTCATCTTGTTTCTAAACTACTTGATAGGTATAACACCATTGATCCTAATTGGTCAATTGTTGTGGTGCGCATTGGTAGAGATGGAAGAATGAGACTCAGTAAGCCTTGCGATAATTGTGCTAAGATTCTAAAGGCTGTTGGTTTTGATAATATTTATTGGAGTGCCGAAGATAATAGTTTCGAAGATAGTGATAATACAAAAATAACTATAGATAGAGATTATTTCTTTCAGTATGCAAAAGGTAATTTTTACGAAAAGCATAAGCTGTCTTTTACATGATCTAAACCTTTTATCTGATCTCTGGAATCAAAATTTTTAAAGCCCTGTTGACAGGATGCCGATACTCTGGTATAAACAGGGTCTTGACGCTTCAAACCCATCGGAGATTTTATGGTCTGCAACTATTGCAAGAGTATGGTTGACAATGATAGACTTGAGTTTTTGATTGAGACTAATCGTAAGATAGTATGTAAAGATTGTAGTGTAGAAAATCGTGCTGTGGGTTTTTTGTCATATTCTCATAAAACAGCACCAGAACTTGTTATGATTCCCGCTAATAACAAAGAATCAATTAGAAGGTGTGATCGGGTAAATCGTCGAGCAAGATAAACTTTCCATTTTTAGTAATATTATCTTTGGCCCATAATGGTTGTAAATTCGTATAATGAAAACATTTTTTTTGCATGGCATACCTATTGACTTTGTGTGGACTTGTAGTATAATGGTAATATACCATATTTGGATTAGTACCATAAAACTTTTACGAATTAGGGGATAATAATGAGTAATAAAATGAGCTGGTTGGATCTTTACAATTTTCTTTATCATCAAGCAAATGATATAAGAAATTTGGGAAAGTTTGATTGGAATTCTGCGGTAGTAGTTCATGATGCTAATACTGGAGATGAACATTATTGTGATACTTATCTTTTTGATGATAAACTTACTCTAGCTATTAATATGGATTCTATTATCCTTGAGAAAGGACAACCTTGATGAACGATCTTGAAATAGAAAGTTTGCTATTTAAGCAAGTAGAAAAACCCAAAAACCATTTAATGACTAAAATTATTAACTTGTGGGAAAATAGATATCGAATCAATATTTATACTGAAATTGAAGAAGATAATCTAACTAAGAGAAAAATACACAGTAGTTATTTTTGTCACTATAAGCCGGGAGAGCTTAAGATTATATCAGACAAAGAACAAGAAAAATGAAAGCAAACGAAAACCAGCTAAAGGAACCAAGGGATTTTTATTTTATTCCCAATTCAGAACTGTTCCGTTTTTTAGAGTTTATAATGAGGATAAAACTTTTACTGATTATGATATAAATTGCGAAGAACTTGAGGTAGAGCTTATTAGCGACTGGAATTCGTTCTATTCATTTTCTGATAACTCCAATACCTTAGACTGGTCTAGTAAAGCATTAGGTAGCTAAAATGAAAAGTAAAGAACTTATTTAATTATTATTAGCAATAATTTTGCACCAATTTATAAATTCTTCTTGTTTGTTATTCCATTTCATTTGTTGTACTGTTTTATGAACCCATTGTATATTATCTTTGGTATATGGTTTGTTGCTGTCTATTCTGTCTAATGATGCGGTTGATTCTTTAGCTTTGTCTCTAGAAGCGCAAATATTCAATTTAATTCCAGAAATAGCACAGATACCATCTTGTTTTAGATACTGTTCCTCCATATCTTGAATAGTTAGATCGAACAACATACCCCTTCTGTCTGCACCGTGTTTATAGTCATAATGTAAACTTGCTGGAATAATTTTACCGCCTTTCCACAAGGGATTATTCTGACCCCGTTTAAACTTATGGGATTCTCTTTTTTGTATATTATACTTTTTTAATAATGTTTGTATATTAGTATAGCTTGTATTATACTCTTTAGCTATTTGTAATATTGGTTTATTTTTTATTAGATATTCTTGTGCTAATTGTTTTTTAGTCAGAGTTAATTTAACATAATCTGAACAAGTTTTTGTAGATATATTATGATAAACTAAATTAGTTTTTATAAAGCTTTCAGAACAGTTTTTAATTTGTGATATTTCAAACATAGATAAATTTTTTCTAATATAAAGATCATATAATTCTTGTTTTTCAAATTTGGGTCTTTTGCATGGCATGGTGCTATCCTTTTTCTAAAGCTTGGCTCTTGACAAGACCGATATATAGGTTATACTGAGAGCGTATCTCAGTCATCTTTACGCATATACAGGAATACACCAATCATGCCAAAAGGCTGTAAAAAATGTGATCGTTGCGGCTCTGAAAAAAATGGCCCACGATCATACGTCTGCAAAGATTGTGGCGAAATGTTTACTTTTAAGCCAAAAAGTAAGGAAGCAAAGAATACAAAAATTATCAGAGATTTTAACTGGAAGGATTTGGTTAAAGGTGATCGTATAAAAGTTTCATCTGGCCCTTACTTTGTAAGAGGTTCTGATTTTATTCCTATGGGTTATCGTGGTCGTTTTATTGTTCACGGTCTTGATAAAGACGGTATTCTTGCTTGGGGTCTTGATAAGCATACTGGTTTTGCCCACATTTATATGGGTCCAGATTGGCAAAATCCAGAAACAAAAATTTGGAAGATCAAGCATAAAATTATGAAACTGAAACCCAAAATGGAGACTGTATAAGTGGGTCTTACTAACACTCAAGTTTTTCAGTTGAATAAACTTAAAGAAAAAAGAGATGATATCTTAAATTCTCTTCTGGATATCGAAAATACTCTGAAAATCTATTTTCCAGAAGAATTTGATATGGCGATACAATTTTATATTCCTCAAATTTCTACAGCTTTGAAAGAAAATGAAAAATGGTTAAGTAGAGGTAGTTATAGTTTACAAAATACAATTGATAATATTACTCAAAAGTGTAAAATAGATAGTAGTGATCAAAGCGTTACTCGATATTTATGATTGGGAGAAAACATGAAAAACGAAGTTTTTAGTATCATGAACTTGGATAAGTATGCTGAATATATTAGAGAAGCAGCAGCAAAATCTTTTTCCGAAACTTATACTGAGAATCTTGATGATTTTATTAGTATAAATCAAGTAATTGAAGTCATAAAACAAAATAGCCTTGGAACAGACGATAATAATTGTTTAATGATTAATGAAAAGATTTTTGATATTGTTTTTGATGAGATTAGAGAAATGCTTTATGGTGTAAGTTTGGCTAAGTTAGCGTCCAAAGGACACGTTGAATGTGCATGGGATGATACTTCAAATCAGATGGTATTTTGGCTACCTAATAAAGATAACACAAATGTTTCTTCTAAACCAAGCTGATCGAAATTATTATGTCTGATTTAGAAAAACAAATTAATGAATTAGAAGTCTATATTGAAGAATTAAAAGAGTATCTATATTCTGATTGCTGTGTTTTTTGTGGACAAGTGGCAGTTAAATTGGAAAAATGTTTACAATCATTGAAAGAATTAAAAGATAAATTATGAACGTATTGGATAGTCTGAAAGAATATAGTATTCCAGATATTGCCAATTATTGTGCTTCAAATAGTATTGATGCTAGTGTTGGTATGGTGAATATTAATGGAGATTTTAATCTTAGCACAATGGTTCGTAATGCTAATTTTTTTGGATTTAGAGATGTTCATTATGTTGGCAAAAAAAAATGGGATAAGAGAGGTAGCGTAGGAACCCACCACTATACTCCTATGTTTCATCATGCCGACGAATATTCTTTTATTTTACAATGTAGTAATAGAATTCTTATAGGTATCGAAAATAATATTCCAGAGTATAGCTACAAAACATTCAATTTATTCGACTACGAACTGAATAATGTCTTTGATCCTATCTTTATTTTTGGGGAAGAAAGCAAAGGATTGTCTAACACTATTTTAGATAGGTGTGATATAATTCTTACTATACCAAATTATGGTAGTGTTCGTTCTCTTAATGTTGGAACAACTAGCGGAATAGTTATGGGACTATATAGAAATATCATGGAAAAGAACAAATGAAAACCATTATTGCTGGTGGTAGAAATTATTATTTAACAGACAAAGAATATTCTAAATTAGATGATCTTAGAGATCAAATTAGTCAGGTGGTTTCTGGAGCAGCAACAGGTGTGGATAGTTGCGGAGAAATGTGGGGTAGAAAAAATAATATACCAATTAAAATGTTTCAATCTGATTGGAAAACTCATGGTAAACAAGCAGGATATTTGAGAAATAAACAAATGATAGAATATTCTGATGCTTGTATATTGTTTAATGGAGGAGTAGGAACACAAATGATATTCGAATTAGCATCAAAATATGGCTTAAAAATCTATGATTATAGAACAGAAAGTTGACAGACTTCAGTTTTAGATTATCATATATAACTATATGGGGGCGAAATGTATCGATTGGATAATAGAGATTGTATTTGCAAGTAGTAGGTGGTATGGTGGCTACTATAAAACCATACTAAACGCTTTAACTGGCGAAACTCAGTTAGCCCTCGCTGCTTAATTAAGCAGTGACGATTTTAGGGAGCAATGAAGGTAGCGCCCGAAAAATCGACGTAAAATCCTTCGGCTGCTAGAATGGTCAACGGGTTCTAGCCTGAGACTAGTTGATACGGAAAGATGAATGTTGTTTGTTCTTTAGTCTTTCTTAAAATTTATGAACATTCTAAACTTGTAGAAGATACTATTAAAATTATCGCAAGACCCGATTTCGCAGTCGGCGCCTCCACTTTAATTTTAGAAAAGACATATGGGAAAAATTAGAAACTTTTTGAACTCAGACATATCTGATTCTATAAGTATCTCTACATTGTTGTATAGTATTTTTCTTTTTGTTTTATCTCTAGTATATGTCTCTATCCCAACAAACAATCCTGATACAATTAGTATTATTTCCTTGTATGAAGAAACAATATTAGATGAATCTATAGTTATCGACGATTTAGAAGAAATGGTATTTGATGAAAAAGAATCATTTATTAATGAGCCTATTGGTTCTGTTGGAGGACAGACAGAAGAACAAGAAGAGATAAATATCAATCCTAGTTTTACTTTAAGTGAGGATTCTTCACAAACACAATTACCACCAATAGAATCATATGAGCATATAGATGTTGGTATTGGTAATACAACAGACCAGTTGAATAACGTAGCATCTGTATTAGATAGACTAACTCCAGAAATAGTTTCATTAGCAGAAAAACGAGATATAAATATAATTTGGTTGTTTGATGCTTCAATTAGTTTATCTAATCAAAGAAAACAAATTAAGGACAGAATATCAAAAATCTTAGAAGAAATCAAAGAAATTTCTTTTTCATCAAAACAAATAAAGCATAGCGTCTGTTCTTTTGGTCAATCATTAACAGTCATTTCTACTGAGCCAACAAATGATCAAACAACAATAGAAAAAGATATCGAAAACATAAAATTAGATGAATCTGGCATAGAAAATATTTTTAGTTCTATAATTAAGCTTTGCGATATTTACAAAGATAAAAGAAATGCTATTATAGTATTTACTGATGAAGTAGGAGATGATATTCAGAATCTTGAAAAATGTGGTAATATTACAAGACAAAAAAATATTCCAATTTATGTTGTTGGTCCTTTAGCTCCTTTTGGAATTTCTTCAATAGAATTTAAGTATATTGATCCTGATCCAAAATTTGATCAGAAAGAAAAATGGGTTTCTATTCAGCAGGGTCCAGAAACTCTATTTAAAATGACCCTTGATCTTCATAGCTTACCTATAGACGATGAAAATTTAGATAGCGGTTATGGGCCTTATGCCCTAACAAGACTTTGCTATCTTAGTAGTGGTTTATATTTTGCTATTAATCCCAATAGGTCATCAGTCAGGATAACTAAAAAAGACATAGAGCCTTTATCATCTAGTATCACTAAATTTTTCGATTCTTCTGTTATGAGAAAATATCAACCAGACTATCGAAATATGATAACTCAACAACACGAAATAAATTCTAATCCACTTAAATCAGCTCTTATTAAAGCTTGTCAAATACCACTAGTCATTGTTTCAAACCAAAAAACATCTTTTACAGCTTTTTCTGAAGCAGAGTTTGTTGATCAATTAAAAGATGCTCAATCTTTTTCAGCTAAATTAGAACCCAAATTGGATCAAATATATAAACTTCTAAAAGATGTTGAGCCAGTATTGAGTAATATAAACGATAAACGATGGATAGCTAGTTATAGTTTAGCTATGGGTAGAATACTAGCAACCAAATGCAGAATAGAATCATACAATAATATTCTTGCAGAAGCCAAGTCTGGACTGAAAAAACAAGATAAAAAAACCAATGGATGGGAATTAAAACACGACAATAGTCTAAATACTAAAAATAGCCAATTAAACAAATTTCATGAAAATGCTATCAAATACCTTGAATCTGTTGTAGATAATTATCCTAATACTCCTTGGGCAGAAATCGCTCAAAGTGAACTAGGTACTCCTATGGGGTATAAATGGACAGAAAAATATATAGAACAAGCTAAACCCAAAAATATGACCCCTACAAATAACAATAATAATCCCCGTAAGGATGACCAAATCAAAAAACTAGAAATGAAACCTCAAAGAAAGATAGATAAAATATGAACAGAAGACATTTCTTATCACATTTAAGTGGAGGTATTGCTGTATCATCTGCTGGAATTGATTTTACAAATTCTATTTTAGCTAATGCTGCTGATATGAAAAAACGATCACGATCAGTCATTCTCTTATGGATGGGTGGCGGTCCAAGCACCATAGACCTGTGGGATTTAAAACCGGGAACCCCAACAGGGGGCCAGTTTAAACCTATCTCGACCAGTGCTGATGGTGTTCAGATATGTGAGCATCTTCCTCTCATGGCAAAACAAATGCACTATATGAGTATAGTCAGAAGCATGAGTACAAAAGAAGCTGACCATATGAGAGGACGATATTATATGCATACAGGGTTTGTTCCAACCCCGACAGTAGAACATCCTAGTTATGGAAGCGTTATTTCTCATGAGCTTATTAATACTGTTCCAGAATTAGAAATTCCAGCATTTGTCAGTATTGGTGGAGGAAGTATTGGTCCGGGTTTTCTTGGTATGACATATGCACCCTTCGTTGTTGACAGTAATGGTAATATTCGAGATTTAAATGGTGGAATAGATCAACAAAGAATGGTTGATAGATTAGCTATGTTATCAACTATAGAAGACAATTTTATTTCACAAAGAAGGGGCGGAGTTGCTCTAGAACATAAGAAAGTAGTTGATAAAACAGTCAAATTAATGACTAGCAAACAAATGGATGCTTTTAAAGTATCTAAAGAGTCAGATAAAGTCCGTGAAAGATATGGCAATACAGGATTTGGTAGAGGTTGTTTGATGGCTAGGAGACTAGTAGAAATCGGCGTCCCTTTCATAGAGGTAGACTTAGGGGGCTGGGATAATCACCAGAATATCTTCTCGACCCTGCAAAATCAAAAATTACCAGAGCTAGATAAAGCTATGAGCGCTTTAGTTGAGGACTTGAATGATAAAGGATTGCTTGATACCACTTCTTTATTGTGGATGGGAGAATTTGGAAGAACACCAAATATTAATGGTAATGCTGGACGAGATCATTGGGCAAGAAGTTGGAGCGTGGTTGTTGGGGGAGGAGGTTTTAAGAAGGGTATAGTTGTTGGTGAAACTAGTAATGACGGCAAAGAAGTAATATCAGAACCATATAGTTCTCAGGATTTGATGGCTAGTGTTCTAAAATCAACCAATATATCACTAGAAACCGTATTTACTTCTAAGAATGGAAGACCAATGAAAATAGCAAATAGTGGAAAAGTTATCACAGAATTGTTTTAACTAATAAATAGTATTCGACCCATAAAGAAAGATAAAATATGAATAGAAGAAAATTTTTAACTTTCGGTGGGTCAATGATCGCTTTGCCATGTTTAGAATCTTTGGTTTGCTCAAGCGATATTGATATAGCTAGGAAAATGGTTATCGTATTTAGTCCCAATGGAGTTAATGTTGGCGACTGGAACTTAACACAAGAAACTGAAGGTAAGATAGAAGTTTTATCTCCAATTTTATCCCATTTAGAAAAACATAGACAGGATATAATTGTATATAAAGGATTAGCCCAAACAAAAGCAAGAGCCAATGGTGATGGGGGCGGTGATCATGCTCGTTCAATGAGTACGTTCTTAACTGGTGTTCAGATTAAAAAAACTGATGGTTCTAATATATCTGCTGGTATATCAGCTGATCAAATAGCTGCTAATTTTTTCAAGAATCAGAACCGAATTCCATCGTTACAATTAGGACTAGAATCTGGTAAAACAGCAGGGAATTGTGATTCTGGTTATAGTTGTGCCTATTCTTCAACAATAAGTTGGGCAAACCCTAATCTTCCACTACCAGTTGATAATCATCCAGAAACTATTTTTAATAGAATTTATGGAAATAATGAAAAAATAGACTCTAAAAAAATAGAACATCAAAAAAGTGTGATAGATTTTTCTTTATCTCAGATCAAAGATATTATGCCACAATTAAGCGGAAGTGACAAAAGAAAATTAGATGAATATTTAAATGCTGTAAGAGAAACCGAAAGACAAATCCAGTTACAAAAACAAATACCAAAAGAACCAGATGGACAAAGAGAGTATTTTGATGATAAGCCAGAATTATTTTCGGAACATTCTAAACTAATTATAGATTTAATTGTTTTAGCTTTACAAACAAATTCCACAAGAGTTGTAACATTAACATTAGGGAATGAAGGAACTAATAGGACTTATCAAGAAATAGAAGTTACTGATGGACATCATAATCTAAGTCATCATCAGAATGATCAAGAAAAACTAGATAAAATTACCAAAATTAATAAACTTCATATGGATCAAGTCAATTATTTATTTGAGAAACTAAAAGGAGTCTCAATATTTAACGATACTGTAGTAGCATATGGCTGCGGCATAGAAGATGGAAATTCTCATAAACATCACGATCTACCTATTATAATAGGTGGAGGCGGTACAATTGGAGGATTATACAAAAAACTACCAGATGAAACTCCTCTGAATAATTTATGGTTAGGTTTATTAAATCATGTGGGTGTTGCTACTAATGATCTAAAATTAGGAGACAGCACAGATATTCTTAGGATATAAAATGTCTAGAAAAGTTTGCATTTATTGTCATAAAAGAAAAAATAGACAATCTTTTCCTAAGCACAGTATGTATAAAGATAACTTAGATAGCAGGTGTAGAAAGTGCGTTAAAAAACAAACAAAAGTTAGAAATAAACTACATAAAAAAGCACCACCAAAGCCGGAAGTTTGTGAATGTTGTGGTAAAATACCTTTTCAATGGGCATTAGATCATGATCACAATGATGATTCTTTTAGAGGATGGACATGCACCAGATGCAATACTGGTTTAGGTAAATTGGGAGATAATTTAGAATCACTTATAAAAGCAGTTAATTATCTTATTATGGCTAGAAATCGTAAAAATATTTCTTAGTATCATTTATAGTTTTTTCTCTATGTTCTTTTTTCCATAAAGGTTGAGCCGCCAAAAGCCGATACTTGACAGAACAGAAACTCTATGCTATACTTGGACAAACACAGGAGAAATTGAAAATGTCGTTTGAGCATCTGGCTGGTTTTGTTAGTGATCTTAGAGCAACGAGCAGCACCATCGATAAGGTTGGTATTATTGAGGATTATACTTCATCTAATGGTGAGGGTGCCTCTTTCATTAAAAAGATTTTACTCTACACCTATCATCCTCTCTGGCAGTATAATGTTACCAGCGATAATTTGAAAAAGAAATTTTCTTTGAGAGGAAAGCTTTATAAGACTATTTTTGATTTGCTGGATGCTTTGAGAGATAGAGAAATCACGGGACATGATGCTATTGGAGCAGTCAATACTTTTATCGACAACAATCCCGAACATGAAGAACTAATTCATTGTATTATTGATAAGGACTTGAAAACCCGTGCTGGCGATAAGATTATCAACAAGGCTATTCCAGATCATATTCCAGAGTTTAGCGTTGCTCTTGCAGATAAGTATGATCCGAATATTGTAGACTGGAAGGATGGATGGTATGTTAGCCGTAAAATTGACGGTGCTAGATGTATCGCTATTGTTGATTCTAATAGTAACACTACTTTCTACTCCCGTACAGGAAAAACATTTGATACTCTTAGCATTGTTGCTGATGGGATTAAGACTCTTGGTATTACTGATGTAGTATTAGATGGAGAGTTGTGTCTTGTTGATGATGATGGTAATGAAGATTTTCAAGGAATTATGAAACAACTGAAAAAGAAGGATCATACTATTCCTAATCCTTCATATAAGATTTTTGATATGATTAGTCATGATGAGTTTTATAGTAAGAAGGGCGAGCCTAACAAGACCTATTCTCATAGACTAAATAATCTCAAAGAAGTTATGAAGAATAACTCCTGTCCATGCCTTAGTGTTCTTGAACAGGAGATGATTAGGGATGATGATCGTTTTCAAGAGTGGATTAGTCTCTCTAATAAATCGGGCTGGGAGGGCTTGATTTTAAGAGCAGACGAACCATATAAGGGCAAAAGATCAAAAGATATGCTTAAGTGGAAAACATTCCATGATGCAGAATATGTCGTTAAGGATATTGAATTTGGTCCATTTAGATATGTTCTAAATGGTCAAGAAGCAGAAGAAGAGATGCTTTCTTGCGTAACTATCGAACATAAAGGCTATAATGTAAGGGTTGGTAGTGGATTTTCAATAGATCAAAGACAATATTTTTATCGCAACCCCACAGAAATTTTGGGCAAGATCATTAGAGTTAATTATTTTGAAGAAACTAAGAATCAAGACGGGGGATTAAGTCTTCGCTTTCCAACTTTGGCATATATCTATGGAGATAGTAGGGATATCTAATGTCTAAACCATGGATTCATGCTAAAAATAGTGCTAGAAAATTTGGAGGAAAACCAGAAGATTATATGCCTATTCATAATCTGATGGATAGCAGTAAAGACTGTATTGGGGATAATAGACATCGATGTTTAACCCATAATAGTTGGTTCATAGGAGCAGACGGTCCACTTGAAAAGATTTTTGGGTGCGTTATTATCAATAGCGATGGTAGAGAAGTTTCTGTCAGAGATATTGGTGAGCAACACATTCTAGAAGATTTTGGTATGAAATTTATTCCTACGGCACAAGACTATCTTCAAGAAATGGAGATAAAAAGTTGGATGAATAATGGCCGAGAAGGCGTACCAGACAGTTTCAAAAAGATAGAAAAAACGAAAAAATATACAAGCGTTAATTTTGATTAGGAGAAATATAGTGTTAAAAAATGTCAAACAGATCAAGACTAAGCTAAATGAGATTCAAAAGCAAATAGAAAAACTAGAAAAACAAGCCCACAAAGAAAGTTCTAAGCTAATCTCTAAGGGCTTTAAGGAAATTTTTAAGAAACATCCAACCCTTGAAAGTTTCAGTTGGACTCAATATACTCCATATTTTAATGATGGGGATGAGTGTATTTTTAGCGCCCATACAGATTATATCTCTATTAATGGTTCAGAGCAGGATGAAAGTTCTTATGAACTCAGGCAGTTCCTAGATACTCTGCATAATCCACAAAAAGAAATAAACAGACTACGAAAACGTATAGAAGAATGTAAAGAAAATAAATATAGCTATGATTATCTAGAACAAGAAATTAAGAATATAGAAAACGGCTCTATTAAAGAAACTAAAGATAAGCTGGCTATTCTAGAAGATATTAGTCAAATTCTATCTAGTATAGATGATGATTGTTATAAGTCTATATTTGGTGACCATGTTCGTGTCACAGTTACTAAAGATGGTTGGTCTACAGAAGCATATGAACACGATTAATTATGGCACCAGCATGGAAAGAGCTAGGCTTTAGAAGTTACGATGCCTACATAAAATCTAGACTATGGTGGAATATTAGGCAATTAGTCTTAGAAAGAGATGGTAAATGTTGCCAAGTATGTGGTACTCCTTCTAAAACAGTTCATCATATTGATTACACAACAATTATCATGCTAGGTCAGGGAGATCAGCATGAATTAATTACATTGTGTGAACCGTGTCATAACTTTGTTGAGCAAGACAAGCGCATTGGTGAAAAGAAAAGCTTGTTAAATAAATTATTTTGTCAAAACAGCAAAAATACTTTAGATGAGTGGCAAATTTGGGCTAAAACATTTAATACAGACATTTGTTATAGTTACTCAAGCATATTTGAACCTAAGAATCATAGTAAGAAAAAGAAAAAGAACAAAAAGGAAAAACAGAAATCTTCGACACAATCTAATAAAATCATAGAGGAACCAAAATCCGAACTTCAATCTCTTAGAAATGATATTGATTTCTATATTAAGAGACATAAAAAAAATAAACGCTATAAAACTCTTCGTCCTGCTACCGAAAAAAGTAAGCAAGACTTTATTACCAATACAGTTCGTAAGTATAATAGAAAAAGCAAGAAAAATATTCAAAGATATTTAAATAATCATAGACCTCTAATAGAATTATTGTTCAATCATCCTGAAGCAAATGATAAGCTAAAAAAAATTATTGCTGAACATCCATATTTTATTAAAGAATCAAGAAAAAATGACATAGAGGAACAAAAAAAACAAAGCAGAGATGAACAATATCGAAGTAAAAGACAAATAGAGCAGGAAGAAATCTTTCAGATTCTTCAAGAACAAGAATACAAAAAACAAAAAGCTAAAAAAAGAAGGGCAGCATTATTTGGTAAACTTCCATTATGGACAGGAAATCATAAGACTATTATACCAAAAAAAGAAAATCCATTAATGAAATATGTAAATGAAGTAAAATCTAAAAGTGATTGATAAGTTTCCAGTATGGTGTATTCAATTATCCCGCCTTACTGGAGACATTAAATGATCAAAGTTGTTCTTCGTTCTCTAATATATCCATGGTTTATTTTATTCATAGGATTTTCCATAGGTTTTATTTGTAATGCAGAATGGTTTGGCTACAAATATGTTCTTGTAGAAAGATCAGTACGAAATATATTTTTTCCAATAAAATATGATGAAAGAATAGAAAAATTTGTCAAATCTAATGGTAGATTAAAATTGTGGTCAAGCCTAGATTGTCCAACACATTTTGAGATAATAGATGAGCTTGTAAAAGGTGAAGAGCATTATTGGGCAGTGTACAAAATAAAAGATAAAAACGGAAAAGAAATTAAAGATATTGGTAGTGTTAGAGTTAAATGGAAAACATGGGAATACTATTACAAATTGGATGAAATTGCGGACGCATCTGGAATAAGAAAATTGGATTGATTCAAGAAACGAGCCTTGACAAGACGATAGGACTAGTGTAAAATGTAAGCATACACTTTGGAACCAACCTTTGAGGACACTATGACAGAGATTGTTGTTGAGAAAAAGCCCGTTGTTATGAGTACGAGCAAGGCCGACGAGTTTTTTAAGAATTTTCCCAAGGACAAGGTAGTAGCTTATAAAGACTATTGGGAGAGTGTTCGCCCCAAGACCGATGAAGATATTTTTCGTCGTTATCTGTTTAGTTTTATGAGCGTTCACACAACATGGAAATCCAATGTTAATGGATACAATGCTATCAAAAATTTTAGCGATTGGATGGATAACAAGGAGACTTTGAGGGAGAAGATTAAGAACAGTGGCGTAGGCCTGCACAATAATCGTACAGAGTATATCTGGGATTTTAAAGATAAATTTTGGACGAATCCCAAAGATTATATTATAACCACTAAGAAATATCACGTTAAGAAGCGTGATAGCATCATAAATAAAATTCGTGGATTAGGAGCAGCGAAAATCTCATTCAGTTGCGAAATGCAAAACCCAAATGAGTGCCGAGTAGTATGTTTGGATGTTCATTTGCTAAGGCTTTATGGTTGCGAGAATCTCAAATATAATAAAAGTCCAAAAGGTATGACTATATACAAAAATATAGAAAGGCATTGGAGTATTAGCTGCGGTCGTGCAAATGTCCCTTGTTATATCATGAGGTCTTTATATTGGAATATTTTGCAAAAACAAGAGGATTGTCGATATTGGAGTCATTGTTTAGAGTCATAAAGAATCCAACCCCCCTTGGTTTTATGAATTTTGCCTTTAATTAATTTATATATAATTTCTTCTTTTAGTATTTTTTGAATAGCATATATTCCATATCTAGTATCGGTTATTTTTTGTTGAGTATGAATATTGTATATAGTATATAGATTTTTATCGCAGTTAGCGTTATTAAGCCCAGATTTGTCGGGCTCCGCTAAATCTTTAGTTAAAGACCATCCTTTGTGACTTTTAAATCTTCCAGCAAGCATATTAGAAATACAACATTCTGTTAATTTATATTTTTTAATAAACTCAATTCTTTTACCCTTATATTGTTTTCCATTTTTATGATAAAAAGTATAAACAGTCTGGTCTGTTATTGACCTCTCTGGTCTTTCATTTGTTTGTTTTTTAAAACTAGGAATAAGTCTATTACATACTATTTTAGACCCTATATTGTATCGAGTTTTTGCGAAAATTAATGTTTTCATAGTACCATTTTTTATCCAATATTCTCTTAACAAGCGTTTTGTTTTATGAGACACTTTAATCCAACACGCATGTTTACACCCAAAACGATCCGGTGGTCTGATGGCATTAAATATCATATTGTATGATTGTTTTTTATTTGTGTTGGCTATATTAAGATATCCTTGTTCTTTTTCTATTAAAAGTGATTTATCACATTTTTCTATGATTTTAAATACAAAATTTTCTACACCATCACGATTCCAAGACCTTTGTAGTTTGGGAGAATGGTGATCGTTTCTGTTTAGTCTTTCTCTATGTTTTCTCCATCGATAATAAATATCACAACTAGATCCCACATAATACTTATTATTTATTGTATTAATAATTTTATATATTCCAGATACTTTTTGTCTCATATTGTAATTATCCTTTCTTCTAAAGGAAGATACACCAACTCAATACCAAAACTATTATTTCCTTGACAGTCCGACAATCAAGCGATATTATAAATATAAAAGAGGCATTTCTATATGAGCCAAAATGGCAAAGGTTCTAAAAGACGAGCTAGTCTAGTATCTCAAGAGACTTGGGACAAAAACTACGAAAGAATTTTTGGAAAGAAAAAAGATGGGAAGCTTGACAAATCTAAAAACAAATAAGACACTATTTATACCATGCGATTGTCGTAGTGAAATATTATGTGTCGAATATGATCATGAGCTTAAAATGGCAGACTTTGCTATTTATCAT
>Ga0214923_10002195_pt1 | contig 26354 bp, 32 predicted proteins | sample LL1510_MetaG_FD_177993 | JGI IMG/M metagenome (GOLD analysis project Ga0214923, IMG submission 177993) | Freshwater microbial communities from Lake Lanier, Atlanta, Georgia, United States - LL-1510 | ecosystem: Environmental > Aquatic > Freshwater > Lake | place: USA: Georgia | collected...
ATCGCCACATCGGCATTAATGCCGGCACTCACTACCACGCTGCCGCCATACACATCCGTATCGTCCGTCATCACGCCAAGCACCTTAATCTTGCCTCCGGCATATTCCAATAGCTGGTGTGCGGGTCCATCCGCAGCCGTCATATCAACAAGGGTTAACGTATTTTCACAAAGCATTAGGTACAACTTGGCACCCGCGCCGGCTAACTTATAAAAATCAACCACCTGCCTATAGGCAAATGGACTGCCGGTAGCCGTAAGCCCCTGTGTTACGGCATTAGCAACACTCGTTACCAACAATGCTTCGCCAAGCGTATAGCCGTCAACACCGCCTGTCAGCACCATGCCAACTATACCGTCCTCCTGCTGCGCCGTAGCACCCAACTGCCCATTCGCTAATGATATATTTACCGCACCCATATCTTTTTTATTTTATTTTAACTTTATTTATTTTCCGTCATTGCGTAGTGGCGCAATGCTTGCGCCCTACGGGCTTACCCTACGTCAAACCGTCATTGCGAGCCTCCGTAGGAGGCGAAGCAACCTCATTAACCATTAACCCTTCACCATTAACCATTGTCCACTCCCCCTCATACCGTATCACCCCATGCAGACTCTTCACATCGCGCACCCTTCGGCACACCTTCCATCCCTCTCTATCGCCCTTGCTCCCTGCCTGCACGCCTTCATTCGTATTGCCTTCTATCGTATATATTAACATTTCCACAACCTTCTCCACTATTCCTGTATGCCCGCGTCCCTTGCCAAAGTTCATAATGATTTGGTCTCCGGGCTTAAGCTGCCCCGCAATAACATGCGCATTCGCCTTCGTTATCGCCTGCTTTTTTTTCTCTTCGGTTTTAGCCCAACAGTCCATCACGCCTCCGGTCTTCACCACCGGGCACTCGGCATACTTGCCCGCAGCCTCCGAATAACACCGATACACAAATGCCATGCACCACGGCGCAGCACTCTGTATGCCCACCAACTTTAAGCACTCCTTTACAAATTGTCCCCAGTTGCTGCCCTTCGGCTCTTCCTGCTCCCCTATATAATCCGCAGCTATATCCACTGCCTTTTTCGCTATACTCATTTTATTTTAACTTTTATTTACGTAATAAAGCCATCATAGTCCATCATTTAATCAAATAAATCATGGTTCAGACAACATCCGTTAAGCGTAGTCTCCTGACTACGCTTACGTGGTAGGCGGTCTCTGACCGCCAAGTAATTCCGTCTTCTCCTTGCTCCCCCGGCTGCTCCCCCAGAAATAACCGACAAGCAAAACAGCGACTTCACATAGAAAATTTATCTCCGTCTGAACCGGAGCCAAGCTCTCTCCCGCAACCAATGCGTAGGTGCTCAAGCCTATTATCGCGACTAAGCAAAGCACTATAATCGCAATGCCAAATAGGTTAATGTCCGTCAGGTTCTTCATGTTCGCCTTTTTTACGCTTCTCTTTATTCTTTTTTTGTGGTTTGAATTTTAAATATATTTTCATAGAAAAATCCGTAATCGCCAATAGACTCACTATTATGGTCAATGTTGTGGCTAATGCACTGCCTGCCGCTTCCAACATCATGCGCGAAGACCAACTCGCCACCACAAGCAGCACACCACTCGCATCCGGCATTATCCAATTATGTATATATTTATCTATCATTTTTTAACTTTTTTATAATTTCCTTCATTGCGAGTGGTACATCCCGATGTATCGGGGGGAGCTTAGCGAACCGAAGCAACCTCATAGCCCTCATTTAATCATATACAATCACAGTTCAGACAATCATAGCCAATCATTCCGTCATTGCAAGGCTCGCAAGCGAACCGACCAACCTATTCTCTTTATTCGCCGGTAGTTATCCGGCAATTTTTGCGGCAGCCTTTGGCACACTCCGCCTATCAGATGGCGCAACTACCTGCCATCGCTACAATAAATTTTAAAAACGGCAGCGCATTAACGTTATTACAACTAACCATTATCACGCTGCCGTTTCCGAAACCCTGCCGGGCTTCTTGCGGGTTGCAGACCCCGCCCATTCCTCACTGCAGATAGTATCTTATCGGTCATCAGACCGTCATAGCCAATCATTTAATCAAATAAATCATGGTTCAGACAAAATAGCGTAGGGCAAGCCCGCAGGGCGCAACCCTACGCTAATTCATAGCCAATCATTTCGTCATTGCGAACCATGAGCGCAGCGAATGGTGAAGCAACCTAATCACAGTTCAGACTACCTCACCAACAGCCAACTGCGCCAATACACCTTACATGTGCCCGCCAAGTCTGCCACATCCACCGTTACGCGGTAATTCGTATAAGGATTACCCACACCGCCATTCGGCAGCAGCGTTACAACCTGTTCCGATGTACTTGCCGTCAGCGTAGTGGACTGCAGCAACTTCCAACTCCCCTGCCCATTGCCTTGCGTGCAGGTGCCCCAATAATACACGTACACACTGTCGCAGCTTGTGCCCGTATAGATAGTGGCGTGGGTCTCAAAGTTCACGTGGTTATACTCACCTACCAACTTTTCGCGCACACTGTCCCCGGCTCCTACTGCCGTCTGCACCGTATCCAAGCCGGAGTAGATAGGCATATTCGCAGCTACCCAGTTCTTAACAGCCGTATCTACCGTGCCGTTATTATAATCACCTCCGGCAACTATCGTCGGGCATTGTGCCGGTATCACCTTTTGCTGCCCAAATACTGTAGTGGCAAACAGGCACGCCACCAATGCCATAAAAATGTACTTTCTCATTTTTGTACGTATTTAATTTAAATTGTTAAAATATCCGTCATTGCGAGGCTCGCTTGCGAGCCGAAGCAACCTCAATTTGAGGGGCGAAGCCCCGTGATAAATCAGCGTAGGGTAAGCAGCCGTAGGCAGCGCAGCCCTACGAAAAAAGTATTAATTACCATCCCCCGCAGCCTGAACTATCGCCACAATGCCCTTCTCATCACTGCGCCTTATTCTGCCACCCATGCGAACTTCAAAGCTGTATATATCGCCATAGTAAACCGGAGATTTTATCTGCTCAAACGCATTTATTTCTCCAACGGCGCGCTCTACTACCTCTTCGCACCAACACAATACCGCGTCATTATCGGTTGCAACAACAGGGTCGGCGTAGGCTTTAACAACCGGCGTGGCGGCATTAGTAAACGACACTACCTCGCTGCGCATGTAGATGTCAAAGTTCCAAAAGCGTCCTATCCTGCCGGTAGCCGGGTCAATAGTAGAAGAAAAATCGCGCTTATCCGTTGCGGTAAGCTCGTCCATAAATTGAGAGTACATATCCGCACTCATCACCATCACCCTGCCCTGTGTAGGCATATCCATCTTATCAAGCACTTTGGCAGCATTGCGAATATCCGCTACGGTAAGCCTCTTTCGGTTGCCGGTAGTGTCGGTAAGGTGGGTTGCAACAGAATCTCCTGTTGTTCTGATGATTGAACTGGCGGAAGACGGAGACCACTTTACCAACATATCATCGGCAATACGCTGGTTGAGCGTGGACATGTGCTCTTTCATCACGTTGTCCAACTTATTATAGCTAAGTTCTATCTGCTCGGCGTTGGTAATAAGAATAGGGTCAGTGCTGTAGTTATCCAAGTTGTAGGTAACTTCCGTATCTGTTCGCTGCGTAACAGATGCAGGCAAGCTGCTGCGGTTCTTCTCCACATTCGGAAGACCTCCGGCTTGTGGTATATGAACCACCTTACCGCTAAGCACGTTGGCTCCCGCATCAGAGCTGCGCTTCAAAAATTCATTATTTTTGAACAGGTTTTTTATGATATAATCCTGCCAAATCTCGCGTTGAATAGCCATTTTATTATTTTTTAAACGTTATTTAAATACCTTTTTTATCGTAGTGGTGAGTTGCACTCGCCCAAATCACAGCCAATCATTTCGTCATTGCGAGTGGTACATCCCGATTTATCGGGGGCACGAAGTGCCGAAGCAACCTAAAATCACAGTTCAGACTACAACGTCTCTGACCTATACTTTTCGTTAAACATCGCCTGATATTTGTCAGGAAAGTCGCGCTTCAATCGCGGCAGTAAATCTGCTGCATGAAGCTCATCCCAAGTCTTATCGCTAAGCTCCTTCGGCAATCCGGCACCTATATTCAGGGCACCAACCACCGACTGATAAGGCTGCATAGTGGCTACCAAATCGCTTAGCCCTTTGGGGTTGCCGGCAAACGCCTTAGCCATCTGCGTAGCCGTCTGAAGGCTCATGCGCTTCTCTTCCACTGCCTTGTCCACTATCGCCTTTACCTCTGCCTCCAAGCCTTTGGCTTTTACATCGGCAAGTTCTGTCTCCAATTTCGCAAGCGCAGCCTTGCTGCTTTCTTGCGCCATGCGCAGTTGCTCGCGCTCCTGCAATGCCTTCTCAATGCCCTGCTGCACAGCCTCATCGGTAGTGTTGTCTGATAGTGCCAATGCCCCTATAACAAGCGGGCTTAACGTTATATTTGCTTTTTTCATACCTTTATTTTTTAGGTCAATTTTTAATTGATTAGTCAAATCGCTCAGATTGATAGCGTTGTCGTTAGCATCAAAAAGCTGCACCTTAAACGCCTCTCTGTTTGCCGGCAAGTCCACAAGCGAACACTCTTTGAATGCCCATTTGGTGCCAACTATAATCGGCTCTCCGGCTTGCACATCGTCCCTAAGCTCATGCGCAAATAGCTTTATGCCCCCAACGCTTGCTGCGTTCAAAAAGCCGTTACGTATCTCCTCCTCTGTCCTTGCCCCTCTCGGATGGCTCAAATTAATCGCCGGCTGCGCTAACACCTTATCCCCTTCAATGCGCACATTTTCCCAACGAACAAGCACGCCATGCGTACTGTCATGGTTGTGAAAGCCAACCGGGTTCTTTTTAAACTCCCCCAAATCGCAACCATCCGTCAACAGCTTAAAGCCGTATTCGTTAAGCGCATTAGTGCTTAACACAAAGTCCGTATGTATTGCTTTTGTACTCATTTTTTTAACTTTTTTTACCGCTTAAAAATCATAGCCAATCATTTAATCAGACTAATCACAGTTCAGACTTTAGAAGACCTGCCGGTAGTCAGCCGGCAGGCTTCAAGGGAAGCAGAACAACAGTGCAGCGTCAATTCTGTTACAAAGGTATATACACCTTTTTTGTCAAAAAAATACACTTTCAGCCATTATATACCCGCTTAATAATCATTATACTGACAAATCATAACCACCGAAACCCTTTTTTCCAATTAACCTAACATTCCTCACCTTTGTATCTACCGCGCTTGCGCGGTACTAATTCCGTCATAGCCAATCATTTAATCAAAGAAATCAAAGTTCAGACAACATGACAGCCGCAGAAATTGACCTCAAAAAACAGCGAGCTAAAACCCTTTTCCTAACCTCCCAAATGTCCCAAAAAGACATCGCAGAACTCGTTGATATATCCACGCAGGCACTTAGCCGTTGGGTGAACGAAGAGCAGTGGGATACGCTAAAAGATGAAATAACCCAATCAGACCCCGAAACATTGCGCCTCCTTTACAAGCGCAGGCGAGCATTGGCAGAAGACGATAACACAGACAATTCAGACTCCATCGCCAAACTCACAACCGCTATCACCGCCATAGAGAAAAAGATGTCCATCGGGCAAACCGCAGTCTTATTCACCGAACTGTTAACATTCACCCAATCCTATGATGTGGAACTCGCCAAACAAGTAGCCCGCGCCACCGACAACTTTATCAAATCAAAAATGTAACATATTTATAATTGCAACGCCTCTACCTGCCGTCATTGCGAGGGAGCGCAGCGAACCGAAGCAACCTAAAAGCCCTAAATCATAGCCCATCAATTAATCATATACAATCACAGTTCAGACAATGAGAGGAAGCGAAAAACAATCACTCCAAGAATATTTTGACACCGTCAAAAACCTCGCCAACGCCACACCCGTTGACCTGTCCGAATCATCTATACAAAAAGAGGCAAGAATCAAAAAATTGGAGGCAGACCCGGAGGCGTGGTTCAAATATTACTTCCCAAAATACGCCACCTCCGAACCGGCAGATTTTCACAAGGAAGCCACGAAACGCGTGCTAAACCACCCGGAGTGGTACGAAGTCCGAAATTGGAGCCGTGAACTTGCCAAATCCACCCGCACCATGATGGAGGTACTTTACCTCACTCTCACAAAAAAGAAGTTCAACTGCCTTATCATCAGCAACTCGCAAGACAACGCACAACGCCTGCTCCTGCCTTACCAAATCAACCTTGAAAACAACAAACGCATCATCAACGACTACGGCGAACAAAAGAGCATCGGAACTTGGGAAACCGGAGAATTCGTAACAGCAGCAGGTGCAGCCTTCAGAGCTTTAGGTGCAGGGCAGTCCCCGCGTGGTACGCGCAACGAGGCTATTCGCCCCGATATTATTCTCTTTGACGACCTTGATACCGATGAAGACTGCCGCAATCCCGACATCATAGACAAGCGTTGGGAATGGGTGTCGGAAGCCGTTATACCTACCCGCTCCATCAGCAATCCGCTACTCGTAATTTGGTGTGGAAACATAATTGCCGAAGACTGCTGCGTTGTCCGTGCTAAAGAATATGCCGACCACGTGGATGTAGTCAACATACGCGACGCAGAAGGAAAATCATCGTGGGCAGCTAAGAACAGCGAGGCAGATATAGATAGAGTATTAAGCCTAATCAGCTACGCAGCGCAGCAGAAGGAGTATTTTAACAACCCTATGGCTACCGGTAAAACCTTCCCCGAAATTACTTGGGGCAAATGCCCACCGCTCCACTCCCTCCCCCTCGTCATCACCTATGCCGACCCTGCAACGTCCAACAAAGACAAGCCGGGACAAAAGTCAAACCTTGCCAACAGCCGTAAAGCAGTCTTCACCGTAGGCTCTGACGGTCATAAGTTCTACATATATACAGGCTTTCTGGACGTTATGTCCAATGCCAACTTTATCGCCTCTCTCTACGCCTGCCGTACATATATTAACGCGGCTGCCCGCGTGCCGTCATTGCGAGGCGGGAGCGTAGCGACCAACGAAGCAACCTCAAAGCGAACCCCCGCCTATTACTACATTGAAAACAACACCCTGCAGGACCCCTTTTATACACAAGTTCTGCTGCCCTTAATCTACTCTCACGCAGCAGATATTAAACAACCTGTCCTACCCATCACCCCTGACCCGCGCAAAAAAGACGATAAATGGTTCAGAATTGAAGCAATGCTGGAGCCGCTAAACCGCACCGGCAGACTTGTCTTTAACATAGATGAGATGCACAACCCGCACATGGAACGCCTTGCAACCCAATTCAAATCCGCCAAACCCACCTCCAAACAATTGGACGGTCCCGATGCCATTGAGGGCGCAATATTCCTATTGCAAAACAAACTTCAAACCATCCAAGCCGGCACAATAAAAATTATTAACAAACCCAAAACCACCAAAAACCACTTTTAATCGTCATTGCGCCCCGGCTCCGTCATTGCGAGGCACGTAGTGCCGAAGCAACCTAAAGGGCGTAATAAATCAGCGTAGGGCATCGCCCTACGTATCATAAAAATCAAAGTTCAAACAAATGCTAATCCAAACCTCCCACCTCTACCATTTAATCAACCCCGAAAACATTGAGGAAATAACTCGCGGGGACGAATCAAAGGTAACCGCAGCTATCCGCATGGCAATTCAAGAGGCAAAGTCTTACCTCTCCGCTTACGACCTTGATGCCCTTTTTGGCAGAGACGCACCCGACTTAGACAATTCAGATGAGGAAGCAATAGCCCCCACCGTTGATGACGACTTCCTCAAGGATTTAGTCATCAACCTTGCGTGTTGGAAGCTCATAAAGCTCGGCAACGCCAACTATCTGTACGAAAGTTTACGCACCTTTTATGAAGACACTATAGACACCCTCACAAAGATTCAAAAAGGCACCATGACACCGCAGGGTTGGGCTAAATACGTCCCCCCCTCCGACACACCCACCCCCGGCAACCCTATCCATTGGTCATCCACCCCCAAACGAAACAACCAATTATAACTCCCTTGCCGTCATTGCGAGTCCCGACCTTTAGGTTGAGACGAAGCAACCTAATAGCCCTGAAAGGGCGTAACAAATCAGCGTAGGGTAAGCCCGTAGGGCGCAACCCTACGTATAAAATAAGACCTTTTGCAAGCCCTGAAAGGGCTTAACAATCCTGAAATCATAGCATCTTTTAATCTTAATTCAGACAACAAACAATGGAGCAACAACCAATCATAATCAACCAACTGCAAATCCGCCAGGTCAACCGCCAACCGCTTGACATCGCCAACTACCTATCCGCCATCACCTCAGCCGAAAGCACACAATACCCCTCAAGGGCAAGACTATACGACATCTACACCCATGCCCTGCTTGACGGACACCTGCACGGTGTAATCACCAAGCGCATAGACTCTGTGCTGAACAAACCGCTCTTTTACAAAGACAAAAAGGGTGGGGTAGTAGAAGAGCTAAACCCTATCATCCAATCTGCCGAATTCCGCAAAATAATGCGGCTACTTTTGGAGAGTATTTTATGGGGCATCTCCGGCATAGAATTTATACCGGGCAAGCAGTTGGCTGCCGTGCCTATCCCGCGCAAGCACATCAAACCGCACAACCACATCATTGCCGTTGAGCAGTTCAGCAACGAAGGGGTTGACTACAACACCCTGCCGAATGTTTGGATTTTCGGAGAAAAAGACAACCTGGGCGTGTTGCTGCAAGCCACCACTTACGTCATCTACAAGCGCAACGCCATATCCGACTGGGCAAATTTTGTGGAGATATTCGGCATACCCATCCGCATTGCCAAGTACGATGTGTTTGACAAGGAAACCCAAGAGGCATTAAAAGACGCATTGGACAACTCCGGCAGCGCACTTTCAATGTTAATACCCAAGCAAGCAGAATTTGAAGTCCAAGACGGCAAAACCGCCAATGCTAACGGAGATTTGCAAGCCAATTTCGTAGAGACAATGAACGAACATATCTCTATCACTATCTTGGGCAATACCGAAACCACCTCCAATGGCAAAACCGGCAGCCAGGCAAAAAGCAAAGTGCATCAGGAGCAACAAAATCAAATCGTTAAGTCGGACATGGCACTGCTCCAAGCTGCCCTCAACGACCCCAAATTCATAGCAATTTTACAATCCTACAACTTACCCGTTACCAACGATGGCAACTTTGAATTCAACAAAGACATAGACATTGCCTTCCTTGCTGAGCGAATCAAAATAGACAAGGAACTCATCGCTGCCGGCTTACCCATCCCCAACGACTATTTTTATGAAACCTACAACATCCCAAAACCAGACCCCAACCAACCTATTATATCACCGCCTGACCCGTCATTGCGAGGCGGGAGCGAAGCGACCAACGAAGCAACCTTATCATTCAATCAAAAAAATCTTAGTTCAGACAACAACCTCCCCAACCTCCCGTCATTGCGAGACAACGAAGTTGGCGAAGCAACCTACTTGCAAAATTTAATCAACAAATCCCTTTCCGATTTTTTCGCCTAAGCCCGGCAGCACCCCGGGCACACACCTCCTACCTTTACCGCCAATCCACCACCTGCTGCTCCCCCGCTGCCGTCATTGCGAACCCAACCAACGGTTGGGTGAAGCAACCTAATTTAAATAACCTTTCGGATAACAACGGCAATGACAATCATAGCCAATCAGACAATCAAGAAAATCACAGTTCAGACTACCTCAACTCCCTCATTGAAAACCTATTTAAAGGTAATTTAAATGCCGTTGAAATTGACCCAACCCTAACCGCCGCCACCGCCCAAACCCTCATGGACGCGGTAATAACCGCCTACCAAGCCTCCCTGCTCGGCAAACCAATGCCCAACCCGTCATTGCGAGGCGGGAGCGTAGCGACCAACGAAGCAACCTCAAAAAATGCCGTCATTGCGAGCCACGAAGTGGCGAAGCAACCTATCAATTTCACCGACTTCACCACCCCACACACCAACGCCCTCAACAATATCGCCAAAAATGTTTACCAATTTTCCGTAGCAAAAAACTACCATGAATTGCGTGAATTAACCGACCTTTTAAAAAATGGCGACAAAACCCGCTCCTATGCCGACTTCCGAAAAGAAGCCCTGCACATCCACAACTATTACGACCAGCACCTTCGCACCGAATACAACACTGCCCTCTCCGGCGCCTACAACGCAGCCTCTTGGACTGACTACGAAGAATCACAAAATCGCCGTAATGCCGTCATTGCGAGGCACGGAGTGCCGAAGCAACCCGTTTTATTACAATTCCAAACCGCAGGCGACTCCCACGTCCGCGCAAGCCATAAGCTCCTTGACGGCATTGTTCGCCCAATGAACGACCCCTTCTGGAACACACACATGCCACCCTTAGACTGGAACTGCCGTTGCACAACCGTCCAATTAACCGACAACGAATCGGAGGCGTCATTGCGAGGTACGAAGCAACCTATCCCAAACATCAAAATCCCAAAACTCTTCCAAACCAACCTCGCAAAACAAAACCTCGTTTTCCCTCTTAACCACCCCTACTTCAAAGACTGCCCTAAAAGCGAACTGTTAAAAGGCATATACAACCTGCCGGTAAAAGACCAATACATTCATACCTACACCGGCAAAACCGGAGGAACAGTGCACACCCACGTGTTAGCCGATACGCAGCATAGAGATTATGCAGGCGTGCTTGCCTATGCCAAACATCGGGCAGACAATGGCGACATTGTGGAAATTTTAGCCCCGATAGGAGACTCATACACGGATGCAAGAAATAAAATTTTGCCAAAAACAAAAGGCACAAAAAACCCTGACCTACGCATCAATGCAGAATACGTAGAGGCTAAAATAATGACCGGCAATAACTTGACTACCTTGCAAAAAAACATAGATTTGGGAAGCACACAGGCTGATTATATTTATATAAGTACTCCAGAACCTTTAAGCGATGAAGAAATGCTTAGAAGAGCTTCTGGTTCTATGAAAAAACATGAAAATCTACAAAATATAACTTTTGGACATGGCGATAAATACGTTTTATTCGCAAGAAAAAGTTTAGGGCTTTAAAAGCCAAAAGCAGGCGAATGCCTGCTTTTAGGGGTGGAGCGGATGCTATGCATCCTCCCCGTAGAGCGCAAATATACACCTTTTCCTCAAAAAAACAAAATTTCCGTCATTGCGAGGCGGGAGCGTAGCTCCCAACGAAGCAACCTAAATCACAGTTCAGACTACAATTACAAAAAAAGCCCCCGCTTAGGAGGCTTTTTTATTCAAAATAACTCTATACTAATTCCCATCCCCCTCTGATATAGCTACCACCTTATGGTTTTCTATAGTCAGCGAAAAATCATAATAAGGGCAATCGCCAATGCACCCGCTTGCAGTACCGCTATATATCCACGTTTCACTATCTCCCGCCTTTGTCTTATGCCGAACAACCCTATTCGGTCTTGTAAACGCATACTCCACCAACTCTACCGGCATACCTATCCATGGCTTGCCGGTTGCATAAGCAGACTCAGCCTTTTTTACCGCAGCAGCTCCATACTTTTTCTTTAATCCCTGTACATATTTTTCAGTCTCTTTATCGCCTGGCGGAGGAATTGACTGAGCAAAGCAACTTGTGCTTAAAATTAATAAAATTAATAATAGTAATACGCGCATAATTGTAGTTTTCGCCAAAGGTATGGTAAAATTTTTATCTATAACAAAAAAAGCCCCCCAAACGGAGGGCTTTTTTCTATCGCTCACTACATCTCCTGCAATCCCATAAACAAATCCCTAATATCCCGCAGGCACCACAGCTTGTTCACCACCTTTTGCTCATTACCGCTCTCCCCGTCAAGCATTTTCTTTGTCGCATATTCCATCATCACCTCGTCCAATAAATGCGCAACATCCGCCGGACTCATCACATCGCCCAAAAAAGCACCCAAAGGCTCTACATTATATTTTGCTAACATAATCACACAGTGGGGGTTGAAGCGTTAACAATACTTGTATCAGCAGTAGGTTGAGGAAATAATTGCGCTTGCCGTTCCTTCACCTGCTTCAATAGCAAATTAGCACGCTTCCGCAGCACCATTATCATAGCGTAGGCTTTGCTCACAAACACAAACCCCGCTATATACTTAAAATCAGCCCTATACCGCTCCGCCACCTTATACGCACTCCCGCTCTTGCTCCGTCCAAGTGCAGTCAGCACATCGCAATAACGGTACATACCCTCTCCCGCCACGTCATACACCGTCAGTTCGCTGAACACCTTGCAATACATACCGTGCTTCCGAATGCTCGGCAGCACCACACCCGTCACCCATTTCCGAAATGCCTTAGCCTCCGATTTACGACTTCTAAAGACCAAAGACCACAACCCCGATTCATTCACAAAAATTACTTTTCTTCGCTGACCTGACAGCAACATTGTTGCTGTCAGCTTTTCGTCATCATCAAGTGGCGCAAGTGCCATATTCAGATGATCCAGCCCCAAACATCGGCACACATCCTGCGCCATAAACCAAGGCTCCCCCTCTATCAGTTCTACCCGAACTTGATGGGCTTCAAAAATAAATTCCAGTTCGTTACCCGAACCACCGGACTGCTTAGCTCCATCTGCTGTGGGCTGCAATAATGTTTTTTCTGACTTTGGCATAAGCGAAAAAAATTAAGCGTTAAAAATACAATATTACAAAAAAAAGCCGGCAACAATGGTATTACCCATCGTAACCGGCTCATTATAAAAAAATACCCGCGTGTGCCAAAGTCAAAAAAGCATCTGCCTCCCCCTTAATCGGATTGATTACCGATTCACGCGGGCATTCGCCCAAATCATAATTAGCGGGAGAGGACATAAATTGATATTTTTTTAACTTTGGCTCTGCAAATATACACGCTTTTCATTTCACACCAAAATTTTATCTTTTTTATGCCCCCGTCATTGCTTCGTCCCGACCTTTAGGTTGGGACGAAGCAACCCCAGTTAACCAGTTAAGCGTAGTCTCCTGACTACGCTTGCACGGCACTCTCATTACCAGGGGCGAAGCCCCGACATAACATAGCGTATGGCACATCCCGCCACGCGGGAGGGCAACGCCCTACGTACATCCCCCGCCACGCGGGAGGGCAACGCCCTACATAACCTAAAATCTATTCAAACTCAAACCCAAACACCGGCAACGGCTTCGGTGCCGTGTGCTGCTCCCACGCCGTTGTAATATCCTCAAGACCAATACTGAACGTAAGCGTCCTCACCCGAATAAAATCAGCCCTTTGCTCCGTCTCTGCATCTGTCCGAACCATGCTGCCGAATGCCCGGTGCAGCACCTCATTCGCAGCCTCCACCTTAATCACATCACCCTCCGCATCCGTGCTCTCGGTGGCAAGCGTAGGCAGCCAACCGTGCAGCGCAACAGCCAATGCCTGCTCCAACGCATAATATGCCAATGCCTTAGACTGATATTGGCTCGGTGTGCCGGCAGATGTGGCAGAAAACGGAGGGAAGCCAATGCGAATAGTGATAGTGCCTACTGCCTGCTGCATGTTCTGCCCAAGCTCCGTGTACTTAAATTGCGCTACGTCTATCAGTGCACACGGAAACGAAACCGGCGGGCGAACATCCTTACCGTCATGGTATTCTAACTGACCCAAATCTTGGTCAATGTACCGAAAAACCGACTCATTGGCGGTATTCTTTACGCTTGCTATCCGCTGCGCAAGCGCAAGAAATAATAATTGAAAGTGCATATTATCTTTTTTTTATGAATGAAATATTTGTTGTAACTCCCTTTTTATCAACCTTTTAAGCTGCCCGTGCAGCTCCGCAGTATTGCCTAAAAACTGCCTCTTGGGCATCCGCTGCGTATATGCCGGCACTGTTCCCCGTCTTATCTCCGTTATCTTCCGCTGTTGGCTTTCCGTCTTCGTTTTGCCCAGTTTCAGCTTCCCGCCTTTTTTTTGATAGCTTAATATCACAGCGCGGGAGGGGTGATTAATCTCACCGCCTTCATTGTGAATACGCGCATACGGCACATCCGTACCCACACTCACACTGTCATCAGTAGTGCCCGTAATGTGAATGCTGCTGCGCAAATGACCACTTTTTATTAGCGTGCCGCGCCCCGGCGTTTTATCCTTTTTCCGCTTCGCCCATGGCACCCCGGCAAAACCCTGCCGCCTGAAATTACCCTTTGAATACGTCACTGCATGAGTACCTATCTCCCACAGCAAATGTGGCATTGCCCTGCCCGCAGCAGCCTCCATCTCCCTCAACCTTTCTATCAACTCTTCCGGTGTCATTTCACTTTTATTTTCATACCAATCAAAAAAATCATATACAATCACAGTTCAGACAACTACCTACTCCCCCGCAAATAGTCTGCAAAAGCCTTCTCCATCTGCACAATAATCTTACTTAGCTCCGCAGACGTATGCGCCATTAGCGGCTTCTTAAACTGCCCATATTTGCAGCACCACCCGTCCAACCGCGCCTTATCCACCACCCGCGTACCGGGCAAATACCACGCCATTTGGTGGCACATCGCAAACAACCGCTTACGCTTCACATCCGCCTGCCCGTCATTGCGAGTCCCCGCTTGCGGGTGGCGAATGGTACATCCCGACTTGTCGGGGGCAACCGAAGCAACCTGCTCATCGTTAAGCGTAGTCTCCTGACTACGCTTGGGAGGCTCCGGTCTCTGACCGGCAACCAGCCGCTCTATCCCCCCTATCAACTCCGCAGCCTCATAATTATTTAGCTCCTTTGTGCTGCTTGTCCGTCCACCGCTATACTGCCGCGCCAGAATAGCCTTATACTCATTCAAATCCGAAAACACCCCCTGCTTCTTCAAAGCACTTAAAATGCCGTGAATCCGCTTAATCTGCCCCGCCGTTGCCGTCTGTATCATATATCCAGTTTTTACCCACGTCCTAAAAACGTGTCCGTTTTTTACATTTTTTTACCCTCGTTCCGTCATTGCGAGGGAGCGTAGCGAACCGAAGCAACCTCAATTTGAGGGGCGAAGCCCCGACATAAATCAGCGTAGGGCAACGCCCTACGTAAAATCGCCATCACCACACCATCCACCCCCACCGCCCCTGCAGCTCCGCAACCGTTGGCTTCGCTGCCCGCACCCTCACAATCTCATCCGTCAACTTCTCCAACACCTGAACCAGCGTGCTTTGCGTCAAATCAAACTCGTTACTCAACTTCTGCAGTACCACATCATAGCGTAGCTGCGTATGGTGGCGGTAATAATATAACCGATGGCACAACCGCTCATTACGCGCAGCTATCAGCGCAGCACTCCTGCCGGTGCCGCTGCCGTCATTGCGAGCCTCGCCATCGGCAGGCGAAGCAACCTCACCAATCTTATTAAATAATTCCTGCCCCCGCATATTATTTGTTTTAACTTTTTATTTCAATTTGAGGGGCGAAGCCCCGAGATAAATTAGCGTGGGGCAACGCCCTACGTAAACCGTCATTGCGAGGCACGTAGTGCCGAAGCAACCTAAAATCATAGTTCAGATTTTATCCCATTCATCCAAGTATTTTTTCCCCCCCAAATAGCTTTTTGGGTACATTTTTTTATACCATCCTTTATTTTTTACGCAATACCGGTTATATGCCTGTATGTTGTGAAACACCCTCCGCTTTTCCGAATCCTTCATTTTTTGCCATAGTTTATCCGCGTCAATCCTGTCTTTTTGCATATCAAATTCTGCCCAAAACCGCTCAAAGGTCAAGTCCTCTTCCTGCTTAACCAATGTGCAATAACCGGCACGCGAATAAGCTATCAGATTATCCATGCGTTGATAATCCCAAACAAAGCGAGCAAAATGTTCGCGTTGTTCATCTTCAATTTCAAAAAAGCAATTCTCTGCCTTCTCCAATATCCCCCCCACACCATAGCCCATCACCAAATACCCCAACGTCTTCGGAAACACAACTATATATACAATCATAGCCAATCGTTTAATCATTTTAATCATAGTTCAGACAAAAATCACAGTCCAGACAAATAATCACAGTTCCTGACCCCCTTCAAATCAAAATAATCAGGATTCAACTTCCGAGCCTGCTCCTCCCATATCACGTGCTCCCCAATACCGCCTATGCGGTTCTTAACCATATAGGCAATGTATTTTTTAACCCGAACAGAAAACTGCCCGTCATGCGCTATCCATCTGCCGGCATAAGACGCAGGCTCATTTTGCTTTTCATGGCTAATAAAAATAACCCCCTTTTTTGCCTTAACACACTTATCTTTTAGAACCAGATATTGAGGTTTGTTCAATTCAAGGTAGTCTATGCTGTCTATCACTATAAAGTCCGCAGACCCTTCTCCGGAGATATACGCTATCAGGTCGTCAATTAGCGTTCCCGCACCCCTATCTTGCATGGGGTCAACAAATATTATTTTGCTATCCAAGCCATTACGCGCTATGGCTTGCTGCAGGTCATAGCCATGCCCTTGTTCATAACTTATCCATGCCACGCTGCCGTGAACCTCAAGCTGCCGTGCAAGCCGAAGGCAGTACTCCGTCTTACCTTGCCCGCTTTTGCCATACACAAGCGCAGCAAAGCAGTTACCTAACTTCCCAATGTGAGCATCCCAATTACGGTTGAATGCCAAATATTTATGCTTCATTTTTAAGAATTTTTTTACATTTATAGCCTTCATAGCCAATCATTTAATCATCATTAATCACAGTTCAGACAATCACGCATAATGCCCAAACAACTTTTGGCTCACTATCTCCCCAAGCCGTGCCCACTCCCGCAGACCCCGATACACATCCCAAATCAAATACCGCCACAGCGGGCATTCATGGCTCAGCATCGCATTCACATCGGCATAATACCGAACACACGGCTCATACCGGTGCTCTAAACGGAGCACCCGCTGCACAGAGCGCGCGTCATTGCGAGCCTCGCCCTTGCGAGGCGAAGCAACCTCACCCGGCATCCACGCCCAATGAATTATATACCTCCTCCGTAACTCCCTTAACATTTCTACGCGCATTTTATTTAAGTTTTTATTTGTTAATAGCCAATCATTTAGTCATTGCGAACCTCCCCGGCTCCGTCATTGCGAGGCACGTAGTGCCGAAGCAACCTCATTTTCAGGGGCGAAGCCCCGAGATACATTAGCGTGGGGCAACGCCCTACGAAACCGTCATTGCGAGCCTCCCCGGCTCCGTCATTGCGAGGCACGTAGTGCCGAAGCAACCTCATAAAAATCATATACAATCACAGTTCAGACAAACCAACCTACTCCCCCTCCGTCTTTACATTCACAAAAAACCGCTCCTCCTGATTAACATACACCCCCACCTCATTCAAAAAGGGCGCAACATGCTCTTCGTGGCAGTCAGCAAGCAAGTCCTCCTTGTTCACCTCCTCCTTTTTGCGAACATACATCGGCAATATCTCCTTCACCTTCATCAGCACTTTATCCCACGTCCACTTCGGCAGCGTCTTCAATGCCGGAGGACTTGTCCTAAATCCTACCGTTCCGTGAACAAAATCTTGGCTTTTCTTATCCGCAAAAAGGTGCTTATTTTCTTCACAATACTTTTGGATGATGGGCAATTCCTCATCCATAATGCTTTTTTGCCTTGCCAACTCATCCGCGTGCTTCTCACGAATAGCCTGAATTGCCAAGTCCATTTTCGCAACAACCTTATCCGTTGTCGCACTCGCCGCAGCGTAATTTCCAAAAGCTGTGTTAAACTGCTCCTCGCTTACTCCGGTAATCACCGGCTTACTTACCCTTTTTGCCATTTCTATATGGTTTTATTTGTTAAAAAATACTTATTTAATTTCCGTTTCGTAGGGGCGAGTTGCACTCGCCCTAAAATCATAGCCAATCATTTCGTCATTGCGAGCCAACGCAGTTGCGAAGCAACCTAAAATCACAGTTCAGACAATCACAGTCCAACCACCCCCGTAGCCTCAAACATCGCTCCCCAATGCTGCGCATTGTTCGCAACCGCACCGTTAAGCGTAGTCTCCTGACTACGCTTGCGCGGCACGCGGTCTCTGACCGCACCAACCCCATTAACTATCTGCTCATACTCCCCCAGCAGCCTAACCGCATTATAGTTACCATTCATTAACAAGTTGCCAAACTTAGCAGCAAAATGATACACCGAATGATAGCTCTTATAACCTGCCACCCGTGCCACCACGTGCCTGTCCACGCCTTGCTGCTTGAGTAGGTAGCAGAGGCACCATTTGCCAAGCACCCCAAACCGAGTACTTTTATCCGCAAGCACCTCCTTCATCACCACCCTGCCCGCAGCAGCAGCAACGCGCTTCCTTATCCGCGCAGCACCGCCATCCGTTACCGGCTGCCCTCCCTCAACCACCAACCGGTAGTTGTTCAGCAGCTCCATTGCCGGTGCATAGCCGGTAGTAACGTCTGTTATAATTTGCTTAACATTATACATCACAGACGTATGATTATCATACCCGCAGGCATTGGCTGTGGCTCTAAAGCCCAAGCCTATATTATGCAACACCCAACACGCCATGCGCCGTGCCGTTACCCTCCCGGGGCTTCTGTCTTTGCCCGTCAACTCCGTAATCGTAAGACCTGCAGCACTACCCACACCCGCAAGTATCTCCGAAATCCACTCTTCCCCCACAACGCCACATGCCCTGCCGTTCCTTGACCTACCCTCCGTCAACATCGTCAACGTAGCCAACACCCGCTCCTTTCTTTGCTCTTTTGTCATATTTTCCCTTTTTTAACTCTTTATTTTCGTCATTGCGAGCCTACCCGGCTCCGTCATTGCGAGGCACGTAGTGCCGAAGCAACCTTTTAACTTTTATTTTATCCGTCATTGCGAACCATGAGCGTAGCGAATGGTGAAGCAACCTAATCATAGTTCTGACTATCTTAACAATTCTTTAATCTTACCCTCTATCACCTCAATCTTAACCACCACCTCCACCAACCGCTCATGCTCCTCCGCCCCAAGCACACGCCCAAGCATCGCATTCAGCTCATCATTATAGCACTCAAGCTCCCGCCTCAACAACCCATACATCACCAACTTTTCTTCTATTTCCATATCTTTTAATTTAACATTTATTTCAATAATCATAGCCAATCATTTCGTCATTGCGAGGCACGTAGTGCCGAAGCAACCTAAAATCACAGTTCAGACAACCTACCCATTCACCTTAGCCCTATCTATATCCCCCAATATCCCCCGCACTATCCCCGCAGTGTACAAATCCAACGAGCCAAGAAAAGACCCCCAAACCAACACAAAACCACACGCAGCAGCGCAATCAAATCGCAGCGTTACACCCGTCAGGCTCACGCTCATGCGCTTCTCTATCTGCTCAATAAGCAGCAGCAGATGTTGTAGCAGCAGCAGGTCATGTCCGTCATTGTTGGCTTCCCCTTGCAGGTCAACGTATATCCGCATCTGCGCAGCCAACTGCCTCGCAGCTATCAATAGAGCCTCAGCCCTCTCCCTTTTCAACTTCACCTTCAATACCGGTAACACCGTCATTCTTATTATCATATTTTTTAATTTTTATTTAACACAATCATAGCCAATCATTTCGTCATTGCGAGGCACGTAGTGCCGAAGCAACCTAAAATCATAGTTCAAACAATAACAGTTCAGACAGCCCGCCCCAAAAACCTCGCACTGTTTTCCAATGCCGAAAGCAAACCTTTGAGCATTATATCATGGTGCGCAGTTACTTCTGCCACAGCAGCAGCGTGCATCTGTTTATACACCGCTGCCCGCTCCTCGTTAGAGCTGAACGTCATCTTATACAATGCCGGCAAAATGTGGTAGTCATCCTCAAGCCTCCACTGATTAAACCACCACAACGACACACCAGGCATCGCCCAAAAATCACTCGCCTCCGCCTCCGGCACGTCATTGCGAGGCAACGCTTGCGTTGCCGAAGCAACCTCATCATCATCCGGTGCCAACACCTCCATCACCCACGCCACACCCGAATCCGCTATCAGGTCAAATAGCTCCACATCACTCATGCCCGTCATAAAGCACACCAACTTCTCATTATAATGATACTGCCCCCTCGTCTGCGCAGTATGCGTTATCTTTTTTTCCATTTTTACCCTTTAATTTTAACATTTATAAATAATCATAGCCAATCACGTAATCATTTTAATCATAGTTCAGACAACCAAAATCATAGTTCAGACCTGGTTAGTACGTGCCCCGCCACCGGGACACGTTTCGGCTACAAAAGCCTCATCAGCCAACCTTTCCGTCATTGCGAGCCTCCTACGGAGGCGACGCAACCTCACCTTGTGATACCCATTCACATACAGCGCAGAACCAACATCATAGCCCATCATTTCGTCATTGCGAACCTCCGTAGGAGGTGAAGCAACCTAAATCATAGTTCAGACCTACCCCCCTCCCTCCTCAAACACAACATCCTTAACATTTTTAATTTTTCCGTCATTGCGAACCATGAGCGTAGTCCCAACATAGGCAGGGAGTGAAGCAACCTCTACCGGCACCGTAAATGTTATTGGCACCGGCGCCTTCTCCCCGTTGCGGTCAAGCTCCTGAACCACCTCCTCCGGCACATTATCGCCTGCCCACATAATGTCCAAGTCCCCGTCAAATCGGGCATTCATCACCCCTTCAAGCCACTCCCGCAAATGCCCCGTCTCCACAGCACCCACAACAATACTCCCGCGTCCCACGCGCACCACATCCCCACGCTTCACTTTAATTCGCCCCTTCGGGTACTCCCACCATGTTGGATACATATACTGTTTGTTTTATATTGTTAAAAAAATTCCGTCATTGCGAGGGAGCGTAGCGAACCGAAGCAACCTCATAGCCAATTATTCCGTCATTGCGAGGCGGGAGCGTAGCTCCCAACGAAGCAACCTAAAATCACACCAACACCATCTTCCGCTTCTCCACCTCCTTTTTCAGCACCCGAAGGCTTAGCCCCGCAGCCTTAATTATTGCCGACTTTTCCTTTGCCGTAGCCTCCGGCAGATTAGCCTCCAAAATTTTAAGCGCATCAGCCCGCCGAAGCGCAGCAAGCTCCGCTTCGCTGTCCAAAGCATCGCTCACGCTTTGAAACTTGCGCCCAAACCTATCAAAAAAAGCCTCCCAACCTATCCGCTGATTAGCCAATAACCCCTCTATCTTCTTCGCGAGAGAGGTATCGCCTATCAGGTACCAACCGCATTGGTCAACCGTATCATCGTATAAGCTCTTCACCTCCATAAAGCACCTGTCGCTCATATACCCGGCATCGTCCAATATCACTAATGGTTTATCTAATAGAGCAATTTGCTGCTCCAACTTTTCGCGTATGTAGCTTAGCGTACCCTTCGGCTCTATCCCAAGTCCCTGCGCTATTTGCTTCAACAAGTCCCCGCGGGTAATGCCCTCGCGGCACTTAACGTAGGTAACATTACCGTTACCGGCAGCATAAGCCTCCGCACCGTAGGTCTTCCCTATACCCACTAAATCGCAATTAATCAGGCTCAAACTACGCTCCTGCGTAGCTTTTAATTGACCCTGCATAAACGTGTACACCTGCGTCTGTGCTGTCTTCCAAGCCTCCCCATCAAGCACCACGTGCAGCTTCTTCGCTATCCGCACCCATTGCCCATCGGCAAGCACGCCCTGCACCTCCCCATTCCGCACCCGCGAATACACACTTGCCTGTATCCCTAAGTACCGCGCATGGGCACTTTGACTATACACGCTGTCCTTCTCCTGGCGCATAGCCAAGTCATCTGCCACCGCCTTAATCACCCGCTGCCTCTGTTCATTTGTTGTCTGCATACCCTATACCTTTTTCCCTATTTTAATGCCCTTTAAAGGCTGTTTGTATTGCTTTTAAACCCCTATTAATAATTTCCGTCATTGCGAGGCACGTAGTGCCGAAGCAACCTAAAATCGTAGTTCAGACAATCTAAATACTGTCCAAAACCCGCTGTTCAAACGTCCTTTTAACCGGCACAACCTCCGGCTCGGTGTGCCACACCTCGTCCACATCACCCGCCTCCCGTAGGGGCGCAATGTTTGCGCCCTCATCAGCGTAGGGCGTAGCCCTACGCAAATCACCATCCGAACCGTCATTGCGAGGCGGGAGCGTAGCGACCAACGAAGCAACCTCATTAACCATCACCCCCACCTTCTCATATCCCGCCTTGCGCTCCTTCACCATAGCCTTAAATTGGTTGATGTATTTCATTTGCTTTTCAAACGATGCCTTATCCGCTGCCGTCTGTTCCGCAGCAGATTCTTGAAAAGGCTCCACACGCGTTGCCGTTGTAACGTACTTATTGCCGGCATACAAATACAGCGTCTTAATGCCGTCATCCTCCATCATATAGTAGCATTCAAAGTCCCACTTGTCTATGCGCGCTACCGACCACACATCGTCAAGCGCATATTTGCTGCCCTGCACATTTAGGAACTCGCGCTTCAGACCGCATTGCGTCTTAACGCCTAAATAACGCACTACCGTCTCTGCCGGGTGCTTCACCGTATTCGGATTCTGGCGTTGCTCTAACACCTCCCAACGAGTCATATTAGGGTATAGCTGCTGATTCGGATGAAGGCTATTGTTCCATTCGTCAATAGTATCCAAGTCATGCTGCACTATCTGCTCATACATATAGCGCACCTTAGCCTTGTCCGCGTTAAGCCTTGTGGTTAGGCTTTTCGCATAAAACCTGCCCAAATAGCCGGGTATTTTACTTTCAAAACCATGCTTTTTGCGCTTAATAAAATGCTCAGCGCGCTTCTCCTGCGGGTTGCCGCCCAAGCACTTACGCAGCTTAGTAAACAACAAGCCCTCCGTCAACACATCCGGCATAAACTCATCTGTGCCGTCATTGCGAGGCGTACCTCCGTCAGCCGAAGCAACCTTGCCCATTAAGTGGTCGGTAAGGTGTCGCTCAAATTCTATTTCGTAGGGGAAGCCCCAACCCTTACGCATTATCAATCCTGCCATATCACGCAGTGCCTCGCGTATAAGCTCTACGCCCTTATCCCTGCCGTATGCCTTGCCAACGTAGCACCCGCTTGCCACATCTATCACCATGTAGCACTTCACGCTGCGCTCACCCGCAATATCCTGAAACGGCAAGTCCCTATCGTCCATAGTAATCTTGCTGAACGCATACTCCGGAGACTTACGCACCACGTGTGGCGCATACATATCGCGCCATTGCAGTTGGCTTGCCCTGCCCTTATCTATCAACATCCGGTTTATCGGCTTATTCATATAGCCCTCAATGGTACTGTCTGCCGGCACCACCACCTTACCATTCACCTTATATGCAGCCGGGTCCAGCACCTCCCCCGTCTCCAAATTCACAACCCTGCGCCTGCCGTTCATAAACTCTTTGAACATCCGACACACCTCCGTTGCCGTAGGCACATACGCAGGTATTACCGCCAAGCTGCATATCAAATTCTCCAACCGCACATCCACCTTCCGCGTATTTTGATTCCCATACTTTTTGCTCACAAGGCATTCGTAACCTTTATCTTTATATTCTTGCACCTTTCTTTTCAGTGCTCTCAAATTCTCCGGCAACCCCGGATTAACCGGCTTATCCGTCTTCGCCAACTGCACACATTGCTGCCAAAACGCCTCCATCACCATGCCCAACACATCTTTTACCGCCTTTTTGCTGCGCATAACCGTCAGTATCATATTCAGCCACTCAGCCTGACGTACCAACCGCTCCTGCTCCTCAATCGGCAAATAACGAGGGGCGAAGCCCCGAGATAAATCAGCGTGGGGCGTAGCCCTACGCACATCACCCGAATCACACAAATCATGGTTCAGACAATACCCCGCATAAAACTGCCGCGCCTTCACATCCGGCTTTATCAACTTCATTATAGGATTAGCCCGCAGCACCGCCTCCAAATTACCATACTCCGCCACCACAGCAGCCCGGTACTTATAAGGCAAACTGTCATAATACACCTCAACCACCCTGCCGTTACCACCATACCCAAGCACCTCAATGTTGCCCCGCTGCTTATTTTTACTATACGCATCAGCCGTCATCACCCGCGGCACCAGCTCACCATACTCCAAGACTATCCTGTTTGTTCTGTCTATATATCGCACCCTTTTATGTTTAAAATGTTTATCACTATTACCTTTTTGCCTCCGGCACACCCAACCTGCCCGCACCGTAGGGGCGAGTTGCACTCGCCCAAATCATAGCCCATCACTTAATCACATAAATCACAGTTCAGACTAATCCCCCCACCGCCCCTCACTCGCAAGCACCTCTCCTATCTCCACCACAGCCCCCTCAATAGCCTCCAGCAGCTTCCCCTCCACATACATAATGGTACCACTCTTACCCATACCCGTCCAACCCCTTCGCTCATTCCTATTCATCCTCACAAGCACCTCACTACAACCCGCTATCTCCGCAACAAACCATGCAGGTATTACATCATGCTGCCCGTCATTGCGCTCCCCATTCCCGTCATTGCGAGGCGGGAGCGTAGCGACCAACGAAGCAACCTTGCCGCCATTGCGCTCCCCCTGATCGTCATTGCGAGTGCCCGCTTGCGGGTACGAAGCAACCTCTTTGCGCCCAAAACGATTTGTACATATTTTTTTCATACTTTTACCCTATTATTTTGTACTGTATCAAATTCCGATACAGTGAGACAAAGATAAGTACAAACTTTTTGTACTGCAAATTATGCAGACAAAAAGTACAAACATTTTTTATTATTTAACTTTTTGATAGCATTTGTAGGGTATGAACATCATGGTTTTTGCTGCCAACGTCAGGCACCTTAGAGAGGCATTATCGCTAACACAGCCAAGAATTGGCGAAATTTTGGGCTTTTCAAAGGCTACTTGGAGCAATTATGAGAATGAAGTCTCTTTTCCAAAGCTAAATGAGCTTGAAAAGTTGTCAAAATACTTTGGAGTCTTGGAATCCGACCTCTTCCATACCTATATTAAATATACTGACTTTGAAGAGGTAAAATCACGCTATTTAGGGATAAACAAAGGCGATAATCCCCCCGCCTATGCCCTCTATAATTTCATAAATCGCACCGAAAACACCGAAAAAAAAACACCAAAAAACGATGAAAAATACCCCAAAAACGATGAAAAACACACAAAAACTGATGAAAAACACCACAAAAACACCCTAAAAAATGAGCAAAATGTCCGTCCTACTGTCCCGCCTCCCGTCCATCCAACCCCCAATTTAACACATTTTAACACCCAAAATACGCCTCCCCGTAGGGGCGAGTTGCACTCGCCCTATCCCCATGCCGTCATTGCGAGGAGCGAGCATAGCGAGCAACGAAGCAACCTAAATACAACGCAAAGTAACACCCTCCCAAAGGTCATCACCGTAGATAATTCAGGGCGCGAAAACATCACTTTCGTACCCGTAAAAGCACAAGCCGGCTACCTTATCGGCTACGGAGACCAAGAGTACATCGCCTCCCTCACCACCTTCTCTTTCCCCGGCATTCATCACGGCACCTACCGCATGTTTGAAGTCGCAGGCACGTCAATGTTGCCCGCACTCTCTCCAAATGATAAAGTAATAGCTGCAAATACAGCCCAATTAAACCACATCACGGAGGGAGATATATACGTAGTCGTTTCTACGCAAGGAATAGCCGTAAAAAGGGTATCAAATCGCATTTATTCTCACGGCTACCTCCTCCTGTCATCAGATAACACGGAATACCCACAAGAGTTCCCTCCCATCCATTTACCACCAGAAGATATATTAGAATTGTGGCACGTAGAGCACATCGTAACCTCCCCGCAGCCCTTTAGAACACCCATCGGCAAGCACCTCAAAGTAATGGAAGCAACCATTGCCCGCATCCTCTCCCACCTAAACCTCCCCCCCGAAACACCTCCCACCCAAGCCCCCGCAGAACCAACCTTACCACCCACTCATTAAACATTAACCATTATCATTAACCATTACTTTTAAGCCCTTTAAACCCCATTTAAACGGCTTAAAAACCCTATTTTCCGGTTAACCCGGAATTAACCCAAATTCACCTTTTTGTACTTTTCGTTTTGGTTTTGCCCTGCCTCCAAAAAATCACTTATTTTCCCTTTCACCCCCTATTTTTCGCCAAAAAACCGCAATTATCCACACTTTTAAGCCATTTTAGCCCTATTTCCCCCCCAAACCCAAGAAATTTAGCGCATTTTTTGCGCCATATATAATACTCTTTAATTTGTACTTTTCGTTCTGCCCCCTATATTAGTATCTTCTGGACTTATTTATGGTT